>OFMH01000601.1_pt1 | contig 24550 bp, 27 predicted proteins | sample 1541761 | NCBI WGS metagenome assembly OFMH01 (sample SAMN04209249, study PRJEB22552) | human gut metagenome | biome: gut; material: feces | host: Homo sapiens | place: USA: Oklahoma
AAAGTTTCACATTCAAATTCTATCAAGAAATGGACACTACAAACACCACATCAGCCCTTCAAGCATTGGCAGTAGGCTCAGCAGAGCGCGAAGAAAAATTAAAGCCTTACCTCGTTGAACGTCTTTGGGATCAAGCCGCTATCTATTGTGGCACGTACAAGAAGTACAACAATGGCTCACTCGATGGTGCCTGGCTGGAGCTGGATATGTTCGACAGCTACGAAGAGTTCCTTGAAATATGCGCCCTGTTACACGATGACGAGGAAGATCCCGAGTTTATGTTTCAAGATTTCCAAGGCTTCCCCAAAGAATGGTACGATGAAAGCGGTTTGGCAGAATCATTCGACAACATCATGGAATACAGCAAATTGACCGATGATGAGCGCGAGATATTTGATGCCTATTATGAATGGTCAGGCAATGCAGATTTCGCCCACTATAAAGATCACTACATGGGCAAGTTCGACACAGAGGAAGATTTTGCCGAGTACATCGTCAGTGAGTGCTACGATTTGGACAATATGATGGGCGAGCTTTCTTTTTACTTCGATTACACGCGATATGCAAGGGATTTGTTCATGTCGGACTATGCCTTCTGCGATGGCTACGTGTTCTCTAACTATTAAAACAACAATCACTGGAGCGGGGCGAAAGTCCCGTTCCTTTTGAAACCCTCTTTTGAAACTCTTTTGGATTGTTTTACGGGGAACCATTAACCAACCAACTAAATAAGTTTAATTACTTAATACATACATAGAAATACTTGATATACATCATCTTCAGTACAGCTTAAAAGGTGTATATTTGCAGCATTTCAAACACCCTAACTGTACTCCATGAGTGACTATCTTGTCTACATAAAAATGCCATCGTATTTGCGCCAATGGTTCGTTCACCGTCACAGCGGTTCCGAGCCAGTGGTGCTTAGGCAAGGTAGCATAGAGTCGAAGTTGATAAAGTTGGCACAAAGCCGCCAACCCGATGACTTCTTTCCTCCGCTTCAAAAGGAGGACGAGGTGGCTATTTGCATTCCTTACTCCAAGGCACGCGACCCACGTACCTACAACTATATCTCTCCCACGGGCAAGAAGGCATTGCTTGATAACATCAAGAATGCTTTTGCCGTGGATTGCTGGAACTTCCTGCATGATTTTGGGCATATCGGTCAGCAACAAAAGGAACTGATCTATTTGTATATGGAGCAAAGGGGCATCAAGGAGGACGGCACTTGTTGGGACAGCATTGCGAAGGCTTATCAGCGACTTCGCAAAAACTACCTCTCAAGCGAGAGTAGAAAAAGAACCCGACAACAGCAAGCTGAAAAGTCACAAGCAGAAAGCCAAGAGTTTGTAGAACATAATTGTTAATACCGAAGTTAGACATGAAAAGATTGCCGGGTATCAGCCATATTGCATACGTATCGGCTGAAGCTCTCACACCGCACATCACCTTGCAGGCGATAGCGAAGGTGCCAGTGGGCATCTTTGCTCGGCTTTCTTTTATTCCGTTCAACAAGCGCACTGCGCTTTGTGAAACGGAAACGGAGTTTGACAATAACAGCACACTCGAAACGGCTACGCTGACTTTCTATTCTCCCGAAAACTTGCCATCGGGCAATCTTTGCTTTGTGGTGACAAGTGTGAATGGGGTGCAATATCTCATCGGAACAAGGGAGGCGCCTTTCCCTTTTGTTAAAAAGGAACAAACCACAGGGCTGCCTGATGGTGACGCCAACACCGCAAAATACACGGTTTCCTACTCAAATCGGGTGGCTTTGATACCGATTTCGGGCTAAAATCCCTTGATTTTGTAACTTTTTGGGGGTATTTGTAACAGCGAGTAACTTTTTAGCGTTTTCAGAACGCATGAAAATCAAGTAGTTGAGGAAAAGTTACAGATGTTACAAATGTTACAACGAAAAAGGTCTCGCGCGAGCGCGAAACAAAAATTTCTCTGACGCAACATTTTCATAAATTTATACTTTTGAACGATGGGCAGGTGCAGCCGTGAGGTTCCACCTGTCTTTTTTGCTTTTTATATGTGCGCATATCTTTGCCATAAATAATACACGCGATTATGGCAAAGAACAAATACCAACTTCATTTGAAAGGCTATGTGGGCAGCTGGGACTTTGATGCTGACTATGTGGACTATATTCTGGGCAAGAACCCTGACAAGGAGGTGGCGGTGTTGATTGACAGTCCAGGCGGACAGCTCAACACGGCATTAAGTATCTCTTCTGCTTTCAAGCGGCATGGCAATGTCCATGCGCATTTTGTGGGCATGAACGCGAGTGCTGCCACCATCGCTTCGATGGGTGCCAAGCACATCACCATGGACAAGTCTGCCATGTATCTTGTGCACCAATGTGCGCTTCCATTTTTTGAGTATGGCAATCTCAATGCCACGGGCATGAGCCAACTCATTGAAAGTCTCGGCAAAGCCAAGACGGATTTGGAAAAGATGGACGCAAATGTGGCTACGATGTATGCCACACGCTGCAAGAAAGAGCCAAAGGCTTTGCTTGACCTTATGAAGGTGGGCGGCTGGCTCACCGCACAAGAGGCACTGGATTGGGGCTTTGTAGATGAACTGACAGAGTTCGAGGACGAAACGGCTCCTGTGCTCACGGCTTCTCTCGCTGCCGATTTTCAGGCGAATGGCATTCCGCTACCGAACGTCCCTAAGAGCAAGTCGGAAGAAACATTCTTCCAAAAGATGGCGCAAGCGCTTGCTGCCGTTTTCAAACCAACACAAGTAAACAATCAACATACCCCGAAACCTATGAACAAGGTCTATAAACACATTTGCAAGTTTCTTGCTTGCGAGCACTTTTCCGTAGAAGAAGGAAAGGTGACGCTCACCGAGGAACAGATGGATAACATCGAATGCTCCTTGCAAGCCAACCACGACATGATAGCGGAGCTATCTATCAAGGTGAAGAATGCAGAGGACGAGAACAAAAAGCTCTCCGAGACGAACAAGTCGCTCGATGAAGCGAACAAGACGCTCGAAGCGAAAGTGGCCAACCTCCCTGCTGCATCAACCACCGCCATCGTAGATGACAAGAAGCATGAGGAGCATGAACCCACGGCTTACGAACAGTTCATCAATGCTGGCGAAACGGCACGCAAACTTTATGACAGTTTACCCTAGTAATCTTATAACCTCATAACCTTAAAACTCCAAACTAACATTATAACCTCATAACCTCAAAACTTAAAACTCATTCCCATGGCTGGAAAATTCTCTTTCACCCTACAAGAATATAAGGACGCGGCACGCAAGTACCGCTCCGAGTTCCTGCGCTTGCCGATTATCGGCTGCGAGGAAACGCTCAAATTCATGACAGGTCGCCCGGGTATTCGCTACAAGGAAAGTGTGGGTACGCTCACCGCTGGGGCGCAGTTCGCTCCTTACAAGCCCTCTCGCAAGACAGATGCCAACTTGAAGTTGGACTACCGCACCTTGGAAACGTTCTTCGGTTCGGTAGTGGCTAACTTTGAACCTAACTCTGCCATCTCAACCTTGCTTGGCACAGGTGCCACCAAGGGAGATGGGCAGAAGTCTACTCCCACGGCTCGCGAGGTGTTGGGACTGATTGCCAAGTCGCTCTCTGAAAACCTGAACATGGCGATTTGGAAAGGCACTCGCAATGCGGACGGTGATACCACAATGGACCTTTTCGATGGTTTTGACACCATCACGCAAAAGGAAGTCACTGCGGGTACGATTGCTGCGGAACATGGCAATTATCTGAAACTGGACAAGGCGATCACGGAAGCCAACGCGGTTGATGTAGCAAAAAAGATTCTCTTCTCGCTCGATCCGCGTTTGCGCTCACAGGAACTTTTCCTGTATTGCTCGCAGGATTTTGTAGATATGTACAACGAGGCATATCTTCTTACGCACTCGGCTATTCCGTACAACACGAAGTACAACCAACCCACGGTGGAGGGTTCTAATGGCAAACTCACTTTCTGCCCGTTGTGGAACAAGTCGGACTCGAAGTTCATGCACGTGTCACCCAAAATCAACATGCTTTATGGCTATGACCAGATGGGCGACATCGAAAGTGTTGATGTGGAACGCTTTGAGCCGTTTGTGCTTTCTTACATTGCCACCATGTTCTTTGGCGTGCAGTTCGAGAGCATTGACAAGCGACGCTTGAAGGTCATTGAGCTGGCTGAACAAGGTTGATAATCAGTGGAGAAAGGTGGGCGCGGTGGTAATTCATTTTGATTGTCACCTCGCGCTTGCCTATTATCCAGACTAAATATTTTCAGAAAAATGGCAAAGACTTGCACATCACTTCAAAAGTCGCTCGGCTGGTGCCAAGGCACGCCTGAGCTTCCCGGCGTTCGCCGCCGTATCTATTATACTTCCAAGGGCGACATTGCCCAATGGCCCACACTTCCACGTGACGAGAACGGACGGGTAACTGCTGCCACGTACACGGGCAGTTTTACCCTAAAGGCTGATGCCAAATGGAAGTATATCGACATTCTGCCCGAAAAGTCGCAACTCACCTCTGAGGCACAGGGCGAGTTGCCCAGTCAGACGCAGTTGAACAAGCTGACTGCTGTTCACCCTGGGGTGGGTGCAGAGGCGAGTGCCGCTGCTGCTTATCTCAACAACAATGACAATGTATTCTTGGTGGAAGACATGAAGGGCAAATACCGTGTAGTGGGATCTGAAGCCTGGACTACCAAGACTACGGTGGCACAGGACCTTGGTCAGGGTGCCACTGGTACCACAAGCACCACCATTGCGGTAGAAGCTACGGACGAATGTCCTGCGCCTTTCTACGAGGGTACTATCACAACGGAAGAAGGTGACATCGAAGCTGCTTAGTCAGTTTGTAGTTTTGAGGTTATAAGGTTATAAAGTTTGTTCTTGGGAACAAAAGTAATCTTATAACCTCATAACCTTAAAACCCAAAACTTAATATGATTGATTTGGGGGAAATCTTAGAAGAGATCAACGTCCCAGACCTTTCGTGCCCGCTTGCTTTGGAAAGCAAGGGCGTAGCCACGTCCAAAAATATTTTTGCCGAGCAAAAACGCCATGCTTGGGACAAGTCGGTCGAAGCGCGTTGCGACTTCTCCCGTAAGGTCCGCATCACGCGAAGGGCTGATGTATTCTTTATCTCGCTTTGGCAGAAGTCGCTCTATGGGCGCACATTAACTGATATAAAGGGCGATGACAGTATGGTGGACTTCTTTGCTGAGAATGTTGCTCCGCTCATTGCCGACATTTTGGGCAATGAACTAAAGCATGCTAATTGGTGCATAGTCACCACGCCCAAGCGTAGGCACTTGGTCAAGAACTTCGCCACGCGAATAAGTGAGAAGATAGCAGCTTTGCTATCCATTCCCTTTTACGAAGATGTGGCGCATTGCCATAGCAAAAAGCGTATTGGGGCAGTGTTCTCGCTCAACGTGTTGCCACGTGAGCAGAACTGCATCGTGTTCGATGATTTTGTGACCACTGGCTCTACATTGAAAGCAATGAAGAACTTGCTCATGGAGAACCATAAGAATTGTGTGTTCTTCACGGGCATTAACAATAAGCTGTGATGCTGACTTTATAACCTCATAACCTCCAAACTTAAAACTACACTTCTTATGGACAAAGAATTTACCAATAAACTACAAACATGGCTCTCCCTACCTCGCGAACAGCGTGATTGGGACGAGGGTGCATTGATGCTCCTACAATTGACGGGCAACAAAATCTTGTATCGCAACCTCAGTGTGAACCCTGAGGGCAAGGCTAACTTCATTGAAGGCAAACTCCAGCAATACTTGGAGTTTCGCTTGGCGGAATTGACGCATGAACAGGTCAAGGAGATGCAGCAAGCTGTCGAGGAGATAGTAAAAGAGCATACCGAGTTCAAGAGTGATGACAATGAGGCAAAGAACTTCAAAGCTGGCAAGCGAGCTGACCATGACACGCTGCCCGAAGAAATCCAGGCTCTCTATGTCGAGAACCTTGATTTGGTGCATCGTATGCGTGAACTTCATTTGAAACTCCGCACGATGAGCACAACGGACTCCACTTGTGCGGACTCCGACCGTTATCCTTTCCTCAAAGAATTTATCAAATTGGATAAAAAGCTGCACGACAATTGGAACGTTTATGACCATTTCGTGACAAAGGCAGAAACGGCAGAAAGTGCGGAAGAGAACGAAACCAAACCAAAAGCTAAAAAGGCGAAGAAAGCATGAAACGAAGTGCGAGTATAAGCGACTACCTCAAACCGCTATCTGATATCCCCAACCAAGCCTATCTGACCAATGCTTTGCAGGTGGCAGATGTCTTGGAGTGGATATTGCAGCAGGTGGGGAAGTCGAAGGTATGGCAAACTTCGTTCTCTATCTCGGAAGAGTTCTTGCGTAGACTCTTCTTTATCGAGAAGGGAGGCAAGGTGTTGGAGTTCAACTTGGTGTTGGATCACAAGGCTACGAACAAGACTTTGAAACTCTGGTCGTTCATCTGCCAAGTGATGAAACGTACCTATCTCGCGGATAACCACTCGAAGATCTTGCTGGTGGAGAGTGAAGCGGGTGACACCATTTCGGTAGTCACCTCGCAGAACTTGACCCGAGGCAACCGCCACGAGTCTACGTTTATCTCCACCGACAAGGCTATCTTCGCTGCCTTGCACGGACAGGTGACGGACTTGATACGAAACCATTCTGTGCCACTGAATGACTTGTTTGCACAGAGGCTCACGCAGAACGGAGCGAATGATTAACCGCTCTCCCGTTACTGAAAATTCTACCTCCCGTAACAGATTTTTCTATCCCCTATAACAGAAGGAACTATTCCTATGGACTACACCGAAGAACAATTTACCCAAATCGAACAATACGCTTCCATCTATCTCAAAATATCTGATATGGCGGTCATTCTCGGCATATCGGCAATCCAGCTTCGCGAGGATATTGCCGACAAGAGCACGGAGGTATCAAGGCGATACCACCGTGGCAAGGCGGCTTCGCGTGTGAAACTGCTGCACCAGGAGATGCAGCTGGCTTATGTGGGTTCTCCGCTTGCCTTGGAGAATACACGCAACAATTTGTTGGACATGGAGGACGATGAATAATTTTCAACTAACAAAATTTGCTTACTTCGGTCGGTGTAAGCACTTACCTCGACCGAAGTAAACACGTTGAACGAACGAAGTAAGCATGTACATCGTTCGAGGTAAGATAACTTTATCCGCATTATTAAATGAGTTTGCCGAATATTGTAGAGATTGCCAAGGCGGATCTCTACACGAACAAAGAGGAACTTGCTGAAAAATACGCGCAATCGAAGGTGGAGCACCTGCTTCGATTGCGCGACATGGTCACTTGGTCTATTGCTAATCCCGATGCCAAGGACCGCCAATTTGTGGACGAGGAGCGAACCCGTTACGGGTTGTCGCTCGTTACTGCGTATGCGGACTTGAAAATCGTGAAAGCCATTCTGCCCAATATGGGCGAGGCTTCACGTGATTTTCATCGGTGGCGCTACAACGAGATGATTCTCGAAACGTACCAGATGGCGAAGAAACGCAAGGACACAAAGACGATGGAAAAAGCGGCTACGAGCTATGCCAAGTTTAACCGCATTGACATTGAGGACGAGCAGAGTGTGCCGTACCACATGATTGTGGTGCAGCCTTTCTTTCCCACCACCGACCCGCGTGTGGTGGGCATCAATCCTGTGCCGAATATTGATGAGCGTATTCGCAAACTCACACGCGAACTCTCGGATTCGCACCCTGATACGGAGAATGTGGAATATGAGGAGGCGGATTTGCCTCTCGATGAAATCTTTAAGGAGGAAGATGATGGACAAGGAGAAGAATAGTGTGGATACGTCATTATGGGACGAAGAAAGCAAGACACACGCCAACCGCGTGTACTTCAACAAACCGCAGCTTTTGACACAATATATCGGTGCCAAAACTACCGTGATTGTGGCTGGGCGACGCACGGGCAAGACGGACTCTATCGCCTCGCCTTTTGTACTGCGCAATATGCAACGTATGCCGGGAAGTACTGGGGGTATCGTGGTGCCTACTTTTAAGCATGGATTGACCAATACGCTTCCCGGTCTCTTTGCTGCTTGGAAAAGGTGGGGCTATATCAAGGGTGTGCATTATGTGGTGGGACGCAAACCGCCTCGGTCGTTTGCGAAGCCTATCACGGAACCTGCGGATTATGAGCATGTGGTGACTTTCTATAATGGCTCTGTCGCCATTATCATTAGCCAAGATCGTCCTGGCTCGTCTAACTCGCTGACGCTTTCTTGGCTCCTGATTGATGAAGCGAAGTTTATTGATTATGACAAGCTGAAAGATGAAACGCTACCTGCCAATGGCGGCATTCGTTCTTACTTCGGGCATCACTCGTTTAACCATTCGATGATGGTTTTGAGTGATATGCCACAAACCACGAAGGGTTCGTGGTTCCTGCACTATGAGCAGAAGATGGATAAGGAGTTGATTGATACCATCAAGGGAACCATCTACAAAATTTGGCAGACCAAACAGCGTATTGCTGATTTGAAAGCAGCTCATCAAGCTGTGCCTGCTTACTTGCCCTCGTACCTAAAATGGCTCGACCAATCGCTGAACAAGATGCGCAGTGTGGCTGTTTACTACAAAGAATACTCCACCCTCGAGAACTTGCAGTTGCTCGGGGAGGAGTATATCCGTCAGATGAAGCGCGACTTGACGCCTAAAACTTTCCAAACGTCTATTCTCTGTCAGAAGATTGGTATCTCGCATGATGGCTTTTACTCTTCTATGCAAGAGTGGCATAAGTACGATGCTTCGGATTTTAGGTACTTAGATAGTTTGGGCTATGACCGAATTATCGAAGAGGCGCAGCAGGAGCGGTATTCCATACGCTCGCTGAGCAACTTTTCTTCGCTTCACTCGTCTCTTGACTGCCGCACCGATGCCGACCTTGACCCAATGGCTCCGCTTTGTATTGGCATGGACTACAATGCCAATATCAATTGGATTGTGTGCGGTCAGCCTCGTGGCAACCGACTTAATGTGCTCAAATCTTTCTACGTAAAATTTGAACGCAAAATCCCTGCGCTCATTGCAGACTTTTGCACCTACTATGCGCTCCATGCCAACCATAGTGTCATCTATTACTATGATGCCACCGCTCTTGGCTCTAACTATGCTGTGAACGATCAAGATTTTCATTGGGTAGTGGTGCATGAGTTTGAACGCCACGGTTGGAGTGTGCAAGATGTGTATTTGGGCAACCCCATGCGCCATGATGAAAAGTACTTGCTCATCAATCAAGGTTTTTCAGGCAAGCAACGGCTCATGCCTTATTTCAATCGCCAGAACAATGATGACCTTATTCTTGCGGTGCAATCGGCTGGCGTGGAACGCGGAAGAAATGGCTTTCGCAAAAACAAGTCCACAGAGAAGAATCCCGAATCAGAGGAGGACTTGTTGGAGCATCGCACCGATGGCACGGATGCTTTTGATACGCTGTATATTGGGTGTGAGAAGTTTCCGCAGCATGATTTTTATGGCGGATTTGTGGGTGGTGTGAGATAATATGACATTTATAGTGTTAATGTTTGTATAAATGGGGGGGGTGATTTTAATTGTTGTACCTTTGGGGCGTTCAAGTATTAACAATTAGAAGTTGCGCCCGACACGGATTTAGGGATTTCAAAATGAAACGTTTATTATTTATTCTTGGCTTGACGTTTGTCGTGTGTGCTTCATACGCACAAAGTCAAGTTCTCCAGCTCCCCGATTTCAAAGGGAAAAAAGCAGTTTGGATTGTACGAGGTGGCTTAGGTCTCAATGGCGTTGCTGGTTCTTACAAAGAAACTCAACAGAAAGTTTGGGAACATAGCGATTATGAAGGCAGTTTCAAATCTAATCCAAGCTATGATTTCTCTATCGGATTCAACAAATCCTTTGGTTCTCACCCTTTATATTGGGGCATGGAACTCGGATTCGGAACAAGAGGCTATAAAAGCACATCTTCTTGGGAGTATTCAGGGACAAATACAGTAGGTCATGGCACTGACTATCATGGTAAGTGGAACACAGACAAACTCATTTGCCACACTGTAAAATTGTCTCCTTTCACCATTGGCTACAAGTATACATTCTGCAAGAACATGGCAGCAGATATTCACTTAGGTGCTTATGCAAGCTATGACATTGCAGGTAAACTGAAGACTGAAGCACGTGATAAAATTGTTTCAACATCTATCTATGGCAATCGCAATAAGGATGTTACAACGTCTAATAGCACAAAAATCGGTGACATTGATGGCATGAAGAACTATGATGCTGGTATTAATTTAGGTATTGGCTACTGGTTCGGACGCTTCAACGTTGATTTTACTTGGCAAAGAGGCTTCATTGCCATTTATGATGGTGGAAGTGACAAAGTAAAAGTTGGAAAAGAGACTCTTGAAAGAGGAAACCTTTACACCAATAATTTCCAAATCAAACTTGGTTACGCATTCTAACTAAATATAAATAGTTCTAACTCTGTCGTTTCCTAAATTGGATATGGGAAACGACAGAGTATCTTGTTTTAAAAGCATTCTATAAAAGTTGCACCCGACACGTATTAGGGGCAAGACTATGAAAACAATTAGTCTATTTTTTCTGAGTATTATAGCCATATCCTTTATGAGTTGTGGTGGAAACGGCAGTAGCTCTAATAGCTATGGCACCACAAGCGATTATACAAGTACAGGAGACTATAATGAACCATCGCAGCCACAATATTATCCATGTCCCGATTGCAATTCAACAGGGTATATGGAAGATTATAGCGGAAATACCTATCCTTGTGTCAAATGTGGTGGAGAAGGTGTTGTTAAAATCAGTGGTGGCTCGCAACCTTCATTTACAGGCAATAAATTTCAATGTAAATATGGAGGATGTACATGCACCTATTATGAAGCTAATGGTGTGTATGATGACAGATGTAAATATTGCAAACATCCTAAACATAAAAGTTCATACGAATGAGTTAAAATTCTTTGCTAAATTAGTTGAAGATCTTTTGTTCCATTCTCCCAAGTCCTCCCTTTCGGGCAATCCTTTCCTTCAGCCGCCGTGCGCATTGGCTCTCTTGCTGTGCGCATGGCGGCTTTTTCGTGCGCTTGGGTGTGGAGGAGTGGAAGAGGTGGGCTACAGGAGCAGTGTTTAGATGTGGGGCGGTGGCAAGCGCCTTGCTTCGGCAATCTCGTGACACGGCAGAAGCATTATCGGAGATGTTCTTGGTCGCCCCATGCGCTTTGTCGGAAGGCAGAGTGCATAGCCTTGGACTTTTGCAGTATTCGCAGCATTGTCACCGCTGATTGATACGGCCCAGCTGTGGGGTGGCTTTTGCTCAGATTTTACCACTGGTAATGAGAATAAGATGGTCGCTTTCTCTCATATTCTTAGATTTTAAGTGTATGACGATGTGGATTTGAAGAGGTTGGTTTCGATGAGATGTTCATCATACTGTCAGCAGAGATTTTTGGCGATGGCAGCAGCTCCGGCATAGCTTGCCCCGACAAACATATCCGGCATGCCTTCTTCGGGTTTATCACCACCTGACAGATGTCGTGGGGTCGTCTCCTCTGCTACGATTTCCACACCATTGACGCACTCGGAATGGGCAGTGTGTGTCATATTTATACTATCGTCCATTTTTTACAAGGGGCAGCAAGGTGCTCCCATTATTTTTCCTGTGCAAAGTTGGCATGAAGCGGCTTTGCGGCAAGGGCGCGTTTCTCTTATCACAAAAATTTTTCAGAAAAAGATGTTCGTTCCTCTGCACTTTTTCCAAGCCCGTGAAGGGTGAAAATTTTTTGCGCTATCCCTTGTCCTCCAAGCCTAATGACTTCAAGCCCTTAATTGCACGTAAAAATCAAGGGAGCACCCCGATGCCCCTTCTCAAGTAAAAAATCTTCAAAAGTATAAATTATCATGACACACACTGCTGTACATTCCGAGTTCGTTTCAATGGGTTTCAATCGCAAGCGCAGAGTTTCCTTCCCCCACGACATCTATCAGGTGGTGGTTAATGGAGAAGAAGGCGAATATGCCGAATATGAAGTCGAGGCTGACAGCTATGCCGAAGCTACCGCCATGGCTGAAAATCTTGCTGCTGACAGCATGATCAACATCTCTTACATCGAAGTTTACCTCTTCCAATAAATCCACATCGTTCACACACTTAAAATCTTACAAGAAAATGAAAGCTCTCAATCTTATCCTCATCACCAGTGGTAAAATCAGTGAAGCCACAGCCCACATCTGGGTCGTATCAATCAGCGGTGACAATGCTTCTCGCGTCTACTGCAAAAGTCCTTACAAGGCTATGCGCTATGCCTTCCTCCTGAAAAAGCGCACGGGGCTGAACATCTCCGATAATTGTCTCTGCCGCGTCAGCCACGAGATAGCACGAAGCAAGGCGCCCGCCACCGCCCCCGAGGGTTCTGCCCCTGCTCCCATGCAGCCCGCCTCTGCCGCTCCTACCACCACACCCAAGCGCACGAGAAAGCCTGCCGCCAAGCGCACTACACGCAAGAGAGCCAATGCTACGGCTTGAAGCTGAAAGAAAGGATCGCCCGAAAGGACGGTCTTTTCCGTAACCCGAGGTTTGTGCGATATTGCGAGGGTTATTTAGTTTCCGATCGTTTATGCAGTACAATTATAATCCCCAAGGGTATAGCTTCACTTCTTCCGTTCCCGATGTGTTCAACATCTCCGACTTTCAAGGCAGTTCTGTGTACTTGTCCATCTATATCAACCGCAGTGAAGATCCTATCTTCTCTACCACACTTTATGCCTATGGTGGACAGGCAAGCATCTATGATCTCCGTTCCATCATTGAAAGCTATATGGAGGAGAAATTGCTCGTTCATGCCGCGTGTAGTTTCCGTATGCAGGTGGACAGAAATGACTTCACTTTGGGCGAATTTACCTTAATTTACTGCAAACCGCAAATTCAGAATGCGGACTGCAAGCAGTTCTTGCAATCGCATTTTCTCACGCCTCATGCTGTGCGTCTCGTACCGCACGACTTTCAGATTGATTTGCAGTATTTTGTTTTCCCCGATGAAACAGGGCAATGCTCCACGTTGTTTGTCATTCAGCCCGAAGGGGAAAGCCAACCCATTTCGCTCTCCGTCTCTGCTTTGCCCATCGCTTCCAAGCAATTTGACCTTTGCTTTGAGGATCTGAACGAAGATGACCTACTTGCCCAGTTGCCCCAAGGCACCAAGGGCAAGTTGTTGTCCGTCACCCTTTATCGAGGTGCACGGACTTTCACGCTCTTCTTTACAGACGAGCCACCCACACTTACGCTCTACTATTACAACGCCTTCAACGTTTACGACACACTCTATCTTACCGCTCAGACCAAGCGCAAACTTTCCTTTGATCGCAGCACCGCCATTTGTTGTGGGCAGAGTTCCTCTTACGATGACAACACGGAGGTTGAGTATGAGAGCGAAACTTCCGCTCTCTCATACCTGCAAGCCAAGCACGTGACTTACGCCCTGCAATCTCACACCTTGTTTCTCATCTCTCCCGACTATCCGTCGGGCACTTCCATTCTCATCACGGACATTGAGAGCGAGCTTTCGGATGCCACCACCGCCAACTGTTCCGTGAAGTTCAAGTGGAAACCTGTTCGCCAACAGCCTGTCCTAACTTTCACTCGCAAGCGCAATATCTTCAACTCCATCTATAACAATAGTTTTGACTAATGCCACAAGCCATTCACATCACCACCCTCAAACGTATGCTCCAATCGCCCGAACCCGTAGACCTCAAACTATGGACGCGCTCGGGTGAAATCCAATGCTGGCACCGCTGCATCTCTCTCCGCTATGACTTCTACAAAGGCACGCGAAGAATGAAACTGCTGGATTCTAACGAAATCCGGCAGCTTCGCGACGTCTGCGTGTTTGAAATAAATGGATTGGAGGTGTTTATGTGATTGTTTATAAATCTGTATAGATTTGCATACTGTCAAAAATCCTTACTTATCTCCTCAAAATCAACAGAATAAACTTCTTGTGGCATCTTCTGATAATAATTTATTATTAACTTTGTAGGCAAATAAAGTATAAATTCGTAGCCTATGACAAGCAAGAAGAATTTGAGTGAAGAAGATATTAAGGCTCGCTTCATTTCTCCTGCCATAGAAAAGGCTGGTTGGAAACGGGAGCAAATAAGAATGGAATATGGCTTTACTGATGGTAGAGTCATATTTGATGGTTCTGTACATGCGCGTCAAGCAAAGAAACGTGCAGACTATCTTCTCTTTGACAGAAATAATTATCCTTTAGCTGTAGTTGAAGCTAAAGATAATAACAAACCCATTGGTGGCGGAATGCAACAAGCTATGGAATATGCGCAAATTTTAGATGTAAAATTTGCTTATAGTTCAAATGGCGATGCTTTTTTGGAGCATGATTTTATAACAGGCAAAGAAAAGGAAATAGCTTTAGATGCATTCCCTTCACATGATGCTTTAAGAGAACGTTTGAATAACAGCAAACCTCTTACTGACCAGCAACGACGAATCGTAGAAACTCCCTACTATACGGATGCACAATCTTATGAGCCAAGATACTATCAGCGTATAGCAATCAATCGCACCGTTGAAGCTATAGCCAAGGGGCAAGAACGTGTTTTGATAGTAATGGCTACTGGTACAGGAAAAACGTATACAGCTTTTCAAATAATCCATCGTTTGCACAAATCAAAAGCGAAGAAAAAAATATTGTATTTGGCGGACAGGAATATTCTGATTGACCAGACAATATCTCAGGACTTTCGTCCCTTTAAGAAATTCATGACCAAGGTGCAAGGTGGTGAAATTGATTCGTCTTACGAAATATATATGGCACTCTATCACCAATTAGTCGGTAAAGATGGAGAGCCAGATCCGTTCTTGCAAGTTCAATCAACATTCTTTGATTTGATCGTTGTTGATGAGTGCCACAGAGGGAGTGCAAAAGATGATTCTGCTTGGCGAAAGGTTTTGGAGTATTTCAGTTCGGCTACTCAAATCGGCATGACTGCAACCCCCAAGTCTGAAGAAGGCGCAAATAACTTGGACTATTTTGGCGAACCTATTTATACCTATTCTTTGCTGCAAGGCATTAAAGATGGATTCCTCGCACCTTACCGTGTGACAAACTGTTACCTTGACCTTGATTTGCAGGGTTATACTCCCGAGGCTGATGAGGTTGATATTAACAACCGTCACATAGAAGAACGCTTTTACCAGCAGAAAGATTATGGACGCAATATATCTTTTCTTAAGCGAAGATACATAGTTGCACATCGTATTACCAAAATGCTGCATAGTATCGGCAGAATGACAAAGACTATTGTATTCTGCACAGATATTGAGGAAGCTGAAGCTATGCGAAGTTTACTTACAACATTAAATGCAGACTTATGTAAGAAGGATCCCCGATACGTGATGCGCATTACAGGTGATGACAACGCAGGAAAAAAACAGTTGGAAAACTTCATTGATGTGAACCAACCTTACCCTACGGTCGTTACCACCTCAGAACTTTTGGCAACTGGTGTAGACTGTAAAACCTGTGGCTTGATTGTGATTGACAAGGAAATCGGGTCAATGACAGAATTTAAGCAAATTATAGGTCGTGGTACTCGTCTTCGCACAGATAAAGGGAAGTGGCATTTGGAAATTTTGGATTTCCGTAATGCCACTAAGAAGTTCAAAGACCCAGGATTTGATGGTCCTCCTATTCCACCAACAGGAAAAGGCGGTGGAGGAGGTAACTTCCCTCCTGGAGGAGGTGGCACTCCTCGTCCGCCAAAAGATCCCAAGTACATTGTTGATGGAGTTAGCGTTAAAATCAATACAGAAATAGTCTCTGTTCTTGGCGAAGATGGCAAGACCATGCGTACCGAGTCAGTGAAATCCTTTACGAAAAAGCAAATTTGCAAGCGCTATGCAACGTTGAACGACTTTGTGAAAAGGTGGAGTGAAGCCGACCGTAAGAAAGCTATTGTGGACGAGCTAAAAGAGGTTGATGTTCTTGTTGAAGCTGTACGTGAAAAAAATCCAGCTTTGGCAAATGCAGACATTTTTGATATTATCTGTCATGTGGCTTATGACCAACCTGCTCTTACCCGTCGTGAAAGAGCCAACAATGTAAAGAAACGCAACTACTTTGCCAAATATGAAGGTAAAGCGCGTGAGGTATTGGAAGCTTTATTGGAGAAGTACGCTGAATATGGCATACTCAATTTTGAGGATGTCAATGTACTTGACCATTCACCTTTCGACACAATAGGGAAACCGCAAAGAATTATGAAACTTTTTGGCGGGGTGGCTAACTTTGAAAAAGCTATCCGTGAACTAGAGACCGAGATTTATAAAAATATAGCATAAAGACTGTATGGCAGTTAATAATATAGTAAAGCGTATTCAAAACATTATGCGCCAAGATGCAGGTGTGAATGGCGATGCGCAACGAATAGAACAAATGACTTGGATGTTCTTCTTGAAAGTGTACGACACTCAGGAAGAAACATGGGAGTACAAAGCTTCTCGCGAAGGTAAAAAATTCTCATCAATTATCCCAGAAGAATTGCGTTGGCGTAATTGGGCTGTGGATAAGAAAGATGGTTTAGCACCTACGGGGGATGAGTTATTGAATCTTGTCAACAATAATTTGTTCCCAACGTTGAAGAGTATTGAGATTACTCCAGAGACTCCACGATCTAAAACTATTGTCAAGGATGTCTTTGAGGACATTAACCAGTATATGAAGAATGGCACACTTCTTCGTCAAGTGGTGAATGTGATCAACGAAATAGAATTTGACGATGCGCAAGACCGTCATTTGTTTGGTGATATTTACGAGGGTATTCTGAAGGACTTACAGTCTGCTGGTAATGCTGGAGAATTCTATACCCCTCGTGCACTTACAGATTTTATTGTGGAAATGCTTCATCCAAAGTTGGGAGAGGTTTTTGGTGATTTTACTTCTGGTACAGGTGGTTTCTTGACTTCCGCTTTGAAGTTTATGAATAAACAAATAGAGACTACCGAAGATGGTGCAGATTATCAAAATGCGGTAATTGGACAGGAGTGGAAACCTCTTCCTTACTTGCTTTCCATCACCAACTTGCTGCTTCACGATGTGGAAGCTCCTAACATAATTCACTGTGATTCTTTGGGAACGAAAGTGAGCGATTTCAAAGACGCTGATATGGTAGATGTTATCGGTATGAACCCACCTTATGGTGGTAGTACAGATGCTAGTGCCAAGAGCAACTTCCCGATGGATATGCGTAGCAGTGAAACCGCTGACTTGTTCATGGTGCTTATCATGTATCGCTTGAAAGCACAGGGACGTGCTGGTGTGATTGTACCTGATGGTTTCTTATTTGGTACGGATAATGCAAAATTGGCAATTAAAACGAAAATGTTGCGCGAATTCAATTTACACACCATTATTCGCTTACCGGGCAGTATCTTTGCACCATACACTTCTATCGCTACAAACATTCTGTTCTTCAACAATGAGAAGGCAGAAGGTGCTCCCGAGGGTTGGGCTACAAAGGGCACTTGGTTCTATCGTTTGGATATGCCTGAGGGTTACAAGCATTTTTCCAAGACGAAACCTATGCGATTGGAACATTGTGCGCCAATCAAAGAATGGTGGAATGACCGCAAGGAAATCATCGTTGATGAGGGTAATGAAAAGGCACGCTTCTTCCCTGTAGAGGAGATGGTTGCTGCTGATTGCAACTTCGATTTGTGTAAATTCCCGAAAGAGGATGAGGATATTTTACCTCCTGCTGAGTTGTTGGCAAACTACTACAAGAAACGCGCAGCACTCGACCACGAAATAGATAAAACACTTTCTGAGATTCAGAAGATATTGGGAATTGAAATTAAAATAGATAATTAAAATGGTACGCGTGTACCAAATCCGAGCAGCAAGAAAGTATGAAGGATTTAACAGTCTCAAATATTGAAAGGCAAAATATTCTTAACAATCGCTTTGCAGTTGGTAAGATTCAAGAAAGTCTCGATATTGAAGGAATCTTTTTCGAGAATGAGTACCGCTTTACGAAAAAAATGGTCGCTGATTATTACGAAGTCGAAGAACGTACTATTGAGCGATATTTAGAAAAGTTCGGCGATGAAATCTCCGCTAATGGTTACGTTTTATGCAAGGGAAAACTCTTGAAACAGTTGAAGTTAGAATTTGCTCCCGTCATCAATGTCGGGAGCAAAACCACCCAACTTGGACTATTTAATTTCCGCTCTTTTCTCAATATAGGAATGCTTCTTACGGAAAGCGAAAAAGCAAAAGTTCTGCGCAGTGCTATATTGGATTTAGTGATTGCTACAATCAATGAGAAGACTGGAGGCGGTACAAAATACATTAACAGACGCGATGTAAATTATATTTCATCGGCTATCACTGAGGAAAATTATAGACGTAATCTTACATCTGCAATGAACCAATATGTAGAGGGGCACCATACTTATAAGTATTCGCAAGTTACTGATTATATTTATAAAGCTGTGTTCAAGGAAAATGCAAAGGAATATCGCAATATTCTTAAACTTGATGCAAAAGATAATGTGCGACACACTTTATACTCAGAAGTCCTGCTTGTTATTTCCTCATTCGAGAATGGTGTCGGTGCAGCTATACAACAAAGATACAAAGAGAAAGGTAATGTTAGACTTACCATGCCAGAAGTTGAACAAATAGTTAATGATTTGGCTGAACACCCAATGCAAAAGCCATATCTCAATGATGCTCGCACCAAAATGGCTTCTCGTGACTATAGCTTTCGTGATGCTTATCATGGAAATATAGCAGAATACTTAAAGGCTGTTAGCCCTGAAGAATATGAACGATTCATCGGTGATCAATCCATCGACTTTGATAACATATTGGCAGAAAACAAAGATGTATTAAAACGGTTAAAGCAGGCTGATGATGAGCAAGAGTGATGTCAAATATATTTCTTTTGATGAAGCTGTAAGCGTCTACAATAAGATGATAGATGCAAGTGATGGTGGATTTGATGGCATAAGAGACGAGGGCGGCATCCGCGCTACTCTTGATTTTATCCAAAATGATTTATACTATCCAAGTTTTTCTGACAAACTTTCTTATTTGGTATTCAAATTCTGTGCTGGTCACTACTTTAACGATGGCAATAAGCGTATTGCATTAACTATTGGAGCATACTTCTTATACAAGAATGCATTCATTTGGCATGCAACTATATTTATGCGGCAAATGGAATCCATTGTTTATCATGTAGCAGCATCAAATATTGATCAGGAACTGTTATTACGCATTATAACATGTTTCATGGAAGGTAATGATTATGATGAAGAGTTGAAATTGGACATTGCAAACGCAATGAGCAACGGTGAACTAGGCATCAAAGGAGAAGATTATCAGTAGAAGAAAAAGATTGAGCATTTTATGAACGGAAAGCAATTAAAAAATAGTATACTGCAATGGGCGATACAGGGGAAACTTGTACCGCAAGACCCTAATGATGAACCAGCAAGTGTCTTGCTGGAGCGCATTCGTGAAGAAAAGGAGCGTTTGATTAAGGAGAAGAAAATCAAGCGCGACAAAAACGCATCTGTTATTTTTCGTGGTGAGGACAATTCCTATTATGAGAAGATACTCGCTACGGGGGAGGTGAAGTGCATAGATGAGGAGGTGCCGTTTGAGATACCGCAAGGGTGGGAATGGTGTCGATTAGGAGAAATCTCAACTTATGCCCAAACAAAGAGAAAAATCAACGCATCGAAAGCCGATACTCAATTATGGGGATTGGATTTGGAAGATATAGAAAAAGGAGGGAAATTGCTGAATATTAAAACTGTTGGTGAGCGAAAAGCCATCGGTGACAAGACCGTCTTCAACCGTGGTGACATTTTATACAGCAAACTTCGTCCATATTTATTAAAGATACTTGTTGCACCGGAAGGAGGTATTTGCACTCCAGAAATCATACCTTTCACTTGCTACGGCAATATATGCAAAGATTATATTGTTAGCTTTTTGAAATCACCTTACGTAGATGATTACATTAATTCTGCAACGTTTGGTGTAAAAATGCCTCGTGTAAGCACAGAAACAATGACGTCTCTGTTAGTTCCACTTCCACCTCTTTCGGAGCAGTTCCGTATTGATACAAAAGCAAAGGAGTTGATGCCATATATAGATGAGTATGGAAAAGCGCAGGATAAACTTAATAAGTTAAATGAAGAACTTTCCTATATTATTCGTAAGAGCATCCTTCAAGAGGCTATTCAAGGCAAACTCGTTCCGCAAATAACAGAAGAAGGTACTGCACAAGAGTTGCTTGAACAGATAAAAAAAGAGAAGCAGAAACTCGTAAAAGAGGGCAAACTAAAGAAGTCTGCTCTCAACGATTCTGTTATCTTCCGTGGTGACGATAACAAGTATTGGGAGAAGAATGGTGAATCAGAGTATTGTATTGACGACATTGTTCCTTTTGAATTGCCGCCAACTTGGTGTTGGGTTCGTCATAACCAATTATTTGAAATATCAGGTGGTTCACAACCCCCCAAGTCTCAATTTATAGAACGACCGCAAGAGGGTTATATTAGATTATATCAAATTAGAGACTACGGTAATAGTCCTCTTCCTGTATTCATTCCCAAAGAAAAAGCAAGTAAAATAACAAAGAAAGGAGATATTATTCTTGCACGTTATGGTGCTTCTTTAGGGAAGGTCTTTTTTGCCGAAGATGGTGCTTATAATGTAGCTATGGCTAAAGTCATTCCCCAATTTCCCGAAAATTTAATTTGTAAGGAATTCTTATTTTTGTTTTACAAGACCTCTATCTATCAAAAATTAGTAAAGGATAGATCTAGGTGTGCGCAAGCAGGATTTAACAAAGAAGACTTAAATGATTTGTTATTCCCATTGCCGCCATTGAAAGAACAACATCGAATTGTGGAAAGATTTAAGAACGTAACAAGTATTATGAGTTGATAGACAACAGTCCTGTTTGTATAGACGAGTTTTTGCCGTTCCAAATACCCGAAACATGGACTTGGTGCAAGGTCAAAGACTTGTTGGAAATACAGACAGGCGCATCGTTCAAAAAAGAGCAAGCAAACGCAAATAAAAAAGGCATTAGAATATTGCGTGGTGGAAACATTCTACCCAATAAGTATATATTCAAAGATGATGATGTCTTTGTGTCAGAGGAGTTTGTCAATGCAAATACTATTCTAAAGAAGAATTGCATCATTACTCCTGCTGTAACCAGTTTGGAGAATATAGGTAAAATGGCAGTAATAGAAAAAGACTACAATAATGTTAGTGCTGGCGGTTTTGTATTCATCATTAGCCCATACATTCAAGACTTTAATCATTCCTTGTTACTTGCGTATTTTCTTCAAAGTCCATTCTTAATTGAGGCTATGCGAGGAATAACAAAGAAGTCTGGTGCTGCTTTTTATAATCTTGGTAAAGAACGGCTGAAAGAGTTGTATCTACCATTGCCTCCAATGACAGAACAAAGAAGAATAGTAGACAAAATTAATGAGGTCTTATCAAGTATTATGAGCAGATAGGTAAAAAATGCTTGGATATAACCGAGCAAATTCCCTTTGAAATTCCTAATAGTTGGACTTGGGCAAGAATGGGACAAGTTGGAGATTGGGGGGCAGGTTCTACACCTCAGCGTGGTAACCAAGATTATTATGGAGGCAATATTTTGTGGCTTAAGACAGGTGAGTTAAACAACGATATTGTATATGATACAGAAGAAAAAATAACGCAGAGAGCTTTTCAAGATTGCTCTCTACGTATGAACAAAATAGGCGATGTCCTCATTGCAATGTATGGAGCTACAATAGGAAAGTTAGCTATTGTAGGCAAGGAATTAACTACCAATCAAGCGTGTTGTGGCTGTACTCCCTATATTGTTTATAATTGGTTCTTGTTTTATTTTTTAATGGCAAGTCGAGATTCATTTATCAAGAAAGGTGAAGGTGGTGCCCAACCTAACATATCACGAGTTAAATTGGTAGAGCACTTGATTCCATTACCTCCTTTGAATGAACAGAAACGCATTGTAAAAAGAATAGAAACTCTATTTGAGCAACTGCATTAATTGTTCTATCTTCTGAACTATTCTTCTCTGCTCTTGTTGTGATGGAATACCTATAATAAGCCCATAAAACAATTCTTTGTTGAGGTGTGGTATTGCTGCACCTTTCTTAGAATTGCGCAAAGTTTCTTTGTAGAACTGTAGGAATGCCAAAATATAAGGTTCATACATTGAAGGACTTATCCATAGTTGTTTGAAAGTACTACCCATATAGCCATCTTGTGGAACGATGAAAACTTCCCCAGAGTTTTCACCGTCCACAAGTATTATATTGTCACCCTTATAGACAAGTTTGCCTTGTTCAACAATAGTTCCAGAACTTTTACCACGCAGATATTTTGCATCTAATAAGTATTGTTTGCCAGTGGTTTTTAAGCCGTCTGTAAGTTGACAAACTGCATTTAATCGTGCAAGAGACCAAGAACTTGGAAATTCAAAAGGCAGTTCTATTTCAGACACTTTGCTTCCTATCTGCTCATAATACTTGTTATCGTCACCACGGAAGATGACGGAAGTAGCCAAAGCGGACTTCTTTAGTTTGCCCTCTTTTACTAAATTCAGCTTCTCCTTTTTTATCTGCTCCAACAAATCTTGGGCAGTACCCTCCTCAGCAAGTTGCGGAACAAGTTTTCCTTGAATTGCTTCCTGTAAAATGGACTTTTTTAATTGTTCCTTTATCTCCTCGTTCAACAGATTCAATCTATCTTGGCATAGACCATAATTATCCAAGAACGAAGACAATTGCGTTAGTTTTTTAACTATCCTATCTTGTTCCTTAGTTGGAGGTATGGGCAACAACATTTTAGCAAGTGTTTTACCATTACAATTTGGTTGAGCTGTGGCAATAGTACCATTTTTGAGTTGTTCCCAATACAATTGACTCTCCATGAATGATTTCATGTAACGAGGATTTAGTAATGAACTATATCTCGTTCTTATCAAGTACCCTGCATAAATAGCTTTTTTTGGCACTTCTTCAACTAAAAATGATTTCCCTACAGTACCCCCTGTTCGTGCAAAGAGAATATCGTTTACTTTCAACAGGTACGTATCAATATCATTTTCATCAATTAGACAATATGGTACATTGTCCCAAAGAACACAATTTTCTTGAATGTCGCTGATGCGAACCATCTTTATTACACCATACTCTAAAGCAGGAGCATTATAACCATATTGAATCGTTTGGGCTATATTACCCCAACGTTCCCATTCCCAACCTTGCGGAACATCAAATGGTTTCTCCTCATCAATGCACTTCACCTCTCCCGTAGCAAGCATCTTCTCATAATAGGAATTCAAAGAACACCGCGCTTTTACTTTATTAGTGGAGTAATGTTGCTCCCACTAATAAATAAACTTATGCAACTAACTGAATTTGAAACGTTCTTAAGTCAAGGTAATATGGCTAAGAACACCATTGCAGCATATCTGTATGCTGTAAGGGACTTCGACTCCCAATACAAGGAGTTGAACAAAAAGAACTTGTTGGTTTACAAGGCTCATCTGATTGAATCTTTTAAGCCTAAAACTGTGAATTTACGTATTCAGGCATTGAACAAGTATCTTGATTTTGTTCACAAACCCAAGCTACGATTGAAGTCTGTCAAAGTCCAACAGCGTTCGTATCTTGAAAACGTGATCAGTAATGCAGACTATATTTTTCTAAAAAAGAAACTGAAAAAGGAGGAGAACAAGGAATGGTACTTTGTGGTGCGTTTCCTTGCGGCAACTGGCGCACGTGTGAGTGAATTGGTTCAAATAAAAGTGGAACACGTTAATGTTGGCTACTTTGATATTTATTCTAAAGGTGGAAAAATTAGACGCATTTACATTCCTAAAGCCTTACGTAAAGAAGCAACGGAGTGGTTAACAACAGAAAATAGAACAAGTGGGTATTTGTTTCTTAATCGATTCGGAGAACGTATAACCACTCGTGGAATCTCGCAGATGCTCAAAAACTTTGCAACAAGGTACGGAATCAACGAGAAGGTTATTTATCCGCATTCGTTTCGCCATCGTTTCGCAAAGAACTTCCTAGAAAAGTTTAATGACATTTCTTTGCTTGCCGACCTTATGGGACATGAAAGCATTGAAACGACTCGTATTTATTTACGCAGAAGCAGTTCTGAGCAACAGCAAATCGTTGATGAGGTGATTACTTGGTAGTTATTCGTCTTTTCTTCTAAACTTCATCGCCCATAGTTTTGCACTAAAAAGTCAAAACTATGGGTGATTTCAATTACTTACACATCACAGGCGTGAACGACTTGCCCGGCTATCATGCCGCAGCAGCGTTCACCACCAAGAGCAGCGAAGTTTTCAAGGAGGCGGAGGAGATTTCACCGCGCCATGTGAGTG
>OFMH01000613.1_pt1 | contig 24188 bp, 23 predicted proteins | sample 1541761 | NCBI WGS metagenome assembly OFMH01 (sample SAMN04209249, study PRJEB22552) | human gut metagenome | biome: gut; material: feces | host: Homo sapiens | place: USA: Oklahoma
TAAAACTAACCCCCTAAAGTTAGATTTTTGGTCCAACTTTAGGGGGTCGGTTCATTTCCGGTGGCAGTTTTTTATGCTGCCAACCAATAGCTGGCATGCTTTTCCATGGGGGTCAAGACTCCCAGCTTTCTCTGTAATCGTTTAGTATTGTAGTATTCCATATATTCTTCTATCGCTCTAATCAGTGTTTCTCTCTCTGTGAAACGATGGCCATAGTAACGTTCTCTCTTTAAGATGCCCCAAAATCCTTCCATAGGACCATTATCGATACATTTTCCTACGCGAGACATGCTTTGTATCATCCCAGCGGTCTTCAATTTAGCATGGAAACTTCTGTTGGTATATTGAAAGCCTCGGTCGCTATGAAACAGCGGATGGGCTTCTGGATTAGAAGCGACGGCTTGTTCGAAGGTATCGAATACTAAAGCATTGTCATTTCTGTCACGAATTACGAAAGAGACAATTCTTCGATCATACAGATCAAGGATGGCACTCAGATATATTTTATGAACTTCATTTTCAAGATAATACTTAAATTCGGTAACATCGGTCAACCATTTTTCATTAGGGGCCGTCGCCGTAAAGTCTCTCTGAAGAAGATTTTCTGCTATAAATTGCGGCGTTGAAGCTCGACGAGTACATCCGTCGCTGCGATACTTAATGGTAGATTTGATGTTTTCTTCACGACAAATCCGGAGTACTCGTTTATCATTGAGGTGCATGCCGTAATACCGTTCCATATCGTCTCGAATCCGACGGTAGCCTTTGTCCGGATAAGCCCGGTGAATTTCTTCTATTCTTTCGGCAGCCAGTCTGTTTTCTTGCTCGTTTGCAGGCAGGCGGCGATGAAGCCATTTGTAATAAGCGGCTCTGGTCACTCTTCCTAATTTGCATAAGGCTGAAATGGGATAGTGATGCTCTTCGTGTTCTTCCTTAATGGCTAAATAAATATGAAGTTTTTTCAGTCGGCTCAGTCCCGCCTCCTCTCTATTTCGTCCAATTTTTTTAAGAAAGAAATCTCCATTTCGGCTTGCTTTCGCTTAGCTCTTTCCAACTTGAGTTCGGCACGCAATCTTTCTACTTCCGTAAGTTTGTCTTCAGGTTTTCTTTTTCCGCGATTATCTTGTAAAGCATCGAGACCACCGGCCTCGTATTTCAGCGTATAGCTGCGTGCCTGTTGGTAGGAAACATCGTACGTTACCGCAGTTTCTGCGTAATTATGGTCATGGGCAATACAATACTGAACAATTTCAACTCGCTCATCAAATGTTGTTTTTCGGCCTTTCGTCATGATAGAAAATCCTCCTGTTCCGGAAGCTTTCAGCTCCTCATGACTATTATACCGCTTAATCCATGTGCGTAGTTGTGTTGATGATCTCAAACCAAATCTTTGGCAGATAACAGCTAGAGAACCTTCCTGATTCAGATAAGCGGTTACCGCCTGAGCCTTACATTCATGGGAATAGTGGTTGTTCTTTGTGTGTGTAAAGGCATCTATCCCATTCCCTTTATAACTACCAATCCAAGCTCTGACAGAAGGAGGGGTAACGGACAGACGTTTGGCAGCCTCATGGGTAGATTCTACCCCATGGAGGATGTTTTTGACGGTATGCAATTTCTCTTGGCGGATATCTTTGTTTTTCGCATTAAAAATACTCCCCTTTAAGTAGCATGAGATTTTATTATTTCTCATGTCTACCTAAAGGGGAGCATATCATATCATGGAAAGCCTTCTTTTTTACCGCCAATATACCTATTTACAGTCTGAAAACAGCTGCTACGAAGCCGTTTGCGGCTGAATCGTTCCTTTTTCGATTTCAAAAATGTGAATCGTATCGGTTTCCCCGGAAAGTTCTTTCTGAACTTCCTGAGCCACTTTTTGGGTCGCTGCCGAGCAGGTGAACAGGAAGATCTGTTCTTTTTTGCCCAAGGCTGCTAAGAAGTGAATGGCTTCTTTTTGGCGTTGTTCATCAAAGCGAACTAAGATGTCGTCGAGGATCAGCGGCATCGGCTCGATCTGCCGAGAGAAAGCCATCGCCAGGCTGACACGGATAGCGAGGTAAATCTGATCGCCTAAGCCGCTGCTCCACTGTTTTTCCGGAATGCGGCGCGAAGTGCCGTCGACGGCAAAGAGCTGCTTGCCGTCGAGGCTTGCCTGAAGGGTATAGCGGCCCTGAGTCATGAGATTCAGATAGTCTCCGGCTTCACGGATGACGATGGGCTGACGGACTCGTTCATAGTAATCCTGAGCCTGTTCGAGCATATACTGGGTATACATGTAGGTCAACCAGTCATCGACATGACGGTCCAAATCGGCCTTGCGGTTCTGCTGGGTCTGCAGGAGTTTTCCGTATTCGTCGCTCTTGGCCATCTGACTCAGGCGTTCGATGATACTGCCCCGTTTTTCAGCAACTTCGGCCAGTTTCTTTTCGGCATCGGCGATTTTTTTCTGGTAGTAATCGCGTTCGTCCGTCCAATTCTTGAGCGTGTGTATCTTCAACTCATGGCGCAGTTCCGACAACTTCTTCGGATTCTTGGCAATGAGACGAATATGGGCCTCGGTCTGGTCATAGACTTCTTTATACTGGTGGAATTGACGGAACTTCAATAATTTACTGCGGAATTCCGCTTCGGTCTTAGCTCCGGCAGCACGAAGCAGTTCCCCCTGCATCTGAACTTTATGTTCCCGTTCTTCCGACAGGCTTTCGATTTGAGCTTCCCGCTCTTTTTGCTGCCGATCCTGTTCTTTGGCAACTTCAGCCTGAACGCGGATTTCCTGCCATTGTTTATATACGGCTTCCGCTTCATCAGGCGAGGCAGGCTTTTTAACGCCGACTTCGCGGAAAATCTGTTCCGCCGTATCGTTCCAGCGGGAAATGGAGCTGTTTACGTCAAGCTTGCGCTGTTTCCAATCAGACGAGGCCGTCGTCACCTGTTTCCAGATGTCCCAGGCTTCCTTGGCTTTCGCCATATCGGCCGTTTCCAGTTTCGTAAAGCCCGATTGATCACGCCAGCCTTCCCAAGCCGTTTCACTGGCTAAGAGTTTTTTCTTGCAGGTATTGCCTTCTTCCTGCCAAGTTTCATAGATAGCGTCGTACATCACCTTTTGCTCTTTCTGCCAGGCATTCTTGGACTCCCTCGTCTGCCAGTCCATATATTGCTTGCGAACGCCGTCCAGTTCCTGCTGCCACTTTTCATTGGCAGCCGTGACATCTAAGGTAATTTCAGCATCTTTGGAAAGATTGGCGATTTTTTCTTCGAGCTCACCTAATTGGCCTTCTATTTCCGCAATTTTTCGGGGAATCCGATCAGCCCCCGTTTTTTGACGGGCCAGGGAAATGACGGAAATGACGGCACAGGCCGCACCGGCGCCAAGACCAAGGGTCGAATCAAAGTCTGCCAAATAGACGGCAGCGACACAGGCCGCAGCCGCTAAGAGAAAGAGGACGCCGATGACAGTAAAGGCTTTCGACGGCCCGGTAGCCCCATTTTTCAGCCAATCGAGCTGTTCCTGCAGAGTCTGCCGTTCCGTGACCGCCGTCTGTATAGCAGCCACTGCCGTTCCGACGGTATTCCATTCGTCTTTCGTCTTTTCCGTATCTTCTGCCTCCGGTTCCGGAGAAGCTACATTCTTAGGCTGGGCAGCCTGCCATTTTTCCATTTCCTGGCGGCTGTGTTCCAGCGCAGAAGCGGCAGCCATGCCGCGGGGCCAGTCGACGGCATCCGGGATTTCGCCGGTAACAGTCCAGCCTTTCAGGATTTCGGCCTGTTTATTTTTTTCAAAATCCCAGTCGATTTCCTTATCTTCATGGTCTTTTAAGTCGGCCAAGCCCTGCTTCCAAGCCGGAATATTTCGGTAAATATCGTCGATTTGAGGGCCGCAGACGAGCCAGCGATTCCATGATTCCTGAAAGGCCGGTCCCTTTTGGTTCATTTCTTTCAAGTGCTTAATCTGTTCGTCGATTTCCTTGATCTTTTGGTCCATGTCGGCCCATTTTTGAGCGCCATCCATGGGAAATTGGGATACGTCAGCCAAATTCTGCATATGCTGCAGGGCATCCTGGCCGCGTTTATAGACATCCCAAGCCGCAATGGGCATGGAAATCTGTTCTATCTGCTGCTTTGATTCTTCAATATCGAGGCGGATGCGGTTTTCGATTTCATGAGTCGTCCGTTCCGTTTCCTGCAAATTGGCAAATTCATCTTCATCGTAGGCCAAGCTGCTGATCTGGCGGTCGAAGTCCTTCTGCTCATTGAGGAGGGCATTGATGGGCTTTTTCCCCTGCGGAGAGGCGACCAGGAGCTCACCCATCTCTTTAGCGACTTCACTGCGGGCCAAGCCCATGGCGACGCCGCCTTCAATGCTGAAAAAATGATTGCGGACAGCTTCATTGGACAGGATTTTAAAGCCTTGAAGATCTTCCAACCCCATGGCAAAAATCTTGTCGTAAGTCTGACGGTCCAGACCGTGCCACCACAAATCGGCCGGTTCTTCCTGCAGTTTTTCCTCACCGTCCGATAAGGTGTATTCTTTTTCATTGCGGACGATCTTATATTCTTTTCCGTCTTCCCGGCGGATATCCATGCTGCCGAAATAGCCGTGCCAATCGCCCCGCAAGTAGCCGAAGAACATGGAGCGGACATACTTCATGAGGGTCGTTTTCCCGCTTTCATTCCGGCCGTGCATGACAATCAGCCCCTTTTCAGGGGGATTCCATTTGACACCATGATAAATCCCGAAATCAGCTAATTTCATCTGTATAATCTTCATGACATTATCCTCTTCTATGTTCCAGCAAGCGCTGCATGCCCAGCCACTTGGCTTTTTCAAAGTTTTCCAGCAGGCGATCATCGGAAATAGCCCGCCCGTATGCCCCGAGACGTTCGAACTCAGGCCGATTCATGAGGATATCCCGCAAGGCCTTAGCCTTTTCAGCAGGCTCCATTTTTTCTAAGTTTTCGAAAACATTTAAATAATCGCCAACAGAATCAGGCAGTTTACTCCGCTCATCCATGTTTATTTTCGGACGGGCCAGGTTGCGCAGCCGTTCGACCATGACGAAGGCATATTTCCCCTGCTCTTCTTCACGCCAGCTTTCCAGCCAGTACTGTGTCGCTTCCGGGTTGTTGATGACGTGATACATACTGCCGCTGCCTGTAAAGTTGACGGTCAGGAAAGTCGGCTTGCCGATGTCACGGCGCACTTTTTCCTTGGCAAAGCGCACGGCACCGCGGAGCTCCGATACCGATTCGAGGCCGTCAATGGCAATGTCGATGCTTTCCCAACGGACGATACTGGTGTCGATAAATTCGATATCCGTCGTCCCATAAGGACCGACTTCGACATAATAGCAGCCCCGAGGCCCGCTTTCCGTGCAGTCCAGCCCCTGGGGATTGCCGGCATAGACGATATAGGGCTTTTCACATAAAATCTCGTGCTTATGGATGTGTCCCAGGGCCCAATAATCCATACCGCATTCTTTTAAGTCGTCAAGGGTACACGGAGCGTATGTCGATTCCCGGCTCCCGACCTGGGTATGAAGCATGCCAATGGAAAACTTATCGCCGGCAGCTCGGTTAAACTTCCAGGCCAGATTTTCCCGCTGTTCCCCTTTGGCATAACTCTGGCCATAAACGGCCGCCGCTTCTTCTCCTTCAACGACCAGAGGTACCCGTTCAACGGCTTCTGCCGAAAAGATGTGGACATTAGGCGGGAAAGGGATTTTCGCCTTCCAGGCCTCGAGCGGATCGTGATTGCCGAGGACGGCAAAGACCTGTATCTGATGCTGAGCCAATTTATGGAGAAGCCGCACATAGTCGAGCTGCGCCGTCAGGTTGTGATTGGCACTGGTATAGACGTCGCCTGTAATCAGGACGGCGTGAACTTGTTTATCGATAGCCAGCTGTACGATTTTTTGAAAGGCCCGGACCGGGGCTTTGCCGATGATGCGCTGCCACCGATCATCAATGGCGGCCAGGTTATGGAACGGGCTGCCTAAATGAAGATCACCGCATTGAATAAACCGTAAATTTTTCGCCATTACTATCCTTCCTTCTCTGACCATGCTGCATGCAGGGCCGCAACGGCATCACGGAGCTTACAGCTGGGAATTTTTGAAAATGACAGGAGAAACTCTTTATCTGTTTCCTGTGAGGGTGTTTCATAAAAAGACTGCATCGACAAGACGCGGCAGCCTTGTTTTTCCGCCTTTTTCAGCAGGTCCGCTTCTGACAGGGAGCTGTGCAGGCGGACGTGGCAATAGATGCCGGAAACGAGTTGGCCGACGACGATTTCCCGGCCAAAGGCGTCCATCAGGAGCTGACGCAAAAGTTCGCCTTTTTCCTGGTAATCCTTGCGCAGCCGGCGGACTTGACGCGAAAGCTCGCCGCTCTCGATATATTCGGCCAGAACACACTGCTCGGGAACGGAAGCGCCTTGACGAAAGAGGCTTCGCTGTTCATTGTACAAGGGCATGAGTTCCGGCGGAAGCACCATATAGCTCAGGCGGACAAAAAAGGGCAGCACTTTCGACAAGGCCCCCATATAGATGACGCGGCCGCTGCGGTCCAATCCCTGAAGGGCCGGCACAGGCCGACCGTAATAGCGCAGCTCACTGTCATAATCGTCTTCGATGATGAGTCCGTCTGTCCCTTCCGCCCACTGGAGCAGACGATGGCGAACACCTGCCGGCATGACCGTCCCCGTCGGGAATTGATGAGACGGGCTGACATAGACCAGGCGAACCTTGCTTTTCTCCAGCTCGTCCACTTGAAGAAGGCCATCGCAAATCGGGATGGGAACAATCGGATAGCCGCTGTTGCGGAAGATTTCCCGGCCCAGTCTGAAACCGGGCTCTTCAACACCGATGCAGTCGTATTTATGGCGCAGCAAATGGGTCAGTATGCCCAAGAGGGAAATCGTACCGGCGCCAATGATGATTTGTGAAGGTGAGGCATGGACACCGCGCGTTTCATAGACATAGCGGCTCAAAGCCCGGCGCAGATCAGGGACGCCCTGATCGTCATTGGCCGCCAACAAGCGGTCAGGTTCTGACAAAACCCGGTTCATGTACTTTCGCCAAATATCGAGGGGAAATCGTTCCAAAGCCATGTCGCCGCTGGCAAAATCGTAGTCATATACCGGTCGACGGACGATTTCCTGCACGACTTTTTGGCGGTCCGCGTCCGGCACCTGATCGCGCCGGCCAAGGGAGGCCACTTCATACCTGGCTTTGTGGCGGCGCAGGATATATCCTTCACTGGCCAACTGATAGTAGGCCTTTTCTACGGTCATCTTGCTGATGCCCGCCGCCTGTGCCAAATCACGCACGGAATCGAGCCGCATGCCGGCTACCATGCGGCTCGATTCGATTTCCTGACGATAATATTCATAAATTTGCACATAAAATGGTTTGCTGATAGATTTGTCGAGTTGCAGCATTGCGTCCGGCCTAAGGCCCTTCTCCCCTCTTTGGCGTTGCCATGTCTATAGTTGCCTCTGTAATACTATATTGTACCGAAAAACAGGCCGCCTGAAAAGGGGATGACCGTTGATTCCTCTGCAAAATCGCATATTTTCTTATAAAAACTATTTTATGCTCATGGCAGCTGCAATGGCGGCTCCGACAGAAACCCCGTCTTGAACCAGAACAGGATCGACAGAAATCTGTTTTTCCCGCTCAGAACCTTCATTTTGGCAGGCCTGCATGGCATCTTCCATCATGACCAAGGCGCCGCGGACATGTTTTAAGACGCTGCCTTCAATGGCGATCGTCTGACTGGGAATGGGCAGTTCTTTATACAGATGGCGCAGGATACCGCAGCCGACGGCGCCTGCCAGCTGGGCGGACCGAACAAAAATAGCCGCGCCGATATGCCTTACGGGACGCACGTCTTCAAGGGGAACGATGCGGTTCCACAGTTTTCCCATCGTAAGCCGCCCCTGCTCATCGTCAGCGTTGCGAATAATGTCATGCATCGCCTCCGTCGTAAACGAAGGCAGTTCTTTTATGTCAAAATAGGACAACAGGGTCTGCCGAAAGATTTCGGACGCATAGGCCCCGCTCATCATCTTTTCCAATTTATGCAGCCCCGGCTGAGCCGAACCGGCATCGACGGCCTCATCCCAGCGATGACCGGTAACGCCGTTATAATCGCCGGCCTCTAAGTTGACGATCATCTTCCATTCCGGCTCATAATAACAGGCATTAAATCCAGTCCCGCAGACCATGCCGATGCGCACCTTATCCTTGGTATACGCTGCCGATAATAAGAGGGCCGTCGTATCATTGACGATGGCAACGGGCTCTATCTCACTGAGCCCTTGGCGCACGAGGGCCGCTTTTAATAAGGCATTGATGTTCTCGCCTTCTACCCCGGAAACGGCGACTTCCTTAGACCACGACACCAGGCGGCCGTCTTCGATTCCGGTCCGCTCCAAGGCAAAGGAAAAAGCATGCCCCAATCGATAAGCCCGGTCACGCCGGGCAACGCGGCCGACGAGGCGGGCTAAAAAATCAAATAGTTCTACTGCCGTCGTCGAAGATGACAGGTAATCGTACTCACCCTCCACCTTCAGTGGTCGGGATACCATTTTTTCGATGATATAACAATGCCGTCCCAAGAGGCGAATCCGCGAGGCCCTCACATTAGTGCCTCCAAAATCAAGAGCCAAAAAGACACCCGCTTCATCCCCCTCCGGCAGGGATGCATAGGATTTTTCAGCCGACACCGTCGCCCCGGCCTCTCCGGCCAAGGCCCGTTCAATATCCGCCGAAAAATCGCGGGAAATTGCTTGCAGCCGTTCATCAGGCAAATAAAAATAACGGGCAATATCCGTCCAATCCATCCGTTCATTCATGGCAGTCATCACCTCTCGTGAGTTTATAATTTTATTATACTATGATACCAGTCGTGCCGCCAGTCCGCCCCCTTTTTTCAATCTCAGACAGTCATATCGATTGGTACTGATTTGCATAAAACGGTTGACTTTTTCGGCCAATAGGCTATAATCAAAAGCAGAGTGAGACCGAAACAAAAGGTCGCACGAAGGGGTACACCACCTTGGGTGTAAGTCTTCGTGCGGCCTTTTTTTAATGCACAGAAAGGAGGGCCATCATGATACGAATCAACGGCAAGGACATCGCAGCAGACGGACAGAACCTGCTGGCCTATCTTACCGACCAGGCTTACCGCACGGACCGCATCGCAATTGAACTGAACGGCACCATCGTACCGCGCAAAGCCTACGACACGGTGACCTTAAAAGACGGCGATTCCATGGAAATCGTCCACTTCGTCGGCGGGGGCTAAACCCTCATGACAAAGCAGTAACCCTACACAATATAAAAGGAGTGTCTCCCAATGGAAAAGAAAGATACACTGGTCCTTGGCGGCCATGAATTCACGTCCCGTTTCATCTTAGGCTCCGGCAAGTTCTCTGTCGACCTCATCAAGGCGGCAGTCGAACAAGGCGCCGCACAAATCGTCACCATGGCCCTGCGCCGCGTCGAAGCCGGTGAAAAAGACAACATCTTGGATTTCATCCCCAAAGACGTCACTTTGCTGCCCAATACGTCCAGTGCCAGAACGGCTGAAGAAGCCGTCCGCATCGCCCGTTTATCGCGGGAAATCGGCTGCGGCGACTTCATCAAAATCGAAGTCATGCGCGACTCTAAATACCTCCTGCCCGACAACAACGAAACGATCAAAGCTACGGAAATCTTAGCAAAAGAAGGCTTCGTCGTCCTGCCGTACATGTATCCCGACCTCTATGCAGCCCGGGCCCTCGTCGACGCCGGTGCCGCTGCCATCATGCCCTTGGCATCTCCGATTGGCACCAATAAAGGCTTGTCGACGAAAGACTTTATCCAAATCCTCATCGATGAAGTTGACCTGCCCATCATCGTCGATGCCGGTATCGGCCGTCCGTCCCAGGCTTGTGAAGCCATGGAAATGGGTGCTGCTGCCATCATGGCCAACACAGCTATCGCAACGGCAGGCGACCTGCCCCTCATGGCAAAAGCCTTCGGCGAAGCCATTCGCGCCGGCCGCAACGCCTACCTCTCTGGCCTCGGCCGCATCCGTGAAACGGCCTCTGCGTCCGATCCGCTTACCGGTTTCTTAGGAGCCTAAGGAGGCGCAATCATGACAGAAGAAAAACGTATCGACCATATGACCTACCTGCCGGGCATGGAAATCCTCGATTCCGACATGCTCGACCAAGTCGTCGCCATGCACGACTCCTTCCATAATGAAGACTTTACCGATAGAGACGTCCGCATGGCCTTATCGAAGGAACGCTTAGAACCGCGGGACTTCATGGCCCTCTTATCGACGGCAGCCGCTCCCTTCCTCGAAGAAATGGCGCAAAAAGCCCATTTGGTTACGCGGCGTCACTTCGGCAACAACATTTCCATCATGACGCCGATTTATTTTGCCAACTACTGCGACAACCACTGCATCTACTGTGGCTTCAACTCGCACAACAAAATTAAACGGGCCCGTCTGAACGACGAAGAACTTCACCAGGAATGCAAAAACATCGCCGACTCGGGCATCGAAGAAGTCATCATGCTGACCGGCGAAAGCCCGAAGATGAGCGATATCAAGTACATCGGCAACGCCGTCAAAATCGCCCGCCAGTACTTCCGGGTCATCAACATGGAAATCTACCCGACCAACACCAAGGACTATACGTACCTCCACGAATGCGGCGCCGATTACGTCACCGTTTTCCAGGAAACGTACAATTCCGACAAATATGAAACACTCCACCTGGCCGGCCATAAACGAATCTTCCCGTACCGCTTCTATTCCCAGGAACGGGCGATTCTCGGCGGCATGCGCGGCGTCGGCTTCGCAGCCCTCTTAGGCCTCGACGACTACCAGAAAGACGCCCTGGCAACCGGCATGCACGCCTGGCTCATGCAGCGCAAGTATCCTCACGCTGAAATTTCCCTGTCCTGTCCGCGTCTCTGCCCGATCATCAATAACGATAAGATCAACCCGAAGGACGTCGACGAACGGAAACTGACGCAGATCATCTGCGCCTACCGCTTGTTCATGCCCTACGCCAACATCGTCGTATCGAGCCGTGAAAGCGCGTCCTTCCGCAATGCCATCATGAAGATCGCAGCCACCAAAGTATCGGCCAGCGTCTGCGTCGGCATCGGCGGCCACCTCCATCAGGACGGTTCGGAAATGGGTGATGAACAGTTTGAAATCACCGACGGCCGTTCCTTCGATCAGATGTATGCCGACATCAAAAACATGGGCCTCCAGCCCCTTACGAGCGAGTATATTTATTTGTAATACTTACTGCTAATCCACTAAATTTTTCCTATATAGAACTACGACAAAAACAGGTCAGGACCTAATCCACCCCGACCTGTTTTTGTCGTAAACCCGCATGTTCTAAAGCGTTTTACTCATACGGGGCTTCCATTATATGCTATTGGTATAATCATTGACGTTAGTATGAGATTCCTGTATATTTGTAGTATAAAATACTCTAATATTCAAGGTGATAAATTGTGTTAAAAGTAGCTGCAATTACAAACCACGAACTCGCGGCGACAAACTACTGGGACCAGCTCGAACAGATTGCTGCCTCCGACGTAGACTTCATCGTCCTTCGTGAAAAAACTCTTTCAGAAGATGACTACACGGACTATGCTAAACGAGCACTTCGTCTCTGCAGCATTCACCAAAAAACGTGTATCCTTCAACATTTTGGCAAAGTCGCCATTCGACTTCACATTCCTCGTTTCCAATGTTCCTTGTCATATCTGGAAAGTCATTCTTCCCTGCTCTACTATATGACAACCCTCGGCGTTTCCGTCCATACCGTCGAAGAAGCCGTCCGCGCCGAAGAACTGGGTGCCACTTATATCATGGCCAGCCACGTCTTCCCGACAGACTGCAAGCCCTCGGATAATCCGATCGGCGTCGACACGGTAAAGGCCATCTGCAACGCCGTAAACATTCCCGTCTACGCCTTAGGCGGCGTAAACCCCACGACGGTATCCCAGCTTCAGGACGCCCAGGTTGCAGGTGTCGCCCTGATGTCAGGTCTCATGACCTGCCCGGATGTCCCGGAATACTTGAAAGAACTTCGTTCCTAAAGAATACGGGAGGGCTGTATGACTCAAGCATATATCATCATCGACATGCAAAATGATTTTATCGACGGCTCCTTAGGCACGCCTGAGGCTCAAGCCATCGTGCCTCGTGTCGAAGCAAAAATCGTTGCCAGCAAAAAAGATACGGACCAAGAAACGGATCTGATTTTCACGCAGGATACTCACGGCAGCGACTATCGGGAGACCCGGGAAGGTCAGAAACTCCCCATCGCCCACTGCATCAAGGATACGCGGGGCTGGCGCATCTGCAAACAGCTCCTGCCTTACACCCTAATGGCGGAGATCTTCGAAAAACCGTCCTTCGGCTGCCCGGCCCTGGTCGATGAAGTCAAAGATTATGACCGACTCGTCCTCATGGGGCTTTGTACCGATATTTGTGTCATTTCCAATGCCATCTTATTGAAAGCGCATTATCCGGAAAAAGAAATCGTCGTCGACAGCTCCTGCTGCGCCGGCTCTACGCCGGAAGCTCACGAAATGGCCTTAAAGGTCATGGAGCGCTGTCAAATCGATATCCTATAAGTTCATACGTAAAAGGCTGCACATCACAGGATGTGCAGCCTTTTTTACGTCCCCGTTAACGGACGGAGACCGGCGAAATCACGAGATGATGCCCGTAATCGTCGCCTTGTTTTGATTGTTATTGATCTTCCTTTCGTAGCCTTTCAGAATAAGGCAGCCGATGATGCCGCCAATGATCATGCCGGCAAAGGCCGTCATTTCCGGCGTCGCCTTAACCTGGCCGCCTAAGACGTAGCCGATGATGCCGCAGACGATGATGAGCAGCAGCGGCACGCCGAAACAGACGATGCCCTTGACCCCCATGCCGGCATCGGGAATATTAAACTGCACAAACTGGCCCTTCTTGGCACCAATGGGATTGACCGCGTCGATAACGACGTTGTCAGCGCACATGCTGTCACTGCACGGCGAGTACAGATTGCTGCGGTTGGTCTGGATCTTGACCAAGCCGTCGGCACAAATTTCTTCGATAACACCTGTTCCCGTTCTCATACAAATCTCCCCTCGATGATAAAGGCTTAGAAGCCCAGATTTTCTCCAACTAAGATGACTTTGATACGGCCCTGAGGCTTACAGACCCGGGTCCGAACGACTTGGGCGCAAATGCTTTCCTGATTCGTGCAGTGTGCACACATGCCCGTTTTCGCACAAGGCGTGCCAACATTCGGGAAGCGGCCGATATTCTGCGGCGATGCGACCGTATGGGCCCGTTCAATGCCGATTTCAACCGTCGAAACGACTTTATTCATACCGACGATGACGATGACCTGTTTCGGGCCATAGCAAAGAGCTGCCACGCGGTTGCCGTTGCCGTCGATATTGATGAGCTGGCCGTCTTGAATGGCCGCGTTGGTCCCCATAATGAAAGTATCGCAGAGCAGGGCCTTGCGCATCAATTCGACCCGTTCTTCCGGCGTCTTAGCCGAATCGCGGTCGATGACCTGATTGTGTTCCAAGACATAAGGACGCAGGCCGATTTCATTGATCGAAGCCGAGCCGCCCCAAGAGACGACATCCGTTTCCGGAATGTAAGAAACAGCCTGTTTCAAAGCCTCCTCTACAGTCGGACAGTATACGGCTTCAAAGCCGCGGGCTTCAAATTTTTTAGCCACTAAGGGTCCTTTAATGTCGTACATACGGTGCATCATATCAGTTCTATCCATAGTAAAAACCTCCTCACTTAGCCAGCATTAATTCTGCCGTAGCTTCGGCAGCTGGCGTGCCGTCGGCATGGGTTATGCGCCCTTTCATGATGAATAAGCGACGACGGTGGACTTCAGGCCAGCCTTCGACTTTAATCGTTTCGCCGATGCGGATGGGACTGCGAAAGCGGATTTGAAGCCGAGCCGTGTAAGCCGGTTTCCCTTCTGTACGAAAGACATAATCGCCCATGACTTCATCCAGCAAGGTGCTGGTCAGACCGCCGTGCATGCGGTCGCCATAGCTTTCATGCTCAGCCTTCGGCGTAAAATAAGCGACACAACGGCCGTCTTCTATATGCATATCCAGTTTCAGGCCGATTGGGTTATCGCGCCCGCAGCCAAAACAATGATTCGCAGCATCAGTGCCTTCCATAACACACCCTCCTCTACTTCAATGTTCTTTTATTATACTATATTTGATTTGGCAAGTCTCGTGAACAAATACACAATCTAAGAAAAGTTTATTTATTCGAAAATGGTTATCATATTTATATTGACAATCGATTTCAAATACACTATACTAAAGGCAACAAAGCGAAAGGAGGGCATACCGATATGAATCTCGATTGTGTGCTAATTAATCACTGTTCGCCAACACTAGCCGGACTTAAACAGGCATCCCTTCTCTGTCTTCCTCGGCTTGAAGGCGATCACACATACGACGAATTAATTGAAAATTACAATCATAAATATAACGCTAAAGGGTTATATTTTCGCATTTTGTATGCCTGTCCTAAGCGCACCTTGCTGTATGTATACCGGCCGAATAAGGTCTTGGAGTACATACAGCGGCGAGATATTTCTTCATTCTTGCAGCAATTCGGGTATGCAGGCAGTCAAGATATATCGGCATTTTTAGACCGCCTTGCGTCGCGTTTTGCAGAAGACGGCTGCTTTCCTCACGAAGCAGGCATCTTTCTCGGCTATCCCCTAGAAGATGTCTGCGGATTCATTGCCAATCGGGGAAACCATGCCAAACTCTGTGGTGAATGGAAGGTCTACGGCGATGTCCACGCCGCAGCCCGCACCTTCCAGCGCTATACCTGCTGCCGACAGGATTATTTAAATCGCTTTGCAGTTGGGACAACATTAGAATCGCTCATCGTAGCATAAGGAGGATTTAATCATGGTAGAAATCGTATATTGGAGTGGAACAGGTAATACGGAAGCAATGGCAAATGAAATCGAAGCAGCTGTAAAAGCTGCCGGTGCAGATGTAGAATCGGTCCGCTTTGAGGATACAACCGTCGATGACGTAGCCGGCAAAGACGTTATTTTGCTTGGCTGCCCGGCCATGGGTGCTGAAGAACTGGAAGACTCCATTGTCGAACCGTTCGTTACAGACCTCACTCCCAAATTAAAAGGCAAGAAAGTCGGCCTCTTTGGCTCTTACGGCTGGGGTTCCGGCGAATGGATGGATAATTGGAAACAGCGTACCGAAGACGCTGGCGCCACCATCATCGGAACGGCTATTGTCAACGAAACACCTGATAATGCTCCCGAATGCAAAGAATTGGGTGAACTTGCCGCTAAGGCATAAGTTTTAAACTTCATATTCATTCTCCTCTAGGAAAAGGGACTGCATACCTGACACAGTATGCGGTCCCTTTTCTCATGAGCGCTCATCGCTTTAATATCGGGACCGTTTTTGATCCCAATTTTATACGTTTTTATCAAGTATCCATGCGATATAGATACAGTCATTCTTTACTTTCATGGTACTCATTCTCTCCGGCTATGTTACAATAATGACGTATGACATTCATTATTATTTTTTATTTTTAAAGGAGGCTTTATTGCATGAGAGACCAGGTCTTTACTATTTTACAGGCTGTCGGTCGCAGCTTCATGCTGCCTGTAGCCATTCTTCCTATCGCCGGTCTGCTTCTCGGTATCGGCGCATCTTTCACTAATGCTACGACGATCCAGACTTATGGATTGGAAAACATTCTCGGTGATGAGACTCTGCTTCATTCCCTGCTCACCATCATGAGTGATGCCGGCAACATCATCTTCGGCAACTTGCCGATCATCTTTGCCGTCGGCGTTGCCATCGGCATGGCAAAACAAGAAAAAGAGGTCGCTGCCTTATCGGCCATGATCGCCTTTTTCGTCATGCACGCATCGACGAGTTCCGTTTTGAAGTTGACGGGTAAGGTCCTTGCCGACAACACCGTTTCCCCGGACGTTCTCGAAGGGACCATTGCCAACATCAACGGCATCATGTCCCTCCAGGAAGGCGTCTTCGGCGGCATCATCGTCGGTATCGGCGTCGCTTACCTGCACAACCGCTATCATAAGATCGTACTGCCCGACGCTTTATCCTTCTTCGGCGGTTCTCGCTTCGTTCCCATCATCTCGACAGTTGTCTACATGTTCGTCGGCATTGCCATGTACTTCATTTGGCCTGTCGTCCAGAACGGCATCTTCGCCCTCGGCGGTTTGGTAACCGGCACGGGCTATATCGGGACCCTTATCTTCGGTATCATCAAACGTGCCCTCATTCCCTTCGGCCTGCACCACGTCTTCTACCTGCCCTTCTGGCAGACCGGCGTCGGCGGCTCCATGATGATCGACGGCAAGCTCATCCAGGGCGGCCAGAACATCTTCTTTGCCCAGCTGGCATCGCCCAACGTCGCCCATTTCAGCGCAGATGCTACCCGGTACTTCTCCGGTGAATTCATCTTCATGATCTTCGGTCTCCCCGGCGCTGCCCTTGCTATGTACCGCACGGCAAAACCGGAAAAGAAAAAAGTCGCCGGCGGCCTGCTCCTGTCGGCAGCCTTGACGTCCATGTTCACGGGCATCACGGAACCGATTGAATTCTCCTTCCTCTTCGTCGCACCGATGCTGTTCTACGTCCAGGTTATCCTGGCCGGTGCCGCTTACATGATCGCCCACATCCTGAACATCGCCGTCGGCCTGACCTTCTCAGGCGGCCTCTTGGACCTCTTCATCTTCGGGATACTTCAGGGTGAAGCCAAGACGAGCTGGATGTACATCATCCCCGTCGGCATCATCTACTTCTTCCTGTACTACTTCATCTTCACCTTCCTCATCAAGCGCTTTAACTTAAAGACGCCGGGCCGTGAAGACGACGAAGTAGAAACGAAACTCTACACCAAAGCCGACGTCAAAGCCCGCAATGCTTCGGCAAAAGAAGGCAGTGACGGCACATCGACCGACGTCGTCAGCCAAGCCATTTCCCAGGCCCTCGGCGGCAGTCAGAACATCACCGCTGTCGACGCCTGCGCCACACGCCTCCGCTGCTCCGTCGCTGATTCCAGTCTGGTAAATGACGCAGCCTTAAAGGCTACCGGCGCCGTCGGCGTCATCAAAAAAGGCACCGGCGTCCAGGTCGTCTACGGCCCGCAGGTTGCCGTCATCAAGTCCAATTTAGAAAATTACTTGGCAACCAATCCGAATGACGGCCCCATCGAAGCCGCTCCGCAGGCAGAACCGGTTCAGGAAGCGAAAAAAGAAGACGCTCCCAAGAAATCGGATGCTGAAAAACGCTATTTCAACTCGCCCTTCACGGGAACCCTCCACCCCATTACGGAAGCACCGGATGAAGCCTTTGCCGGCAAAATGACCGGCGACGGATTCTTCGTATATCCCGAAGACGGCGTAGTTTATGCTCCGGAAGACAGCACGGTCACCTTCGTCTTCGACACTAAGCATGCCTTGGGCATGACTACGGCTGACGGAGTTGAATACTTGCTTCACATCGGAATTGACACGGTCAACCTCGAAGGTAAAGGCTTCAAAGTCTTCGTCGAAAACGGCCAGGAAGTCAAAAAAGGTGATAAACTGATGAAATTTGATGATGAATACATCAAAGCCAACGCGCCTTCCGATGCCTGCCTGTGCATCTTCACCGACACCGACCAAGTCCCTGAAGTATACCTCGCTGCAAACGGCAAGGTAAAAGCCGGCGAACAAGCCGTTTACTTCTAAGATAATTTCTAAAATATAAAAAATGTGATGCCCCTCCAGGAGCATCACATTTTTTATGCCATTAATAGAGTTCTTTATAGATTTCGTAAACGTCGTCGTAGGACAAGGGAACGAAATTATGTGCCATCAACCGGCCCTGATTTTCCATGACCGATTTGGCAAAATCAGCCAGTTCTTCCTCTTTAACGCCATATTCATGAAGGGCCTTCTTCGGCAGGATGACGTTGAGCAGCTTTTCCAGTTCATCGTAAACGACGTCGGCATCACAGCCTAAGATAGACGCAATAAAGGCATTCAGCCTGGCAATTTCCCCATCCGACTTAATCGTCATATATCGTTTCATAACGCCCGTAAACATGGCGTAATTCGATTCACCGTGAGGCACGTGATAGTTGGCCCCTAAGGGATAGCTCATGGCGTGAACGGCGGCACAGCCGGGAACACTGAAGGCGATGCCGGCCCAGGTACTGGCCAGGAGGAAATCCTTCATCAAAGGAATTCTGGCTTCCGGCCCGTGGTCGCGGATCTGTAAATATCCGCTGAGAATGCGTTCAATGGCCTGATAGCTGAAGACGCGGAAGCTGGCACTGGAATCAGGCGACAGTGCCGATTCGACAGCATGAACCAAGGCATCGATGGAGCTCGTCGCAAAGACAGGAAAAGGAAGGGTCTGCAGAAGCTGGGAAATGAGGACGGCCTTGTCGGCGTAGAGGGCGTCATTAGCAATCCCCTTTTTCGTGTGACGGCTGATGAGGGCCATGACCGAAACGTTGGTGACTTCACTTCCCGTACCGCACGTCGTCGGTACCAAGATGAGTTCCTTCTCCTTTTCAATGGCCGTCTTGCCATCGAAGAGGTCGAGGATGGGGCTGACTTTTTTCAATACAAACAGCTTGCAGAGGTCCATGACCGTACCGCCGCCGATGCCGATGATGCGCGATACATCGCCGGGGATATCCCGATAAATGGCCTCAGCCATCTCATCAGACGGCTCGCCGCTGCCGTATTTTTCCTGAAAAAGGACGTGGCAGGGAAGGTCCAAGGCTTTAAAATTCGGTTCAAAAATATACTCATTGGTAATAATCAGGTCCCCTGCCCCCAGTTGAAGATCAGAAGCAAAGTCCCGGCACGTATCATAAGAGTAAATCGTAGGTTTAAGCTGTAATTCAATCATTCGAACAGACTCCTTTCAAAAACAGCATAGCTATTATCTACAGTGTAGCAAAAATACAAAGCGTTTTTCAACAGTATCAGCTCCATGCCATCCGTGATATAATATACCTATTATGGGGAAGGACGGGTTCTGGTGTTCCCTCTGGTCTTCAAAACCAGCATGAGGGGTTAACAGCTTCTCAGGTGGGTTCGATTCCCACACTTTCCCGCCATAATCACGACTGCCGCACCGGGTAGTCCCCGCCAGTACGCCGATTACAAACAGTATAAACAGGCAAAGCAGCCCCTTTTCGGATACAAACCGGAAAGGGGCTTTTTTGAAGGAAATGAGTATATAACGGTCAGAAATTTTGACCGGATTTATCTTTTTTCAGCCATTCAATGAGGACTTCTTCCCGCGTCGTCTCGATGTGTTCCAATTCGTCAGGAGTCCAGGGATAAAGGCCGGTACCCGATTTAGCTCCGAGTCTTCCCGCGTCGACGCATTGCTTCAAGACAGGCGAACCGTCCTTATCGTCAGCTAAGTCGGCATTCAGATAGGCTGAAATATTGTAGAAGACGTCGAGACCGCCAAGGTCGGCTGTCTCCAAGGGGCCGGTGACGCCGAGCCTTCGGCCGATACCGTATTTACAGATAAAATCGACCGTTTCTGCCGTGGCAATCCCGTCCTGCACACAATGAAGGGCTTCGCGAAGGAGGGCAAACTGCAGACGGTTGCCGACAAAGCCGGGCGCTTCTTTTAAGAGGGCCGCCGGCTTTTTCCCGATTTTCTCCATGAGCTGCCACGTAATATCCACCGTTTCTTGACTCGTCTTTTCACCGGGAACGACTTCTACCAAGGGCATGAGGTGAGGCGGATTCCAAAAATGGGCAACGACAAACCGTTCCGGATGGTCCAGGACCGACGATACTTCCGTCGGCGAAAAGCCTGACGAATCTGTCGCAAAAATGACGTCTGCCGGAAGGTATCCTTCTAATTCCCGATACACCTGTTGTTTAACGGCCATATCTTCGGCGACCGATTCGATGACAAAATCGGCATCACGGGCGGCCTCTTCAATGGTCGTAACGCCGTGGATGCGCTGCAGCAGGGCCGTTTCTTCCGCATAGCTCAGTAAAGCATTGGCCTTCATGATGGCCAGCGTCGCCCGAATATTCCGCATCGCCCGTTCAATACTGGCATCCCTGCGGCCAAACATGTTTACTTCATAGCCATGACGGGCAAAGTCAATGGCCGTGCCAAAACCCATGGTGCCGCAGCCTAAATTGCAAATCCGTTTAATCTCGTTTACTTGTCTCATATCGTATCTCCCGTTCGCTGTGATATGCCGGTGAATGGGGCAGAATCGATCAGAACCGGACACCAACCATCTTACCGGCCTTATATGTATAATAATAAAGGACCGGCCTGTAAATCTCAACATAAAGATGAGTGAAACACTGCCAAAATCATAGCTGCACTACACGAAGGCAGCATAACATCTGCACCGAAGGCTGGTCGTCCCTTTATAGAATTTATAGAGATTTCCTCGACACCTCAAAAGGGCCTCTTTTTCAAGATTCGAAAGATACCTAAAAACGGAAAGCAGATGATACAAAAATCGCTCCCTATTTACAAATCGCTTTTAAGGCGGCAATGGCCTGGTCAACGTCTTCATCCGTATTATAGTGGCTAAAGGAAAAACGGATCGTCCCTGCAGGAAAGGTCTTCAATGTTTTATGGGCCCATGGTGCACAATGCAGGCCGACACGCGTCAATATGCCATATTGATTTTCCAGCTCAAAAGCAACCTGTGCGTTATCCTTACTGCCGGAGGAAACAGAGACGACGGCCACTCGCTGCGCAGTATCTTGTTCCCCTGCAACAGACAGGTCGGGAATCGTGCTAAGGCCATCTAAAAAGCGTCTGGTCAATTCGATTTCCTTAGTATGTATTTTTGTAATTCCCACCTCCCATAAATAGGCCAGCGAGGCGTGAAGGCCTACAATCCCCGGCAGATTTAACGTTCCTGCTTCAAACTTATCCGGTAAAAAGTCAGGAACGTCTTCACTATGAGATAAACTTCCCGTTCCCCCGCTAATAAGAGGCTGCATACGAGCCGCCAGCTCGTCGGTGACAACAAAGCCTCCGATGCCCTGAGGGCCGAGCAGCCCTTTATGGCCGGTAAAGCAAAGGGCATCGATATGCATATCCTCCATATGAATCGGCAGAACTCCTGCAGTTTGAGCACTGTCGACAATAAACATAAGACCATGGCGGCGGCAAAAGGTTCCGACTTCCGCCAAAGGCATGACCGTCCCACAGACGTTAGAGGCATGAGTCATAATAACCGCCTTGGTATGGGGACGAACCATTGATGCCGCTTCGTGTAAGCACAACTCGCCTTGCTTCGTGCAGGGAATTCGGTCAAAAGAGACACCTTCACGAGTCAGCTGAACCAAAGGGCGCATGACGGCATTGTGTTCCACAGACGATACCAAGACGTGATCCCCCGGACGCAGCAGCCCTTTTAAAACCATATTTAAACTCGTCGTAATATTGGCGGTAAAGATAACATTTTTACAGTCAGGATAGCCAAACAGGCGACTCAAAGCTAAGCGCGTCTGGTATACAACATTCTCCATCTCATAAGCGGGACCATAGGAACCGCGGTTGATATTGACTCCGTGATTTGCAATAAAATCTCCGACAGCTGCCGCGACTGAAGGCGGTTTGGGAAAGGATGTACAAGCATTATCCATATAAATTTTGTTCATAATGATCTCCCTTTAGAAAAAATAACTCACTAACCCGGCTTACCTTCTCAAGCATCAAAAAAGTTTGGATTTTCCATTTCTCTGCCTGTTTCCCTTAGATAAAATGATATATTTATCTGTTAGTATACCGAGGAAAATCCAGTCTCGCAACCAGTGGCAGTCGGCCCTTATCAAAGATTCACCCGTTGCTTGGCCGTCAAGAAACAACAATTTTTATTTATATGTGAAATAATTTACTTTTTCTGGATTCCATGGTACAATCAAATTAATTATTAGCCCTAATAATTAATTATGAGGGCCGCCGATTCGAAAGTCAAATTAATTATTAAGAGGTAGTGAAATGAGTTTAGAAAGGGAAAAAATTGCAATCATCATTTCAGGACTCATCATCGGGCTGATTGCCGGTCTTTTAGTAGTTGCCGGCAATCCGGCCAACATGGGTTTCTGTATCGCGTGCTTTATCCGCGATACCGTCGGAGGCTTGGGGCTGCACCGGGCGAGTGCCGTTCAGTATATCCGTCCGGAAATCATCGGCCTGTTGCTGGGATCATTCATTCTTTCTTTAATTCGCCATGAGCACAGTTCACGCGGCGGTTCTTCGCCAATTACCCGCTTCATTTTGGGATTTTTCGTCATGATAGGCTGCCTGATGTTTTTAGGATGCCCCTTCCGAATGATTCTTCGTATTGCCGGCGGTGACTGGAACGCCTTAATCGGCCTTGCCGGATTTGCAGCCGGGATCGGTGCCGGCGTATTTTTCTTAAATCGCGGCTATACCTTAAAGAGGACCTATACCCAAACAAAACTTGACGGCTTTATTATGCCTGCCGTTCAAATCGTCATGTTACTATTATTGATTCTCGCACCGGCCTTCATTCTCTTTACACCTGCCGGAAACGGTCCCGGAGCTAAGCATGCTGCCGTCTGGATTTCCTTGGGAGCCGGACTTATCGTCGGAGCTTTAGCACAGTATACCCGCTTTTGCATGGTCGGCGGAATCCGTGATTTCATCTTATTCCGTGAAACCAAATTATTGCTCGGCTTTATCGCGCTTTTAGTCGCCGCCTTTGCCGTAAACTTGACAGTCGGAAACTTCCACCCCGGCTTCACCGGACAACCCATCGCTCATTCCGACGGACTGTGGAACTTTTTAGGCATGCTCTTAGCCGGTTTCGGCTGCGCCCTCCTCGGGGGCTGCCCCATGCGTCAGCTTATATTGACCGGTGAAGGAAATACCGACTCGGCCGTTACCTTCCTGGGCCTTGCTGCAGGCGCTGCCTTTGCCCATAATTTTGCCTTGGCAGCTTCCGGAAACGGCCCGACCATGAACGGTAAATACGGCGTCATCATCGGCCTGATTGTCGTATTGATTATTGCCGTCGTAAATACCTTTTATCAAAAGAGAGCTATGAATTGAGGTGAGTCACATGATGATAGATGCCAGAGGTTATTCCTGCCCGGAACCGGTTATTATGGTAAAAAAAGCCTTGGAACGACAGAGTGACGAAAAAACCTGTGAAGTACTGGTAGACAACCACGCTGCCCTTGAAAACATCACTCGTTTCGTCACCCATCAGGGATATGCCGTAGAATCGACCGAACAAGGAGACGATTTTCTCCTAAAAATTACACGGAAGTAGTGAAAGCCATGTACTACGTCGCCTTATTTTACTCCCACTTCGGAGCAATCCGTTTCGGTAATACCCTCCCCGAAAGTATTACCGAAAAAAGAATGATGCCGGTCCCGCGCTCACTAAGCGCATCATGCGGAACCTGCGTCCGCTTTGAAGGCCCCCATGACCTGACCTTCACCATTGACGAAAGCCATGAAGTCGAACAAATCGTAAAAGAAACAGAGGCGGGCTATATAACCGTATTTAAATCGGAATAAAATCAAAAGCGAGAATACCGGCCTTGAATAAGGCCGGTATTCTCTTTAACTAGGAAAAACTACTCTCCAAGTTATTAAACATATGCCTGCCCCCTCTCCCTATTATGAACACAAGCAGAACATCGATGAACAATCCATACCTGCAATAAGATCCACTATCTCCATTTTACTGATGCTGGACAAAAAAACATATAAATACCAGCGAATAAATTTCCAGTCCATTTCAAATCAGCCCTTATCCAACGTTTTTTATTCGTTGCTAAACAAATACCTTCCCCTATCAAGTGCGGCTGAATTGGAATTTCAAAACACATTTTCCGAAAGATCTTAACTTACGATAAAAAATGTAGCCACTAATACAAAAAAGGATACTCCATAGAGCATCCTTTTTTGTATTATGACTGGTATAAAGTTTGTACCAAGTAACAGAAAGCTAATTCTCTTCCTTCAAAATACGATATTCCCTATTTTAGAAAACACCTTGAGCAAGCATTGCATCAGCAACACGTTCGAAACCAGCGATGTTAGCGCCGGCTACGAGGT
>OFMH01000623.1_pt1 | contig 24038 bp, 16 predicted proteins | sample 1541761 | NCBI WGS metagenome assembly OFMH01 (sample SAMN04209249, study PRJEB22552) | human gut metagenome | biome: gut; material: feces | host: Homo sapiens | place: USA: Oklahoma
CTCGCAGCAAGAATGCCGAGGCATTCTTGAATGGATTTTTACAATCCCATCAGGCATCATAATCATACCATGATATGAAAAGATAATCTATCCTACAATTGTTAATTAATGTCAGATTTGGTATGATTATGAGAAGAAAAAGAGAACCTTATCTTAATAATAAAAGGAAGACGATAGATGTGTTGTGTGATTGTGACACTGATATATGGTGGTGAATTATGGATCAAATGAAAATATATAGGGTAGAACAGAAAAATGAAGAACCGGTAGAGGTACAGATCATCCGCTCATCCAGACGTTCGATGGGACTTCAGGTGAAAGCAGATGGGACGGTCTGTGCCAGAGTTCCGATGCAGGTGATGGATTATGCTGTGCAGGAATTTATTGAGGGACATGCAGAATGGATATTTAAGAAGAGAAAACTGGTTCTTTCAAAAGACAACCGCCCGGATATTGTGTATCTTCCGGAAGTGACAGAAGAAAGCGATAGAGAGCGTATACAGACATTTATAGAAGAAAAGGTATCGCATTACGCACCTGTTATGGGTGTCAGTTATGGACGGATCACTATGCGGAATCAGAAGACCAGGTGGGGAAGCTGCAGCAGTGAAGGAAATCTCAATTTTAATTGCAGACTGTTGTTTGTGCCGGACCGGATCGTGGATTATGTAGTGATCCATGAGCTGGCACACCGCAGATTTATGAATCATTCGAAAGCATTCTGGAAAGAAGTGGAGAAGTATATGCCGGATTACAAAGAGCGGAAGAAACTGCTGTCAAGATTTGCTATAAAGCATTAATTTTTATAGAAATTCACGGTTTTTGCAGGTTTTCCCTACTTTCGAGTATTTCGTGCTGGATTTTCCAGAGTGTTGATTGTATAATAGTATCGATGGTGATATATGGATTACTTATAACTTTAATAATTTAATCCTAGGAGGAAATGAAAATGAATCTGAATTTAAGACCAAAAGAGGAGTGCCAGTTTGACGCAGTATCATTAGGTGAGGTTATGCTTCGTCTTGATCCGGGTGAGGGAAGAATCCGTACAGCAAGAAACTTCCGTGCATGGGAAGGCGGCGGAGAGTACAACGTTGTCCGCGGACTTAGAAGATGCTTCGGTATGAAGACTGCAGTTATCACAGCATTTGCTGATAACGAAGTTGGCAAACTGATGGAGGACTTTATTCTTCAGGGTGGAGTAGATACATCTTTAATTAACTGGAAGAAGACAGACGGAATCGGACGTATCTGCAGAAATGGTATCAACTTTACAGAGCGTGGATTTGGTATCCGTGGTGCAGTAGGATGCTCTGACCGTGCGAATACAGCAATCGCTCAGGCAACACCGGAAGATTTTGATTTTGATTATATTTTTGGTGAGCTTGGAGTTCGCTGGTTACATACAGGCGGAATCTATGCAGCTCTTTCCGAGCAGTCATGTGAGACTGTACTTGCAGCTATCAAGGCAGCTAAGAAGTATGGAACAATCGTATCTTATGATCTGAACTATCGTCCTTCTATGTGGAGTGCAATCGGTGGACAGGAGAAAGCTCAGGAAGTGAACAAAGAGATCGCAAAATATGTAGATGTTATGATCGGTAACGAGGAAGACTTTACAGCATGCCTCGGATTTGAGATTGAGGGTAACGACAAAGATCTCAAGCAGCTTAACCTTGACGGATACAAGAAGATGATCAATGAAGCAGCTAAGACATACCCGAACTTCAAAGCTGTTGCAACAACTCTTCGTGAGGTTAAGACAGCTACAGTGAACGACTGGAGTGCTATCTGCTGGGCAGATGGAGAAATCCACAAAGCAAAAGACTACAAGGGACTTGAGATTATGGACCGTGTAGGTGGAGGAGACTCTTTCGCATCAGGACTTATCTATGGACTGATGACAACAGAGGATGCAGAGCTTGCAGTTAACTACGGAGCAGCTCACGGAGCACTTGCTATGACAACACCTGGAGACACAACTATGGCCAGCAAGAAAGAAGTAGAAGCTATCATGGGTGGTGCAGGAGCACGAGTTCAGAGATAGTTCATACACTGGTTTTAGCAGAAAGAGTAAATGTTATTCTATGAGGGAATTGACGAAGGGCAGTCCGGCAAAGGTCATAATGACCTTTGCCCTGCCCATTATTTTTGGAAATCTTTTACAACAATTATATAATCTGGCAGATGGTAAAATTGTCAGCACTTATGTAGGGACACAGGCATTTGCAGCAGTTGGTGCAACAGCAGTTATTGCGAATCTGATTATTGGTTTTGTGAATGGAGTGACCCAGGGATTTGGAATTCCGATATCCAGATGTTTTGGAGCAGGAGATTATAAGAATATGCGACGTTATGTGGCAGGAAGTTTTATTATGACAGTTGCAATGACGCTGATTCTTACAGTAGGTGCGCTTCTTGGGATAGAAGGACTTTTGCATATATTGGACACACCGGCAGATATTATGGAAGAGGCACTTCAATATATCCGCATTATTATTATGGGGACAGCATTCATTTCTCTTTACAATTACAGTGCCAATATATTGAGAGCGGTCGGAGAAAGCCGGATTCCGCTTTTATGCCTTGTAGTTGCAGTCATTTTGAACATTTTTCTGGATATTCTTTTTGTGCATACATTTTCCATGGGACTTCGCGGTGCAGCGCATGCGACCAATATTGCCCAGTGTATTGCAGGAGTTCTGTGTATGGCGTACTTGCTTTTTAGGTTCCGGGAACTTGTGCCAAAGGGGCAGGAATGGCAGGTACAGAGAAGAAAGTATCAGGAGATGACCGTATTTGGAATTTCACTTGGTATGATGTCCTGTTTTGTGAGTATCGGTACCGTGATTTTCCAGACTGCAGTAAACAGACTTGGTACGAAGATTGTGACGGCGCATATTGCGGCAAGAAGAATTGAGGAACTGACCAATGTTCCGATGCTGTGTACAGGCATGGCTATGACGACTTATGCCAGCCAGAATCTGGGGGCAGGAGAATATGACCGGATAAAAAAGGGAATCCATCAGGCATTTGTGATCGTACTTGTGCAGGGAGTTATATTTACCACATTTTGCTGGATATTTGGACACCCATTGATTCGTTGGATCACAAGCAGTAATGATACCTATATTTTGGATACGGCATACCGTTATCTGACAAGAAATACGTCATTTTATTTTGTACTTGGACCACTGTTTGTATTGCGTTGTTCTCTTCAGGGGCTGGAACATAAAGTCATTCCGGTGGCGTCCAGTATTCTGGAACTTGTGTTGAAAATAGTATCCACGATCTGGATCGTGCCAGTTTTGGGATACACTGGAGTTATCTATACAGAGCCGATTATCTGGATTTTTATGACATTGATGCTGATTGGCGGATATGTAAGGGCTCTGAAGCAGATCAACGAAGCAGAGCACATAAAAAGTGCAAGAAATGCGAAAGCTGAAAATGAAAAGATAAACGTTGATAACAGATTATAAATGATAAATAACGAAGAAAGGAGGATGGAATCCATATGAAGAAGGTAGAACATTTGATTAAGGAAGTCTATCCGGGCTCCATCGCAGAAGAATTGGAGATTGAACCGGGAGATGTACTGCTGTCGATCAATGATCAGTCAATTGAAGATGTGTTTGATTATCGTTATATGATAAAGGACGAATATATAGAAGTGCTTATTCGCAAACCGGATGGAGAAGAATGGGCTCTGGAAATCGACAAGGATTACGATGACGATCTTGGCATCGAATTCGAGAATCAGTTGATGAGTGATTACAAATCATGCAGCAATAAATGCATTTTTTGTTTTATTGATCAGATGCCGCCGAATATGCGAGAGACCTTATATTTTAAAGATGATGATTCCAGACTTTCTTTCTTACAGGGGAATTATATTACGCTGACTAATATGAAAGAAAAGGACGTAGACCGCATTATCAAGATGCAGCTGGCGCCGATCAACATTTCCGTGCAGACTACGAACCCGGAACTTCGCTGTAAAATGCTGAATAACCGATTTGCAGGAGAAAAGTTGAAATTTTTAGATCAGCTTTATGAAGGTCATGTGGAGATGAATGGTCAGATCGTGTGTTGTAAAGGTGTGAATGACGGAAAAGAGCTGGAACGCACGATGGACGATCTGTCAAAATATCTTCCGTTTATGCGCAGTGTCTCTGTTGTGCCTGCGGGTATCACGAAGTACAGAGACAATCTTTATCCGCTGGAACTTTTTACGAAAGAAGAGGCTGGAGAGATTATTGATATGATCGAGAGCCGTCAGAAAAAATATTATGAAGAATATGGACTTCATTTTATGCATGCAAGCGATGAATGGTATATTACCGCTGGACGTGATTTTCCGGAAGAAGAGCGGTATGACGGATATATCCAGTTGGAAAATGGTGTCGGTATGATGCGGCTTTTCATTACAGAATTCGCGGAAGCGCTTGAGCAGGTGAAAAGCAATCCTGGATACCTCAAAATGCGTGAAGAAGTGAAGCGCACGGTCACAATCGCGACCGGAAAATTGACTTACGCAACCATTTGTTCATTTGCAGAGCGTATGATGGAGGCATTTCCGGGACTTCAGATCCATGTATTTGCCATAAGGAATGATTTCTTTGGTGAGACAATTACCGTATCCGGACTGATTACCGGACAGGATCTGACTGCTCAGATAAAAGAGTACCAGGAGAATAGTAGGAAACATTTTGTGGGAAAGATCTCTGATGCGAAGAAATTTGTGGATAACATAGGAAGTGCTGATAAAAATGTGCATGGATTAGGAGAAGATCTCATTATTCCATGTAATATGCTTCGTACCGGAGAAAGGGTATTTTTGGATGACTGGACAGTGGAAGACGTGGAACAGAAGCTCGGAATGCGGCTTATTCCAATAGAATCTGGTGGAGGAGATTTTGTCGAGGCAATTCTGAATCCGGAATATAGTATGGAGCGTACCAATGATAATTTTGTCTATGTAAAGGCGTATGACAGATAATGTAATTGAAAAATAAGTATGACTAAAAAATAACATTAAAAAAAGTAATGAGCCAGAGGGTGCCCAAATAGAAGCGTTGCATTATATAATATATGAGTTGAAAAAATGACTCAGGAGGAAAAGAATGAATACAAAAGAAGCAAAACAGTCTGTTCAGATGGACAAAGCATTGTTTGATTTTTACGGGAAGCCTTCCATTGGACAATCACTGCCACTTGCGATACAGCACGTACTGGCTATGATCGTCGGCTGCGTAACGCCTTCTATTATCGTGGCAGGCGTAGCAGGTCTTTCACAGGAAGATTCTGTGATTCTTATTCAGGCAGCACTTGTGATGTCTGCATTGACGACATTGATTCAGTTATTTCCGTTTATTAAGACAAAATGGTTCACTATCGGAGCAGGACTTCCGGTCATGATGGGAATCAGTTTCGCATATGTGCCAAGTATGCAGGCAATTGCTGCGGATTTTGATATTGCAACGATTCTTGGAGCGCAGATTGTTGGTGGTATCATTGCACTTTTAGTGGGATTAAATATTAAGAGGATCCGCAAGTTCTTCCCGCCACTTATTACCGGTACGGTAGTGTTTTCTATTGGATTATCTTTGTATCCGACCGCGATCAATTATATGGCCGGAGGAGCCAGCAGTGAAAATTACGGTTCATGGAAGAACTGGCTCGTAGCAATTATTACATTGATTATTGTAACGACACTTAATCATTTTGGAAAAGGTATCTGGAAACTGGCATCTATCTTAATTGGAATTATTGGTGGATATATTGTAGCACTTTGTTTTGGAATGGTAGATTTTTCTTCCGTTGCACAAGCGGCAACCTTTCAGCTTCCGAAGCCGATGCATTTTGGAATTAAGTTTGAGCCTTCATCTTGCGTAGCACTTGGTATTTTGTTTGCTATTAACTCTGTGCAGGCAATTGGAGATTTCTCTGCAACTACAACAGGTTCTATGGATCGTATGCCGACAGATACGGAATTATCCGGTGGTATTGTAGGCTATGGGATCAGCAATATTTTTTGCGCATTTTTCGGTGGACTTCCGACAGCAACTTACAGCCAGAATGTAGGTATTGTATCTACAACAAAAGTTATCAGCCGCAGAGTGCTTGGAATTGCTGCTGCGATTCTGATGGCGGCCGGATTGATCCCGAAATTTTCATCAATACTGACTACGATTCCTTATTGCGTGCTGGGAGGAGCAACAATTTCTGTATTTGCATCAATTGCAATGACAGGTATGAAGCTGATTACAACAGAGACGATGGATTTCCGCAATACAACAGTTGTTGGACTTGCGGTTGCAGTCGGCATGGGTGTGACTCAGGCAAGTGCATCACTGGCACAGTTCCCGGACTGGGTAACGACTATATTTGGAAAATCACCGGTAGTTCTTGCAACTATCGTAGCGATTGTGTTAAACTTAACTCTGCCAAAAGCAAAGAAATAGATTTTGAGTTTGTTGGACGGGGGTTTTTAAAAGAGGGTAACCCTTTTTTGAAGACCCCCGTTTTGTAATGTTTGACTTGAATGATTTTAGGGAAAGTAACAGTTTGTTGGAGAATGTGAATATGGAAGAACAAAAAAGCGGACAAGAATCAGGAAAACAGGGGCAAAAGCCTCATAAGAGAAGAAAGCGTTATTCCGGGACGCATCCGAAAAAGTATGAAGAAAAATATAAGGAATTAAATCCTGAAAAATATGGGGATACGATTGAAAAAGTCATAGGAAAGGGCAGCACTCCGGCAGGTATGCATATTTCCATTTGTGTGCAGGAGATTCTGGATTTTCTGGACATCAAACCGGGACAGCAAGGACTGGATGCAACACTTGGCTATGGCGGACACACAAGAAAGATGTTGGAAAAGCTGGAAGGACATGGTCACATTTATGGTCTTGACGTAGATCCGATTGAGTCCGAGAAGACAAAAAAGAGACTGCGTGATCTTGGATATGGAGAAGATATTTTGACTGTGAAATTATGCAATTTTGCAGACATTGACAAAGTGGCAGAAGAACATGGAAAGTTTGACTTTGTACTGGCAGATCTTGGTGTATCCTCTATGCAGATCGATAACCCGGAACGCGGTTTTACTTACAAATTTGACGGACCTTTGGATCTGCGCATGAACCCACAAAAAGGAGAAAGCGCGGCACAGCGTTTGAAAAGCATGGACGCAGAAGAAATAGAAGGAATGCTGGTGGAAAACTCTGATGAACCATACGCAGCAGAGATAACAGAAGTGCTGATGAATTGGAGAAAACACGGGAAATCTCCGGAAACTACAACAGAATTAAAAGAAGCAATCGAAGAAGCTCTGACATTTCTTCCGGAGAAAGAGAAAAAAGAGGCAGTCAAGAAATCATGTCAGAGAACATTCCAGGCACTTCGCATCGACGTGAACCAGGAATTTGAAGTGTTATATGCATTCTTAGATAAACTGCCACAAGTCATGAACCCAGGTGGAAGAATTGCAATCCTGACCTTTCATTCCGGGGAAGACAGACTTGTGAAACGAGCTTTTAAAGAAGGAAAAAAAGCAGGAATTTACAGCGAAATCTGTAAAGACGTGATTCGTCCATCAGCACAGGAATGCGCAAGAAATCCACGCGCAAAATGCACGAAAATGAGATGGGCAATTATTTAACAAAGGACGTAGTGAAATGTTAAAGTACTACGTCCCCATCATTGATTTGCGGTGTCGCCTTTGTGCATTGTGAATAAAAATGGGAAGGATTTTTTATGAAGTATTACCTTGCTCCGCTTGAGGGGATTACAACTTATATATATCGTCGGGCTTATCATCAGCATTTTGCACCGATGGATAAATATTTTACGCCCTTTCTGGTACCACATACGAAGAAGGGGTTCAGTATGAAGGAGAAGAATGATGTGATGCCAGAGCACAGTCCGGGCATGAATCTTGTGCCACAGATTATGAGTAATCAGGCGGAGTCATTTTTACATACGGTTGAGAAACTGAAGGTCTATGGCTATGAAGAGGTGAATCTGAATCTGGGCTGCCCTTCAAAGACAGTTGTGTCTAAAGGGCGTGGTTCTGGATTTCTTGCAGATCCGGACGGATTGGACCGGTTTTTGGATGAGATTTTTAAAAAATGTGATGTGAAAATTTCTATTAAGACAAGAATTGGAAAAGATGATCCGGAAGAATTTGCGCGGCTTCTTGATATTTACAATCAGTATCCGGTAGAGGAACTGATTATTCATCCGCGGGTACAGAAGGATTTTTATAAAAATCAACCGAATCTTGGCGCGTTTCATGATGCGGTGGAGGAAAGTAAGATTCCGCTTTGCTATAACGGAGATATTTTTACGCCAGAAAGTTATGAAGAGATGAAACGAGAATTTCCGAAGGTAGATACCTTTATGCTTGGAAGAGGGATTTTAATGAATCCGGCTCTGCTTGATCTTATCCGTATGAGAGAAAAAACAGATGTGAAAAAGACAACTGATATAGATGTGACTGAGTGGAAAAAAGAAGAAACGTTACGAAAAATGCAGAGTGCAGACAGATATAAAAAGGAAATCCATGCATTTCTTGAACAGATTAAATGTGATTATCTGGAAGTGGGAATGGGTGAGAAAAATACGTTATTTAAGTTAAAAGAGCTGTGGGCATATATGGGACAGAACGCTCCGGAAGCGAAGAAGGCGCTGAAAAGGATCCGGAAATCTCAGAGTATGGCAGATTACGACAGTGCCAGCCGGGAAGCGTTGGAAGATTTCATACTTTTTTAATTGCATATGCTGTAGAAAAGAAGTACAATTAACATCGTGCCGAATAGAGGAGTTTTCGGTGAAGGTACAATGAAAAGTGGATCAGCAGCAAAAGGAAAGGAAGTAAATAGATGGAACAGAAAACAAGAGGCGGGAGAGGCTTCTGGTATATCTGGGGATCTGTGCTTATCAAACTGGGAATTGCATATCTTGTATATATGGCGGCGGTATCACTTCTTGCAGGCGTACATCTGATGCAGATGACAGGTGGAGATGCAGATGCGATGATGCAGATTGCGCAGAGTACAGCACAGTCCGGCAAATTATATGATCAGATCACAAATGAGCTAATGAACTGGGCTGTTTATATTGAGGGCGTGGCAGCGCTGATTACGATTCCAGTCATGTTATTTTTATTTCACAGAGACAGCAGAAAAGAAAAAGAGCTTGGGATTGTAACGGAAAAAGCGTCAATTTGGAAATATATTGCAATTATAGTGATGTTTGCAGTTATGGCACTTGGGCTTAATAATCTGATATTTTTAAGTAATCTGTCAGCAGCGAGTGAAACTTATTCCGATACAATGCAGACTTTATACGGACAGGGATTTGCAGTGCAGATTCTCGTGCTTGGAATTTTGATGCCGACATGTGAAGAACTGGTGTACAGAGGACTTGTCTATAAAAGATTACGTTATACTTCACCGTTTTGGGCAGCGGCTTTGTATTCATCACTCGTATTTGCATTTACCCATGGCAATCTTGTCCAGGGACTTTATGGTTTTATCATGGGCATGATGTTCTGTTATGTGTATGAAAAATATGGTTCTGTGAAAGCACCGATACTTGCGCATATTACAGCGAATATCCTGTCAGTGGTTGGAACGCAGTTCCAATGGTTCGACTGGTTGTTCAAAGATCCGATGCGTGTCGGAATTTCAACAGTGTTATGTGCATTTATTACATCAAGTATTTATGTTATGATTCAGAGATTGAACACAGATACAACTAAAAATAATAGCCAAAACGAGGGGTAGTTATCAGACTACTCCTTTTGCAATCGTAAAAAGTCTAATTATCTGATAATTTAAAAAGAAGTTTTTATTTACAAATTTGAAAAATGGGTGTATAGTAGGAAAAAATAAAAAAATGTAAGAAAGGACTCAGATATTATGAACGGGCAACAGCGACAGAAAAATGCTGGCTTGTATCGTCCTTCGTTTGAACACGATAACTGTGGTATTGGAGCAATCGTCAATATCAAGGGCCAGAAAAGTCACGATACCGTGGCGAATGCATTAAAGATTGTAGAACAATTAGAACATAGAGCGGGCAAAGATGCCGAAGGTAAGACAGGTGATGGAGTAGGAATTCTGTTACAGGTTTCTCACAAGTTTTTCACCAAAGTCTGTAAACCTTTCGGCATCTTTTTAGGTTCTGAGAGAGATTACGGCGTAGGTATGTTTTTCTTCCCTCAGGACGAACTGAAAAGAAATCAGGCAAAGAATATCTTTGAAGTGATTGTGGAAAAAGAAGGAATGGAATTCCTGGGCTGGCGAGAAGTACCGGTACATCCGGATGTGCTTGGAAGTCGTGCAGTAGAGTGTATGCCATGCATCATGCAGGGATTTATCAAGCGGCCGGAAAAGGTTGAAAAAGGAATTGACTTCGACAGACGTCTGTATGTGGTACGCCGTGTCTTTGAGCAGAGCAGCGATGATACTTATGTAGCTTCACTGTCAAGCAGAACGATTGCTTATAAGGGAATGTTTCTGGTAGATCAGTTACGTCTCTTTTTTGCAGATCTTCAGGATAAGGATTATGAATCTGCCATTGCACTGGTTCATTCCAGATTCAGTACGAACACGAATCCAAGCTGGGAGAGAGCACATCCGAACCGTTTTATTGTACACAACGGCGAGATTAATACAATCCGTGGTAACCGGGATAAGATGCAGGCAAGAGAGGAAAATATGGAATCTGAAGCTTTAAAAGGAGAACTTCACAAAGTCCTTCCGGCAATCAATGCCACAGGTTCTGACTCCGCTATGCTTGACAATGCCATTGAATTTATGGTCATGAGTGGCATGGAACTTCCGCTGGCAGTTATGATTTCTATTCCGGAGCCGTGGGCAAATAATAAGAGCATGTCCCAGAAGAAGAAAGATTTCTATCAGTACTATGCAACAATGATGGAACCATGGGATGGTCCGGCGTCAATTCTGTTCAGTGATGGAGATTGTATGGGAGCAGTTCTTGATAGAAACGGACTTCGTCCGTCCAGATATTACATTACAGATGATGATCAGTTGATTTTATCATCTGAGGTCGGAGTTATGGATATTGCACCAGAGAAAATCATAGTAAAAGAAAGACTTCGTCCAGGTAAAATGCTTCTGGTCGATACGGTTCAGGGACGTGTCATCGGAGACGAAGAGCTGAAAGAAATGTATGCGGACAGACAGCCTTATGGTGAGTGGCTGGACAGCAATTTGATTGAGCTTAAGAATCTGAAAATTCCGAATCAGTTAGTATCGACCTACAAACCAGAGGATCTTAAGAGACTTCAGAAAGCATTTGGTTATTCTTATGAGGAAGTAGAAACTTCTATCAAAAATATGGCACTCAACGGTGGAGAAGGAACTGCTGCCATGGGTATTGATATACCACTTGCGGTACTTTCGGATAAGCATCAGAACCTGTTCGATTATTTTAAACAGTTATTTGCACAAGTTACGAATCCGCCGATTGACGCAATCCGTGAGGAAGTGGTAACATCCACGACTGTATACATCGGAGCAGACGGAAATCTTCTGGAAGAAAAAGCAGAAAACTGCAAGATGCTCAAGGTCAATAATCCGATCCTTACAAATGTTGACCTTCTGAAGATTAAGAACATGAAACAGGATGGATTCAAAATTGCAGAGATTCCGACTATTTATTATAAAAATTCCAGTCTGGAAAAAGCAATGGATTACCTGTTTATCGAAGTAGATCGTGCAATCCGTGACGGAGCGAATATTTTGATCCTTTCTGACCGTGGTGTTGACGAGTATCATGTGGCTATGCCGTCACTTCTGGCATTGTCCGGACTGCAACAGCATCTGGTGCGCACGAAGAAGAGAACTTCCGTTGCAATCATTCTTGAGACTGGAGAGCCAAGAGAAGTACATCATTTTGCGACATTACTTGGATATGGAGCATGCGCAGTCAATCCATATCTTGCACATGAGACAATCCGTCAGCTTATTGATACAGGTATGCTGCAGAAAGATTATTACGCTGCAGTTGATGATTACAATCACGGAATCTTAAGCGGCATTGTAAAAATTGCTTCTAAAATGGGTATTTCCACAATTCAGTCTTATCAGGGAGCAAAGATTTTCGAGGCCATTGGATTAAAAGAAGAATTTATTAACAGATATTTTACAGATACAGTCAGCCGTGTTGGCGGCATCGGTATTGAGGAGATTGCACAGGATTATCTGGCAAGACATTCTCAGGCATTTGATCCACTTGGACTGGAAGTAGATCTGACACTGGACAGTCTAGGACAACACAAATCCAGAAGCTGTGGCGAGGAACATCTGTACAATCCACGTACGATCCATATGCTTCAACAGTCTACAAGACTTGGCAATTATGAAATGTTTAAGCAGTACACAGATATGGTAAATGAAGAAGGTGCCCACATTAATCTGCGAGGTCAGCTTGATTTTAATTATCCGAAGAAAGGTATTCCGATTGAAGAAGTAGAGAGTGTGGATGAAATCGTTCAGCGATTCAAGACAGGTGCTATGTCCTACGGATCCATTTCCAAGGAGGCACATGAGACGCTTGCAATCGCCATGAACCGTCTGCATGGTAAATCCAACAGTGGTGAAGGCGGTGAAGAAATCGAGCGTCTGGATACAGAAAAATGTTCTGCAATTAAGCAAGTCGCTTCCGGACGATTTGGTGTAACGAGCAGATATCTTGTCAGCGCAAAAGAGATTCAGATTAAAATGGCACAGGGTGCAAAACCAGGAGAAGGTGGACATCTTCCAGGAGGAAAGGTCTATCCGTGGATTGCCAAGACAAGACATTCTACGCCAGGTGTCAGCCTGATTTCACCACCACCGCATCACGATATTTACTCTATCGAGGATCTGGCACAGCTCATTTATGACTGTAAAAATGCAAATAAAGACGCAAGGATTTCCGTAAAACTTGTATCTGAAGCAGGTGTTGGAACTGTCGCAGCCGGTGTTGCAAAAGCAGGAGCCGGACTGATCCTGATCTCTGGATATGACGGAGGAACCGGAGCGGCGGCTAAGAGTTCTATCCACAATGCAGGACTTCCTTGGGAGCTTGGACTTGCGGAAACACATCAGACATTGATCCAAAATGGACTGCGTGAACGTGTCCGTATTGAGACAGATGGAAAATTGATGAGTGGTCGTGACGTGGCAATTGCAGCAATCCTTGGAGCAGAGGAATTTGGATTTGCGACAGCACCACTTGTAACTATGGGATGTGTTATGATGCGGGTATGTAATTTGGATACATGTCCGGTTGGTGTGGCAACACAGAATCCGGAACTTCGCAAGAACTTCCGCGGAAAACCGGAATACGTCATCAACTTTATGAGATTCATCGCACAGAATCTGCGCGAATATATGGCAAAATTAGGTGTTCGTACGATTGATGAACTGGTTGGAAGGACTGACCTTCTGAAAGTCAAAGAAGTGCCGACATCTGATCGTGCAGCAACACTGGATTTAAGCCAGATCCTGCAAAACCCTTATGAGGGAACAAAGACACCAATGACTTATAATCCAAAGAAGATTTATGATTTCGAACTGGAGAAGACGCTGGACGAAAGAGTCCTTGTAAAAGAACTGCTTCCGGCACTTGAAAAGCATCAGAAGAGAAGCCTGGAAGTCGATGTCACGAACACCAACCGTACATTTGGAACAATTTTCGGATCAGAAATTACAAGAAGATATCCGGAAGGCGTAGAGGAAGACAGTTATGTGATCAAATGTACCGGAGCAGGCGGTCAATCATTTGGTGCATTTATTCCAAAGGGTCTGACACTGGAACTTGTAGGAGACGGCAATGATTATTTTGGTAAAGGTCTTTCAGGCGGAAAACTGATCGTGTATCCACCGAAGGGTGTTACATTTAAACACGAAGAGAATATTATAATAGGAAATGTTGCACTTTACGGAGCAACCAGTGGTAAAGCTTTTATCAATGGTGTGGCAGGTGAGCGTTTTGCAGTCCGAAACTCTGGCGCAAAAGCAGTTGTAGAAGGTGTTGGTGATCATGGATGTGAGTACATGACCGGCGGATGCGTTGTTGTTCTTGGCAAGACTGGAAAGAACTTTGCAGCCGGAATGAGCGGCGGTGTCGCTTATGTACTGGATCTGAACAGTGATCTTTATAAGAATATTAATAAGCAGATGGTAAATATTGAACGAGTAACTTCGAAGTTTGAAATCAACGAGTTGAAAGAAATGATCGAAGAGCATGTGGCTTATACGAATTCTGAGAGCGGAAAAGAAATTCTGGATCACTTTACCGATTATCTGCCGAAATTTAAGAAAATCATTCCGATTGATTACGAGAAAATGCTTTCTACTATCGTTCAGATGGAAGAACAGGGCATGAGCAGTGAGCAAGCTAGAATTGAAGCATTTTACGCAATTAAAGAAGGAATAAGATAGGGGGCGGACAACGTGGGAAAACCAACAGGATTTATGGAATATGAAAGACAGGATAAGCCGGCAGAGTCACCGAAGGAGCGAATCAAGCATTTCCGCGAATTCCACACACCTTTGTCAAAAGAAGAACAGGAGCGCCAAGGTGCAAGATGTATGGCGTGTGGCGTTCCGTTCTGCCAGGCAGGACAGATGATTATGGGGATGGCAAGTGGCTGCCCTCTCCATAACCTGGTGCCGGAGTGGAATGATCTGATTTACCACGGCAACTGGGAAGAGGCTTATTATAGGTTAAAAAAGACGAATAATTTTCCGGAATTTACTTCCAGGGTATGTCCTGCACTTTGTGAGGCAGCATGTACATGTGGACTCAACGGAAATGCAGTATCATCAAAAGCGAATGAGTACAGTATTATTGAAAATGCTTACGAAAAAGGATACGCTGCGGCAAGACCGGTGAAAGTCAGAACCGGAAAGAAAGTAGCTGTTGTGGGATCAGGACCGTCTGGACTTGCTGTGGCAGATATGCTGAACCGCAGAGGACATAGCGTGACAGTGTTTGAACGGGAAGACAAAGTCGGAGGACTTCTTCGTTACGGAATTCCAAACATGAAACTGGAAAAACAGTATATTGACCGTAAGGTAAATATTATGGAAGAAGAAGGAATTACGTTTGTAACAAATTGCAATATTGGTAAAGACAAAAAAGCTTCTTCTATATTAAAAGAGTTTGACCGTGTAGTTCTCTGCTGTGGAGCTTCTCATCCAAGAGATATTAAAGCACCGGGACGGGACGCAAAAGGAATTTATTTTGCAGTCGATTTCCTGAAGTCCACGACAAAAGCATTGTGGGCAAATGATATGAAACTGGTGGACGGCACATACATTTCTGCAAAGGGAAAACACGTTATCGTTATTGGCGGAGGTGATACGGGAAATGACTGTATCGGAACTTCTATGAGACATGGCGCAAAATCTGTTCTTCAAGTAGAAATGATGCCCAAAGCACCAGATACTCGTGCAGATAACAACCCGTGGCCGGAGTGGCCAAAAGTCTGCAAAACAGACTATGGCCAGGAAGAAGCAGCGGCAGTCTTCGGACATGATCCGCGTGTATATCAGACAACGGTCAAAGAGTTCATCAAAGATAAGGAAGGAAATCTCTGCAAGGTCACACTTGTGAAGCTGGAGCCGAAGAAAGACGAGAAAACCGGACGCATGATGATGACTGAGATACCGGGAACTGAGTATACAGTACAGGCAGATCTTGTACTTATTGCAGCAGGATTTCTTGGAAGTGAAGAATATGTGACAAAAGCATTTGGCGTGGAAGTCAATGCGCGTACAAATGTGGCAACACCGGCAGGTGAGTATCATACAAATGTGGAGCGGGTGTTCACAGCGGGAGATATGCACAGAGGTCAGTCACTGGTTGTATGGGCAATCCGCGAAGGAAGAGAAGCCGCACAGGAAATCGATGTCAGCCTGATGGGATATACGAATATGAATGTACAGTAACAAAATAAGTATCGGGTGAGAACTTCAAACAAGCTTGATTTCTCACCCCATATTTATTTTCCTGCATGGCTTGACTGGTCCAAATGTTACAAAAATGTTAAAAAATATTGCAAATATGTACTGACTCATGTATAATAACATCTAGATGTAGTAGCAAAACTATATAAAATTGTATACATTTGAGTGAGGAAGTTTTTATATGAATAAATTTGGAAGAAGAATACTGGCAGCATTAATTACGAGCAGTTTAGTAGTTACACCGGTTTTGGCAGCACCTTCAGTAGATGATCTTCAGAAGAGTAAGGCATCAGCGCAAAGTGAAGTGAACTCACTTCAGTCACAGCTTCAGAGTATTGTAAGTAAGATTACTCAATTGGAAGCTGATCTTACAACAAAGGGTGAAGAGATTATTCAGGCGCAGGCAGATCTGGAGCAGGCACAGGAAGACGAGAAGACACAGTATGCGGCTATGAAGCTTCGCATCAAGTATATGTATGAGGCTGGTGATGCAACAGCGCTTGAATCACTGGTAAGCTCAGAAGATTTTTCGGATCTGTTAAGTAAAGCTGAGTATGTTCAAAGTGTACATGGATATGATCGCGACAAGCTGGAAGAATATGTTGCAACTAAGCAGAAGATTGCTGATTTGAAGGAACAGCTTGAGACAGAGCAGTCACAGCTTGAGAGCATGCAGACAGAATATGAGACAGAAGAGTCTAATCTGACAACTCTGATTGATTCAAAACAGGCAGAAGTAGCAGATCTTGATTCACAGATTCAGGAAGCGGCAGAGAAGGCGGCGAAAGAAGAGGAAGAGCGTCAGAAGAAAGCAGAAGAGGAAAGACAGAAACAACTTCAGGCAGCATCTCAGAATAGTACAACAACGAATAGTAATTCTGGCAACTCCAATAGTTCAAGCAACTCCAATAGTAATAAAGGCAACAGCAGCTCGAATTCAAGCAGTTCCAGTAACAAAGGAAACAGCAGTTCATCATCAAGCAGCAGTTCTGGTAGTTACGTATCCGGAAGTACAGTATCCCGTGCATATTCAGCACTTGGAAAACCGTATGTATGGGGAGCGGCAGGACCGAATTCTTTCGATTGTTCCGGACTTGTAAGTTTCTGTCTGACAGGAAGATATTCACATACATATAGCTCCAGTGATTTCGTTGGATTGACTAAGGTAAGTAATCCACAGCCAGGAGATATTTGTGTAAGAGTTGGGCATGTAGGTGTTTATATAGGTGGAGGTCAGATGATTCATGCACCACACACAGGAGATGTAGTGAAAATATCTGCGGTACCATCTAATATGTGGTACGTTCGTCCATAAAGTATATAAGAAAATGAATAATTTAATGCCAGTTTTTTTTGAAAGGACTGGCATTTGTCATATACAAGATCATATCTAGACATATTTGATGGAATTGTATCTGAAATGGTAAAAAAATGAACACAAAATGATAAAGATTGCGTCAAATTTGTAGCGGGTTGCGTAAACTATGAAAAATGTGTATAATAACGATGGGGCGTTTTCGAAAGAAAAATAATTAAAAGAGGGAAGATGAATATGAACAAAATAGGTAAGAGAATTCTGGCGGCGGCAGTTGCCAGTTCTGTACTTGTGACACCGGTTTTTGCAGATCCATCTGTTGACGATTTGAAAAAGAGCAAAGAGTCCGCACAGAATGAAGTAAGTTCACTCCAGACACAGCTTAATACAGTAGTGGGAAAGATTACGGAGCTGGAGTCTCAACTTAGCAGTAAAGGTGAAGAGATTATTCAGGCACAGTCAGATCTGGAAGATGCCGAGGCAGAAGAACAGAAACAGTATGCAGATATGAAGGTTCGTATTAAGTATATGTACGAAGCTGGTGATCAGAGTGCTGTAGAAAGCTTAGTTGGTTCAGAGGATTTCTCTGATATGGTCAACAAAGCGGAATATGTAAGTAATGTACATAATTACGACAGACAGAAATTACAGGAGTACGTAGAGACAAAGCAGAAGATTTCTGATCTGAAAGATCAATTGGAAGAAGAACAGTCACAGCTTGAAAGTATGCAGACAGAGTATGAGTCGCAGGAGTCGAAACTTGATAACCTGATCGCATCTAAACAGGCAGAGGTGTCTGATCTGAATCAGCAGATCGAAGAAGCTGAGCGTAAGGCGGCGGAAGAAGAGCTGAAGAGACAGCAGGAAGAAGCAGCAAGACAGGCAGCGGCAGCAGAAACAGCAAGACAGCAGGCTGCATCGAACAGGAATAATTCTTCCAGCTCATCAAGCAATAGCTCAAGTAATAGCAATAAGGGAAATAGTTCCAATAAAGGAACAAGCAACAATGCTCCAAGTTATGTATCAGGAGACGCAGTGTCCCGTGCGTATTCTGCACTTGGAAAACCGTATGTATGGGGAGCGACAGGACCGAATTCCTTTGACTGTTCAGGTCTTGTAGGTTTCTGCCTGACAGGTAGATATTCACGTTCCTGCACATCAGCGTCATTGAATGCCCTTCCGACAGTGAGTAACCCACAGCCTGGAGATGTGTGTGTAAGATCCGGACACTGTGGAATTTACATTGGAAATGGTCAGATGATCCATGCACCACATACAGGTGATGTAGTAAAAGTAGCAAGCGTCCCATCTAATATGAGAATCGTACGTCCTTAATAAAAGAATATTGAATTTATTTGCCAGGATTTCTTTTGAATCCTGGCATTTTTAATATCATGATGCCAGTGGGAGTGCAAAGCACGGAACAATCCGTAGGCATCATAGTTGGGGCTTTTGACCCCAACATCTTTAGGAAATTACAATTTCCATGATATAAAAACTCCGAGGCATTCTTGAATTGAGTCATATTTAAACCATAGGTGAGTCACATTTGAAAATGTCTGAAAAAAACAATCTCATTATTGATAATTCAGTAAAATTATTGTATTCTGAACGTATAAGGCAAATGAGGAGTATAACATTCGGGCGGGGGAGAAACCTGAATGTAAAAGGGTAATTAATAAGGAAGGGTGAGAGAATGAAAGTACGAGTTGTTCGGGCGCTTATTGCCTCTGCTGCAGTGAGCACTTTATTTGTTACGACAGCGTTTGTAACACCAGTATTTGCGGAACCGGAGAATCGGGTGAAAGCACTGGAAAATCAGAAAAGTGAGGTTGAGGCACAGGCAGATAGTATCAATTCCCAGTTGGTTTCATTGTTGGTCAGCTATAAGGCGCTACAACAAGACATTGAGAATCAGCAGGTGAGAATTGGTGAGGTTGGACAAGACCTTGCAGTTGCGCAAGAGAATGAGCAAAAGCAATATGAAGATATGAAGCTTCGTATAAAATATATGTATGAAAATGGTGATGCATCATTTGCAGAGGCTATTCTGACTGCAACATCCTATTCGGATTTAGTCAATAAGTCTGAGTATGTCGAGAAAGTTCATGGTTATGACCGAAACAAACTAATGGAATATGTGCAGACAAAAGAAGAAGTTGCGAATTTGAAAACAGAACTTGAAGGCGAACAGGCAGATATGGAAGTCATGGCGCAGGAGATGAGTTCACAACAGACAAATTTAGAATCAACTTTAACCCAGATGCGTGCCCAGATCGCAGATTTTGACAGCCAGCTTGCAAGTGCGCAGGCAGAGGCAGATGCAAAAGTAACAAGAATGCAGGAAGAGCAGCAAATAGCTCAGAGTAAGAGTGAAAATCAGACGGGAAATGTTTCATCGGCTAATCAGGTGGGTTCAGCAGCCAATACAGGCACGACAAAACCATCCGGAGGAAATACAACACCGTCAACGGGGAATACAACGACGCCATCGACTGGAAATGTAAGTACGACAACACCGTCAACCGGAAATACAGGTACGGCCACACCAACGACCGGAAATACAGGGACAACGACAAAGCCGTCAACAGGAAATTCTTCTAATACAAGCAAGCCGGGCAATGCATCTGCTGGACAGAAGATTGCCAACAAAGGCTGTGAATACATAGGGAATCCGTATGTATATGGAGGAAACAGTCTGACGAATGGAATTGACTGTTCTGGGTTTGTGCAGCAGATTCATGCAAAATTTGGAATATCTACACCGAGAAATTCCACATCACTTCGTTATGGCGGAAAAGCTGTAGCTGTTTCAGATATGATGCCGGGAGATGTGGTCTGTTATGAGGGGCATGTCGCAATTTATATTGGTGGAGGACAGATTGTACATGCTTCCAACAGTAAACCTTATCCGGCAGGTGGAATAAAAACGTCCAACGCATATTACAGAACGATTGTTGCTGTAAGACGTTACTGGTAGTAAAAATTACGGATATTGTAAAAATGTAAAAATATAAAATATAAAATATAAAATATGCAAAAATCCGATATGATGTTTTTGAAAAACCCTTGCATTCGCAAGGGTTTTATGATATCATTTTAAGGTCGCAAAAAAGCACGCACATGGCTGTCTGAGACGGTGCCAGTCAAAAGAAAGAGACTGGTTTCAAGGACGTATACCGGTGCGGAAGTAAAAAAACCAATTGGAGGAAAGAAACATGAGCGTTATTTCAATGAAGCAGCTTTTAGAAGCAGGTGTTCACTTTGGACATCAGACAAGAAGATGGAACCCTAAGATGGCTCCTTACATCTACACAGAGAGAAATGGTATCTATATCATCGACTTACAGAAATCTGTAGGAAAAGTTGATGAGGCTTACTATGCAGTATCTGATATTGCAGCACAGGGCGGAACAATCCTTTTCGTAGGAACAAAGAAACAGGCTCAGGATGCAATCAAAGTAGAAGCAGAGCGCTGCGGAATGTATTATGTAAATGAGAGATGGCTTGGAGGAATGCTTACAAACTTCAAGACAATCAAGAGCAGAATTGCCCGTCTCAAAGAGATCGAGAGAATGTCTGAGGATGGAACATTTGATGTACTGCCTAAGAAAGAAGTTATCCAGATCAAAAAAGAGTGGGAGAAACTTGAGAAGAACCTTGGCGGAATCAAAGAGATGAAGAAAATCCCGGATGCTATCTTCGTAGTAGATCCTAAGAAAGAGAGAATCTGTGTTCAGGAGGCTCACACACTTGGAATTCCACTTATCGGTATCGCTGATACAAACTGTGATCCAGAAGAGCTTGATTATGTTATCCCAGGAAATGACGATGCAATCCGTGCAGTAAAACTGATCGTTTCTAAGATGGCAGATGCTGTTATCGAAGCTAATCAGGGAGAGGCTGGCGCTGACGTATACGAGGAAGCTGAAGCAGCTGAAGAAGTAGCAGAGGCAACAGAAGAGTAAGAACCAGATAATATTGATTAATTACATTAATTAATTGGAGGACAAAAAAGATGGCAGTTACAGCTAGTATGGTAAAAGAATTAAGAGAGATGACCGGAGCAGGAATGATGGACTGCAAAAAGGCACTTTCTGCAACAGATGGTGATTTTGACAAAGCTATTGAATTCCTTCGTGAGAAGGGACTTGCTACTGCTGAGAAGAAAGCAGGAAGAATTGCCGCTGAAGGACTTGTAGCAACAACTATCAAAGATGGTGATAAAGTTGCAGCAATCGTAGAAGTTAATGCTGAGACAGACTTCGTAGCAAAGAATGAAGTATTCCGGACATTTGTTAAAGAAGTTGTTGAGCAGGCAGCAGACACAGATGCAGCTGATATCGATGCATTCAAGGCTGAGAAATGGGCACTTGATACATCTATGACAGTAGATGAGAAACTTGCAGCTATGATCGCTAAGATTGGTGAGAACATGAACATCAGAAGATTCGAGAAAATCGTATCTGAGGATGGAATCGTTGTATCTTATATCCACGCAGCAGGAAAGATCGGTGTTTTAGTAGAAGCTAAGACAGAGAGCAATGACGAGAGAGTTAAAGAGGCTCTTAAGAACGTTGCTATGCAGGTAGCAGCTCTGAATCCGAAGTATGTATCTACTGATGATGTACCGGAAGAGTACAAAGAGCACGAGAAAGAGATTCTTATCGCTCAGGCTAAGAATGATCCTAAGAATGCTAACAAGCCAGAGAACATCATCGAGAAGATGATTACTGGACGTCTTGCAAAAGAGCTCAAAGAGATCTGCCTGTTAGAGCAGGAGTATGTAAAAGCTGAGAACAAAGAGACAGTTGCTAAGTATCTTGAGATGGTATCCAAAGAAGTTGGAACACCTGTAGAGCTTAAGAGATTCGTTCGTTTCGAGACTGGTGAAGGTCTTGAGAAAAAGAATGAGGACTTTGCAGCAGAAGTTGCAGCTCAGGTAAACGCATAATCTTACAGTTCGCATAAGAATTTGAACCGTATTATTATCATGTAAATCAACGAAAAACCTTGAATTTCCTATGAAAAATGGGATAATTCAAGGTTTTTTTGCGTTTAGTTTTTATGACATTATAGATTTCATAACTTATTTCTTATTTTTCGGTATTCTCTTGGTGAATATCCTTTCAGCTTGTGAAAAAGCCGGCTGAAATAAAGCTGGTTATCATATCCGACAATCTTAGAAATCTCATTGATGGAATAAGTTGTTGTTTCAAGTAACATCTGAGCATTGTTGATGCGGATTCCCACAATGAATTGCATTGGTGTAGAACCGGTATATTTTTTGAAATTTCGGATAAACCAGCTGACACTCATGCCTCGTGAGGCAGCATAATCATCAATATTGATATTTTGATTGTAGTTTTCACTGAAAAAGGTAACAGCATTATCCATCTCATGATCAAGATATTCATTTTTTAATATGTGCTCTCTTGTCAGTTCCCGGTGGAAACTGATCAGAAGATGACGTAGCAAAAGGACAAGCATTTCCTCATAATTGTCTTGACAGCGTTGGAGCTCGATAATGATACGTTTGAAAATTTGTTCATATTCATTAGATGTACCCACTTGAAAGACACGTTCTTTATCCGGAAACCCATATTGACGTAAGATATTTTTCACATTGCTTCCTGTGAAGTGAATCCAGTATACTTCTGTCTTATCTTCTCCGTAATATTCATATTTCTGAAGTTCTTTCGGTCTGTACAGTACAATGTTGCCGGCTGGAACAATCGTTTCGTTATTTACATTATCAAAATGAAAATGCCCACAACCAGCAGTGATATATATAATCTGATAATCCAGACGACCCCTTGGACGGTAGGTCGGAAGTTTGGGATGTCTGGAAAGACGGTAAGTACCACAGCTACCTACAATCAGCGGACGACTTTTGTCTTTGAAATCCATATGTGAGTGGTTCAAATAACCGGTGTTCAAATACATAGGACAGCACCTCTTTTCGCACTTTTTATCATTGTATCATTTAGTGCATATTTTGTCTAATCCAATTCATAGACATATTTTGCGGATTAGGATAAGCTATATATAGAATAACTAAGGAACGTAAACAAAAAAGTAAAGTATAAGGTTTGCTTTAGGGAAACAAAGAACAAAAAAGTATATGTATTGGAGGAGAGCTATTTATGATCGTACCACGTTATTATGAAAATCTAAGCGTACTGCACGAAAACACAATGCCAGCCAGAGCCTATTATATTCCGGCATCCAAAAGAATGGATAACTTGGTGGAACACAGAGAAGAATCAGATCGTATGCAGTTATTGAATGGAACTTGGAAATTCCAGTATTTTAACAGCATCTATGACATTCAGGATTCTTTCTTTGAGAAGAATTATGATACAGAAAATTTTGATGAGATTCAGGTTCCAAGTGTATGGCAGATGGCAGGATATGATACACACCAGTATACAAACATCCGGTATCCGTTTCCGTTTGATCCACCATATGTGCCACAGGATATTCCGTGTGGAGCTTATGTACATAATTTTGAGTACAGCAGAGATGAGAAAGCATCAAAAGCTTTTTTGAACTTTGAAGGAGTAGACAGCTGCTTTTATGTATGGATCAATGGCTCTTACATAGGATACAGCCAGGTTTCACATATGACCAGTGAGTTTGATGTTACCGATGTACTTCAGGATGGAACGAATACGGTGGCAGTGTTGGTAATGAAGTGGTGTGATGGTTCCTATTTGGAAGATC
>OFMH01000631.1_pt1 | contig 23730 bp, 24 predicted proteins | sample 1541761 | NCBI WGS metagenome assembly OFMH01 (sample SAMN04209249, study PRJEB22552) | human gut metagenome | biome: gut; material: feces | host: Homo sapiens | place: USA: Oklahoma
ATTACCACAAATAATATTTTCTGTCAACAACTTTTTTAAAATTTTATTTAATTTTTTTTATAGTTTATATTTTTAAATAAAATTCTTTATTAAAAAGAAAATAACTGGAACTAAAAGTGCTGGTAACATATTTAATGTCTTACAATTTTTTATCTCTAATATAGCTATTCCCGAACTGCTAATTAATACTCCCCCTATTATAGAAATCTCTGTAAGAAGTTCTGGAGAGATAAACTCTGAAAGATAACCAGCAAAAAGATAGATACTTCCTTGCCAAAGAAAAAGTACCCCAGCTGCTATTGCTATTCCTATTCCATAAGTTGAAGCAAGAACAATAGATGTTACAAAATCTAAAGTTGCATTTGTAAAAAGAAATGTATAATTTTTATTAATTGCTGCTTCTATTGGTCCAAGAATTGATAATGTCCCTATACAAAATAGTAAAATAGCTGTTGATAATCCTTGCCCTAATCCACTTTTAGAATAATTTTTCATTAAGTTTTGAAATTTTTCATCTATCCCTATAATAGTTCCTACAAGAGTTCCAATAGCAAGACTTATAATAAATAATACAGGATATTGACTTTTAGGCATATTACCTACAACAGTATTAATTCCTAAAGCAGTTGCTGCAAGTCCCATAGCATTCAACATAGCCCCATGATACTCTGGTTTTATCCCCTTTCTAAATAAACTTCCTATTAATGTTCCTAAAATTATAGCAGTTACATTTGTTATTGTCCCTATCATTTTTATCACCACTCAATTATTTTTTTATTTATAATAGCACTTTTATAATGGTTTTAAAAGTACTTTCGATAAAAATTATATTTAAACAAAATAAAAAGAGTTGTAGAAATCAACAGTTAAAACCATCAATTTACAACAACTCTATTACTTTAAGCTAACAGTGTTGGAAGCGACTCTATTTGAGCTTTTACTATTTTATAGTCTCTGCTCACTCTCTCGTCATTAATATTAAGATATTTTTCGACATTTGCTAGATAACCTTTAGTAGCTTCCTTTTCACCAATTTAAGATAATATTTCAAAGCTTCTTTACTTCTTCCAACTTCATTCATACAGAAACCAATATTTAAATTTAATACAAAATCCTTTTCTCCTAGCTCTTCAACTTTTAAATAACATTCTAAACTTTTATCAAATTGTGATCTTTCAAAATAGATATCTCCCATTGTTAAAAAGAAGTTTAGTTTTTAACTAAATTACTCATCTTTTATATTTTTAAACCCTTCTCCTAAAACCTCAGAAACATCTGTTATTGTTAAAAAAGCATGCGGATCTATCTCTTTTACTATTCTCTTTACCTTTATTATTTGATATTTACTTACAACACAATAGATAATATCTAAATTGCTGTCTGTATAAGCTCCCATTCCATTTAAAATAGTTACTCCTCTCTCTGTCTCCTTCATTAACTCTTCTTTTAAAAGATCTGATTTTTTAGAGATAATTGTTACAGCTTTTGCCTTGTCCATACCCTCTTGAACAAAGTCAATAGTTTTAGTTAAAACTACTGCTGCTATAAGAGTGTACATAAATACTTCTTTTCCAAAAAGAAAAGCTACTGCTGAAAGTACAATTACATCTAGTATTAACATAGCCTTCCCCACAGGAATACCTCTATATTTTGACATAATTCTAGCTACTATATCAGTCCCTCCAGTAGAACCTCCACATAAAAATATAAGCCCTAAACCTATACCTCCTATGAATCCGCCATAAAGAGATGCTAAAATTGTATCTGAAGTAGCTCCATTCATTCCCTCAGTAAGTCCTAAAGCAACTGACATCATAACAGTTCCATATAAAGTTTTTATAATAAAATCTTTTCCTAACATCTTCCACCCTAATATTAAAAGTGGAATATTTACAACAAAATAAGTTATTCCCACAGGAGTTTTAAAAAGATAGTATATAATAAGAGCTATCCCTGTAACTCCTCCCTCTGCTAAATGATTACTTACATAAAAGTAATTCACTGCAAAAGCATAGATAAAACACCCTAGTGTCATAAACAGATAATCTTTTCCTAATTTTATAAATTTATTTGAAATTTTAATCACCTCTACAATTTTTTATATTAACATCCAATTTATTATATGGAATCTCAATATTTTCTTTATTAAATACCTCTATAATATGTGCTATTAGATTTCCTCTAGTTCTATAATATCCCTCTCTCTTTGTCCAAACTATAAAGTAGATATTTACTGAAGAATCTCCATATGCCATAATATTTATAAAAGGTTTTCTATCATGTTCTAATCCCTCATATGTTTTGCTAATATTTTCAAGAACTTCAACGGCTCTCTTTTGATCACACTCATATGAAACAGGAATTTCAAGTTTTATTCTACGATACTCATTAGCATCATGGTTGATTACATTACTATTTAACATAACATTATTTGGAATAATTACTCTTTTACTATCCAATGTATTAATATGAGTAGAGAATACATCAATTTTATAAACCTCACCAAAAGCTCCATTTACCTCAATATACTCCCCAACAGTAAAAGGTTTAGTAAATAGAATAACTACTCCTCCTGCAATATTTGAAAGAAATCCCTTTAAAGATATTCCCACACCTAGTCCCACAGCACTTATCATAGTTATGATAGATTGTTCTTTAAATCCAAAAACAAGCAATCCAACTAAGAATAAAATTATGTACATTCCTAATTTTATAAAAGATTTACTAAATTGTCTTGCACCTACATCAAATCTATCTTTGGACATTAGATCTACATAGGTTAAAACAATATTAATAAGTTTTTTTCCTATATAAAATATTAAAATAAAAACTAAAACCCTAACACAGAGAGAAACTGTGTCATTTACCATTACCTCAAATATCTTTTTCCCATCTTCATTCTCAAGTGCAGTAATTGTTGCTAAAAAATCCATCTTGTCATCTCCTTTTTATACTGCCCCAATGATGTTTATAAATCTATACTTTTTTTCTCTTTAATATTACTATTCCATATTGACCCAACTTTTCTTCTTGTATCATACAGAAAATCAACAACTATATTTTTTATACTACTGCAAAAGCTCTTGAAAACCTTTTTTTCTCCATTTATGTCTATATAATATCTAGAAGAGTTCTCTCTCACATAAGCTTCACCATTTTTAAAAGGCTTTCCATCTAAAAACTTAAATTCTGTTATTGGTTTCCCCTCTTCATTTATATAACCCCATCTATTTCCTTTTCTAACTAAAGCAAATCCCTCTGAAAAATCCTTAACATCATCATATATCATAGGCACTTGAACCTCACCATCAAAGTTCAAATAGCCATATTTATATTTTTTATTTTCAACTTTATAGATTATTAGATATTTGTCTGATTTTTTATCTCCAAGTTCTGTATACATTTGAGACTCTTTATTCTTATATTTAAACTCTCCCATTTTACCAATCCATTTTCCATCTTTTGATAAGATTCCCTCTTTATAGCCTATATCAACTAAATATACATAATCTTTTTGAATTGATACTAACATATTATTTGGCTTAGTTACCAATTTATTGTCTTTATCTATAATACCATACAAACCTATGTATCTCTTATCTCCATCTAATACTCTACCAATTTTATAACCTGTGAACTCTCTTTTAATGGGGACCTCTTCAAATACAAGATTATCTATCTTTATAATTTCCCCTCCCAAAGCTGTGACAGTTGTTAGTAACATAATCATAAATAATCTTAACATTTTAACCCCTCCCATTAGTATGTATTGTTAATAATATTATACCTTGAATTGGCGGAAAAAAAAAGAGGTAAAGGAACGAAAAAAAATATTATAAAAACTCTTGTTTCTGGAGTGGTTATCAACATGTTTTAGCAAATATGTTTATTATAGCTGTTGGAAAGATTCTTTCTCCAGAAAATTTTTCTTTAGCAGATATATTTATCAATCATTTTCTACCTACTTCAATAGGTAACTTTCTATCAGGTGGTATTTTCTTACCATTGTTTCTATATTATTCCTATTATAAAAGAAATTCTACTAAATAGTTTAAAATAAATAAAAAAAGCTTTCTATGATAGATTAAATTCATAAAAAGCTTTTTTCTATTTTCAACTATTTTATCTTCCAATAAAAGATTTTAAAATTATTTAAATTTTACAACTCCATCTTCTAATGAATCAATAATAGCAAGTGATTCTACTTTAAGTCCATTTTCTCTAAGAAGATCTCCACCTTTTTGGAATCCCTTCTCCACAGCAATTCCAGCTCCTACAACCTTTGCTCCAGCTTGTTCAACTAAAGATTTTAAACCTAAAATTGCATTTCCCATAGCTAAGAAATCATCTATAATTAACACTCTATCATCTGGATGTAAAAATTCTTTTGAAACACATATTGTATAATCTTTATTTTTTGTAAAAGAGTAAACATTTGCAGTATAGAAGTCTCCCATTGTAGATGGAACTTTTTTCTTAGCAAAAACAAGAGGTATATTAAAAGCATAAGCAGCAGCAAGTCCAATAGCAATTCCAGAAGCTTCTATAGTAAGAATCTTATTTACTCCATCTTTTTCAAATTTTCTTTTGAACTCTTCTCCCATAGCCATCATAAGATTTGGATCTATTTGATGATTTAAAAAGCTGTCTACTTTTAAGATTCCTGGTCCTATAGCCTTTCCATTTTTTTGTATATATTCTTTTAATAATTTCATAATATAGTTGCCTCCAACAAATATAAATTCTAGTATAATAAGTTACATCATATCATATTTTTTATAGAAAAAACAGATTTTTTTTAATTTATTTAAAAATATATGCAGAAGCTAAACTTCTGCATATACTAAATATATATTTAATCTAATTATTTTTCATTAATAGCCCAGAAAATTTTCTCACTTGTCATTGGTAGAGATCTTAATCTTCTATTTGTAGCATTGTAAATTGCATCTGCAATAGCTGGAGATGCAGTGTTGATTACAACCTCACCTATTGATTTAGCTCCAAAAGGTCCTGTTGGTTCATTTGAATAACTAAACATAACTTTAATATTGTTTCCTAAATCTTTTCTTGAAGGAATCTTGTATTGCATTAAAGTATCGTGTTTCATCTTTCCTCTCTCATCAAATTGAATATCTTCATAAAGAGCAAGTCCAATACCTTGTGCAATTCCTCCTTCAACTTGTACTTGAGCAAGAGCAGGATTGATAGGAAGTCCGCAATCTACAACAGATAGGAAGTCTACTACTTTAGTTTCTCCTGTAAGAGTGTCAACTTCTACCTCAGCAAAACTTGCTATAAATGGTGGTGGTGAAGTTTTTCCTCCCCAAGTTGCAGTAGTTGTAATTTGATTCATTCCTTCAAATGATACAGATCTAACTCCAATCTCTTTAAGAGAAAGTTGATTTCCATTTTTATCTTGTACATACTCTCCCTTGTACTCAAGCTCTTCAACAGGAGTTTTCATTAGGAAAGATGCCATTTTCATAACTTCTTCTCTCATCTTTTTAGCTGCTAATATAACTGCATTTCCTGTTACATATGTTCCACTTGAAGCATATGCTCCTGGATCGTAAGGTGACACATCAGTATCAGCACTATTTACTATTATTTTTTCCATAGGAACTTCTAATATCTCAGCTGCCATTTGAGCAGTTACAGTATCACAACCTTGTCCCATATCTGTAACTCCTACATATAGTGTGTAATCTCCACTGTCATGAAGTTTTAAAGTTGCAGAAGCTGTATCTACCCCTTGAATACCAGAACCTTGCATTGTAACAGCCATTCCACTAGCTCTTACCTTACCATTTCCCATATCCTTTACACATCTATTTTTCCAATCAAATGCCTCTTTTCCTATCTCGATACATTTTTTAATATCTCCACTTACAGTTTCAGATTGATCAACTAAGTTTTTCATTCTTACTTCTGTAGGATCTAGCCCTAATTTGTGAGCAAGTTCATTTACTGCTGATTCAACTGCAAATGTACCTTGAGTAGCTCCGTATCCTCTAAATGCTCCTCCAACTGTTGTGTTAGAGTAAACTATATCAGCTTTACATCTCATAGGAACTTTAGCATATAGTGGGAATGTTTTGTAAACAACAAGAGCTGTTACTGTAGGTGCATGCTCTCCATAAGCTCCTGTATTTGATAGAACATTGATATCAATAGCTTTGATATTTCCCTCTCTGTCAGAACCTATTTTAACTTTTAATCTCATAGCATGTCTTGTATTTGAGCAAGCTTGAGTTTCTTTTCTTGTATAAACAATTTTAGATGGTTTACCAGTTTTCATTGTAACAAAAGCTGGATAGATTTCACAAACAGAAGTTTGTTTTCCTCCGAAACCTCCACCAAGTTTTGGTTTCATAACTCTTATCTTACTACTTGGCATCTCTAATGCTCTAGCTAAATGTCTTCTAACATGGAAAGGTATCTGTGTAGAAGAGATAACATTTAATCTTCCATGAGCATCGATATAGCAAGCAGTTCTGTAAGTTTCCATCATTGCATGAATTTGTGGTTGAGTATAGTAAGTCTCCTCTATAATAACATCACTTTCAGCAAATCCTTTTTCTACATCTCCCTTAGTTTCTAAGTAAGATGAAGCTAGGTTTCTCTTATTATCATATCCTATTGGATAGTTTGTATGAGCAGCTTCTCTATGAACTAAAATATCTGAATCAAGAGCTTTTTCATAGTCTATAACTGCTTCAAGAACTTCATATTTAACTTTTATAAGTTTCATAGCTTTTTCAGCTGTTTTCTCATCTATTGCAGCAATAATAGCTACTGGATCTCCTACATATCTCACATACTCATCAAGAATTTTTCTATCATATGGAGATGGTTCAGGGTATGATTGCCCAGCTAAAGTAAACATTGTGTTAGGTACATCATGATATGTAAATATTGCCTCAACTCCAGGAACTTTTTTAGCTATTGAAGTATCAATATCAGCAATTCTTGCATAAGCATGAGGTGATCTTAAAAGTTTTACAATAAGAGAGTTATTGTTAATAACTAAATCATCTGTGTATAGAGGTCTTCCTGTAATTATTCCAATACTATCAATTTTTTTAGTAGACTTATTTACTATTTTCATTTGATTTTTCAGCCTCCATAAAGTTTTTTATAGCTCTTAATTGAGATACATATCCACTACATCTACAAAGATTTCCATTTAAATAGTGCATAATCTCATCATCAGTAGGATTGTCATACTCTTTCATCATAGCAAGTACTGTCAATGTAAATCCTGGTGCACAGAATCCGCATTGCTCTGCTCCCTCAGCTGCCATAAAGTGAGCAAATCTTTCAGCTTCTTCAGGTACTCCTTCAATAGTAGTAACTTTTTTATTATTTACTCTTGCTGCTAAAGTACTACAAGAAAGAACAGGCTTATCATCTACAAGAACTGTACAAAGCCCACAAGAACCTGTATCACAACCTCTTTTTACACTTAAATATCCAGCTTTTCTCAATACATCAAGAAGGTATTCATCATCAGCTATAAGCAATTCTTTTTTTAATCCATTTATAGTTAAATTTAATAACATTATAATACCTCCATAATAGCTTTCTTAACTAACACTTTTGATACAGCTGCTCTATACTCTCCTGTACCTCTCATATTTGAACTGTATGTGATTTCATCTAGAGCTTCACAAGCTTTGTTAATTACATCTTCTGTAATCTCATCTGCTGAGTTTAAAATCTCCATAGCTTTATAAGCTAAAACAGCTTTACTAGGTCTAACTCCGATAGCTATTCTAAATCCCTCTTGAGATCTTGTAACTGCTGTATTTGTAATAGCATAATCAGTTTTTGATTTTCTAATACTTTGGAAAGAACCTTTTCCTTCAACTTTTCTTATTTTAATCTCCTCAAGAATATCTCTAGTTTTTCCCTCTCTTGCTAGGTAGTCTTCAAGAGATATCTCTCCCTCATTAAATAATACAACAGTTGTTTCCATTGCTAAAAGAGCTGGTATCAAATCTGAGAAACCATATTTAGAGAATACAGTAGCTCCAACAGTTACATTATTTCTAAATTGTATCCCTATAATATGTTCTACTGAGTTTGAAAGAACTCCACTAAAAAGATTGTTTATAATAGGAGATATTTCTACATCTCTAAAAGATGTCATAGCTCCAATATTTACAAAATCATTTTCTTCTCTTATATATGAAAGAGATAGATTTGATAAATCAATAGCTGTGTTATAATTTGTATTCTCCATTCTTAAATATGAAGTTCCACCAAGAATAATATTTTTTTTGTTTTTTAGAAGTTCAGCATAAGCCTCTTGTAATGTAGAAGCTGAATAAAATTTAGAAAAACTAAACAATTTAACCTCCTGTTTACCTTTGTTTTTATATTTATATTATACCATAAAAATACAGCAGAGTGTTATAAAAATGCCATCTCTCTGCTGTATAATATTTTTTTATAAAATTTATGCTCTTTCTCTAGCTTCTTTTTTTATTTTTAATTCTTCTTTTACTTTTTCATCAAGTGGAAGAATTATATTAAGAAGAACAGCTATTGCTCCAGAAACTACTATTCCTGATCCTCCAAAAATAAGTTGAAGACTTTCAGGGAAATATTTTAAAGCAGCTGGTACACTTCCAAGTCCATAACCAAGTCCTAAAGAAACTGAAAGAATAACAGCATTTCTTCCTTTTAAAGGTTCCTTAGTAATTAGATTAATTCCACTGATAGAGATCATAGCAAAAATCATAACTAAGCTTCCACCAAGAACACTTGCAGGTACACTTGATAAGATAGCTCCAATTTTTGGGAAGAAAGCTCCTGCAATAAGGAAAGATGCCCCTGTTCCAACTACAAATCTACTCATTATACCTGTCATAGCAACAATTCCTGTATTTTGGCTAAATGAAGTAGTAGGTAGTACTGAGAACATAGAAGCTAGTACACTTCCAAAACCATCTGCTAAGATTCCTCCAGATAACTCTTTATCTGTAACCTCTCTATTAGCTCCCCCCATAGTAACTCCAGACATATCTCCAACAGTTTCAACTGCTGATACAATAAACATCATAATCATAGCTAGGCAAGCATCAAAATGAAATTTAAATCCATATGTAAAAGGTATAGGGAAATTTATAAGTCCAGCTTGTTTTATAGGAGTAAGATCAACTTTTCCCATAAATAGTGCAACTATAAACCCAACAACAGTTCCTATAAATATAGAACCAGTACTTGTAATACCTTTTGTAAACTGTTTAAAGAAGATTACAGTAATAAGAACTACTAATGCAAGGAACAGATTTGAGAAAGAACCAAAATCAGCAGCTCCAACCCCTCCTGCAAAGTTTTGAACTCCTACTGGTAAAAGAGAAAGTCCTATTGATAGAACTATAACTCCTGTAACAACAGGTGGGAAATATCTTCTAATCTTTTTAATAATAGCACCTATAAAAGTTTCAAATAACGCTCCAACAAGAGCAGCACCTAAAATACCTTCATAACCATATTTACTTCCAATTGATAGAGCAACAGGAACAAAAGCAAAACTTGTACCTACAACAATTGGTAGTCTAGCTCCAATAGGTCCGATACGATAAGCTTGAATCAATGTGTTAATTCCTGCAACTAGCATAGTACATTGAATTAAAAATGTTTTTGTCTCACTAGGAATTTTCATAGCACCTGCAACAATAATCAAAGGTGTAATATTACTTACAAACATTGCTAAAATATGTTGTAATCCTAGTGGAATAGCCTCCTTTAAAACTGGTACTCCGTCCAAATCATAAGGGGATCTGTTTTTCATTATCTTTTTTACCTCCAAGTTTTTTTACTCAACTTTCCTGCAACTAAGAGATAAAAAAAGATTATCTCCTTTCAAAAACTAAAGTGAAAGAAAATAATCTTAAAATTACAAAACTAAGACTATTAAATTCACTCATAGCGGCTTGTTATTTTGGCAACCCGTAGAAACTCCTGACCATATTACAGGGATATATGAGTAATTAATTTTTTACATACAGGGTAATTTTACTATATTTCACAAATTATGTCAAAGAATTTCTACAAAATATAACAAAAAAATATATTTTTATAAAAAGACAGAGCTAAATTTATAAAATAACAAAATATAATTTTAGAAAAATAAATAACCATATAATTTTGTTAATATTTTTAAAGAAAAATTTATTTAAAAAACCTATAAAACTATTTGTAAAATTTAATTTAGAAGAGTATATTAATAAGTAAGAATAAAAATTAAAAAAATTAGGAGGATTTTAATTGAAGCCGATAATAGGAATAACAACATTCAGGGAAAAAAGAGAAAAGGGAGAATATAATGCAATTAACTTTGGATATGCTGAAGCTGTAATTGCTGCTGGGGGAATACCTCTATTTATTCCAATAATGTCTGAAGAGCTAACTATGGAGATGTTAGAAAGTGATGTTTTAGATGGAGTAATCTTTAGTGGTGGAGAAGATGTAGCCCCTAGATATTATGGGGAGGATCCAATTTTACAGATAGCAGGAACTGACACTAAAAGAGATGAGATGGAGTTTAAACTTTTAGAGGAAGCTTGTAGAAGAAATATACCTGTTTTAGGAATTTGCAGAGGGCACCAACTAATTAATGTAGCTTTTGATGGAACTCTTTATCAAGATATAGATACTCAAGTACAATCTGCTATGGGACACCATCCAAAAGCTATCAATAGAGATGAACTTTTCCACAGTGTAAGTATAAAGAAGGATTCTTTAATTCACGACATATTTGAAACTGAAAAGATCTATGTAAACTCTTTCCACCATCAAGGAGTTAAAAAGCTTGGAAAAGGGTTAAAAGCTACTGCATTTTCTTGTGAAGGAGTAGTTGAAGCTTTTGAAGCTATTGATATGAAAGATAGATTTATTTTGGGAATACAATGGCATCCTGAAAATTTAATCAATAGATATCCAGAATTTTTAGGAATTTTTAAAGCTTTTGTAGATAGAGCAAAAGAGAGATAATATTATAAAAGGGGCTATGTAGCCCCTTTTATTTCTATTTAGTAACTCTTTATTTGAACATTTTAAACCTGTTTTCTAATTCAGATGGTAAAGTTTTATAGTAATATTCTAAAATTCTTATTCCTGGCTTATAATTTTTTTCATCTAATAATAGATTAAAATACTCATTTTCAATACTTTGAACAGAGAAGAAATCACTTTTTTCAAATATTTGAAACAACTCTGAAATTATCTCCATTCTTTTTTCAACTGAGTAATTATTGCTTTTTCCAACCATTAAAGCTTCCATAAAGAAAGCTTTACTATCTTTATTTTTTTGAAGCTTTTTAGCTCCTTTTCCTAGCCAAATTAAAATTTCAAAATTTAGTTTTTCATCTTTTATTCCTTCAACTTCATAATTAACTTTGCATTTTTCATAGAATTTTTTCAAAAGTTGAATATCTTCAGTTTCTAAAGCTATCTCTATCATATTACTATATGCTTCAGCCTTATCTTGAGAAGATTTTCCTTTAGCAAGAGATGTATACTCTCTTGTTGCATGTGAATAATCACCCATTTTTTTATAAGCTTTACCTAATAACTTCTTAGCCTCAAATAAAAGCTGATCATCTTTTGTTTTCTTTATAAGCAGTTGAATATTCTCAAAGGCTTCATCATACTCACAACATTTTATAAGAGCATATGAGTAATCAAATAACACCTTTTCTAAAATTTCACACCATTTCTCTTTTCCCAATCTATCTTTAAATCTTCTATATGCAAAAACACTTCCCTCATAATCACCAAGTATATTATTCAGTTCAAAAATCTTTAGAAGGTTATCTTTAATAATTACTATATCTTTTATTCTGTGCATAGATTTTAAAAGATAGTTCTTTGCTATTCTGTACTCTTTCAAAGAGTAGAATTTTTTAAACAATTGTAAACAATAATTTCCTCTTTCAACTTCATTTATCTCATAAAGAGCTTCCTCTATATCCCAGATAACCTCTTTTGAAGAGATGTTATCTTTCTTTAAAATCTCCTTGAGAAATTCTATTGCCTGTTGTTCCTTATTTTTCATTAATTCTTCAACTTTAATAGAATCTTTAATTCCCCTCTCTTTTAAAATTCTATTAAAATTTTTACATAACAATTTTGCTGTTTTTTCAGTCAATGATCTCTTTCCAATCTCAATCATTCCTAAAAAAACCCTTGTAATGTCCTCTCCTACTAATTCCCCTTGAGTAATTTTATGTTTCTTTCTAAAAGCCAGTAATTTTTCTTCTGGTGATAAAAACATTGTTCTTCCCCCTTAATTATAGCTCTATAACCCTCGATTATAGACACAAAATAAACTTTTCTGTATTATACTACATAATCTATATTTTGTGTATGGAAAAATTTTATTTTATTTTGAAAAATAAATTGAACTTTATGTAAAAACTTAGAATAAATAAATAAAAATAGTTACAATATAAGAAATATCCTGTACTTTCTAAAAATTATTAAATTTCAATCCCATTCTTTTTTAAAAGTTCACTTAAAATCTTATAATCTGGAAGATGTATTCCCCCTATTCCCAATTCCTTTGCTCCATTGATATTAGCATCTACATCATCAATAAAAATAGTTTCACTTGGAGTTAGGTTATATTTATTTAATAGTGTTTCATATATTTCTCTCTCTGGTTTAATATAATGATAGTAACATGAAACTACATCCCCATTAAACTCCCTTATAAAATCCCAATTTTCTCTAATATATTCAAAGGCTGGCTGATGAAAATTTGAAAGAATATACACATTGTATCCATTATTTTTCAATTTTCTCATAATCTCAACATTCTCCTCTATTGGTGATATACAAGAAGAGATATTCTCTCTAAATAGTTTCTCTATACTCTCCTTCTCTTCTGGAACTCTTTTAGTAAAAACTTCAATAGCATCTTCATATGATAAAATTCCTCTATCTAACTCTAACCAATCTTTACTTTTAAAAATATTTATAATAAAATCTTCCTGATTCTCCTTTTTTACATATTTATTTAAAAAATTTTCAGGTGAGTATTTAACTAATACATTTCCTAAGTCAAATATAATATTTTTTATCATAACTGCCTCCACATAAATTTTTTATTTTTATTATAGCACAACACTTTCTTTAAAACACTATTTAAAATAATTTTGCATTTTCCACCTCAATAGAATTATTTAAATTCAATATAAAAAGTGATATAATATCCACATAAAAAGCATCTATTTTGATTTGATACGAGAGGTGGTAAAATGAAATTAAAAGCTATTGCATTAGATTTAGATGGAACATTGTTGACAAGTGATAAGAAAATATCTGAAACAAACAGAGAGGTATTAAAAGAGTTAAATAGAAGAGGTGTTAAAATTTTTCTAGTTACAGGAAGAACATATTTAGCTACTAAGCCTTATGCTTTAGATTTAGATGCTGGTGGTGTAGTTATTGCATATAATGGAGCAAAGGTAGTGGACTATGAAAATGATAGGGTAATTTTTGAACTTCCTTTAGAAGCTGATCATGTAAAAGAGTTAATAAGAATAAGTAAGAGATTGGGAGTTCCTTTAAATCTTTATCAAAATAATGAATGGTATGTAGAGGATTCCTCTAGAAGAGAGGTTATCAGATATGGTAGTGAAAGAAATATGATACCTATTGAGAGAGACTTCTATGATTTTGACGACTACAAGATGACAAAAACAGTTTTCCTAGGAACAGATGAAGAGCCTGAAACTTTAGAGAGAGTTCATAGAGAGGTAAAAAAAGCATTGGGAAACAATGTATATACTGCTAAATCAACAGATATTCTATATGAAGTTTTGAATAAAGAGGTAAATAAAGGTTTAGTTTTAAAAAGAGTTTTAAAAACTTATGGTATCTCTCCTGAAGAGTGTGTTGCCTTTGGTGATGCTACTAATGATATAGAGATGCTTAGAGCTGTTAAATATGGAGTTGCTATGGGAAATGCCACTAGAGAAGTAAAAGCAAGTGTTGATTATGTCACTGATACTAATGATAATAATGGTGTGGCTAAATTCTTAAAAAAATATTTTTTTGACAGAGATTAGATTTTATGATAAAATTTCTTAAATAAAGCAAATATTAATATTTGATATATGATTGTAGAAAATGATATTTGTTTTTAGCTTTGTAAAACAAGGAGCATTTTTGCTCCTTTTATTTTAAATTGGAGGTTTTTATGAAAGAAAATAGTATTGTAATACTGGACTTTGGTTCTCAATACAATCAATTGATTGCTAGAAGAGTCAGAGAAATGGGTGTTTATGCTGAAGTTGTTCCTTATTTTGAACCTTTAGATAAGATCCTAGCTAGAAAACCTAAAGGAATAATTCTTTCAGGAGGACCTGCTTCTGTTTATGCTGAAGGAGCTCCTACTATTGATAAAGAATTATACTATCAAGGTATACCAGTTCTTGGAATTTGCTATGGAATGCAAATAACTACTCACCTAATGGGAGGAGAGGTTGCTAGAGCTGACAAGCAAGAGTTTGGTAAGGCTGAACTTATCATCGACTGTCCTGACAGTCCTCTATTTGAAGGAGTGCCTAACAACTCTAAAGTTTGGATGAGTCACAATGACCATGTAACAAAAATGGCTCCAGGATATGTTCAAATTGGACATACTACTTCTTGTGTAGCTGCAACTTATAACAAAGATATTAATTCTTACTGTATCCAATTCCATGCTGAAGTTACTCACTCTGAATATGGAACTCAAATTTTAAGAAACTTTGTGTTCAATATTGCTAAATGTGAGCAAAACTGGTCTATGGGTAACTACATAGAAGAAACTATTAAAAGTATCAGAGAAACTGTAGGAGATAAAAAAGTTCTTCTAGGACTTTCAGGAGGAGTTGACTCTTCTGTTGCTGCTACTCTTATTCATAAAGCAATTGGAGATCAATTAACTTGTATCTTCGTTGATACTGGACTTTTAAGAAAAGATGAAGCTAAAAAAGTTATGGAAGTTTATGGTGAAAATTTCCATATGAATATCAAATGTATAGATGCTGAAGAAAGATTCCTTTCTAAACTTGCAGGAGTTTCTGACCCTGAAAAGAAAAGAAAAATAATTGGAAAAGAGTTTATCGAAGTATTTGATGAAGAAGCTGGAAAACTTACAGGTGTAGAATTCTTAGCTCAAGGAACTATCTATCCTGACGTTATTGAATCTATGTCAGTAAAAGGACCTTCAATGACTATTAAATCTCACCACAATGTTGGTGGACTTCCTGAAGATATGAAATTCAAACTTCTTGAACCATTAAGAGAACTTTTCAAAGATGAAGTTAGAAAAGTTGGAAGAGAGTTAGGAATCCCTGATCACATGATCGATAGACATCCATTCCCAGGACCTGGACTAGGAATTAGAATTCTTGGTGAAGTCGATAAAGAGAAAGCTGATATTTTAAGAGAAGCTGATGATATATTCATCGAAGAGTTAAGAGCTGCTGATCTTTACAATAAAGTTAGCCAAGCTTTCGTTGTTCTTCTACCTGTTAAATCAGTTGGAGTTATGGGAGATGAAAGAACATATGAATACACTGCAGTTTTAAGATCTGCTAACACAATTGACTTTATGACTGCTACTTGGTCACACCTTCCATTTGAATTCTTAGAAAGAGTTTCAAATAGAATTTTAAATGAGGTTAAAGGAATTAACAGATTAACTTATGACATCTCTAGTAAGCCACCTGCAACAATAGAGTGGGAGTAATAGCATAATTTTTTCTAAGATAGATTAAATCATAGCTAGAGAAGATTTAAGATTCTCATGGTGTTAAAATGGTGTTAAAATAATTAAGGAGAAAGGACATAAATAATTTTGTGTATTTATCATCTCTTAATTATTAATTTTAGGCTGATAGGAGTTAAAATCCTTTCAGCCTATTTTTACTTTAACTAGGAAAATACTCAATCAATTTCCTAATTAAATCAACCTTTCTATTGAATTTATAATCCTCAGAAAAAACAAGCTCTAGTTCACGGGCTACATAGTTTGGAAAAAATACTCCCTTTATACGACTTTTATTGTGAATCATTAACTCCATTACCTTAGCACACTCATTTTGTTTTAACATCACTCTATGATTTTCCTTTATTGCTTTAACAAAAAGTTTAATATCCTTGTATCTTGGCAAGTTCAATTCTCTTAAAAGTACTACAAAATCATCTAACTCCTCTATACACACAAATTGCTCTAACATCTCTCTATTAGATGAAATATTAACTTTCTCTGAATTTAAATAGATTTGAAGTTGTGCCATTTTATCAATAACTCTATAAAAATAGTCACAAATATATATTCTCTTCTGATTTACCTCTGGTGATTCTATCAATGGTAATTTCTCATCATAATCTACTATTAATTTTATAAAAAATGATACTAAAAATCTATAATCATTGGATATTTTCAATTCTATATCTGAATAATTAGATAGTACAAGAGCATTTCTAAAATACAGAGAATTTTCTATAAAGATATTTTCATTTAATTCAAATCCTAAACTTTTTAAATATTTAATTAAAAATATAGCAGTTGTTCTTGTATTCCCTTCAATAAATGGATGTACTTGCCATATAGATGAGATAAATTTAGATAATTTCTTTATTTTTTCATCTGATGATAAAACCTTATAGTTATTTTTCTTTTCTCTTTCAAAATCATAGTTCAAACACTCAATAATCTCTCTGTAATCACCATAGATTACAGATTTACCATTTAAGATTCTTTCATTTTTGCTGATATTGTAATTTCTAAATACTCCAACATAACTTTCTTTTAAAATACCACTGAATAAATTCTTATGAATCTCTTTTAAATACTCAATAGAAAACTTAAAATCATTATTCTCTAAAAGTTTTACTACTCTAATAGAGACTAAATCACACTCTTTTAAATTTTTCTCTGTTTTTAATGTTAAATCTCTAAATTCATAGTATTTTAAAATCTCTTTTTCCATCTCATCACAAGACAGATTTTTATCAATTAACTCTCTTAAATAGTCAGAGGGCATTAAATTATCAACTTTGTTTAAGCCTATTGCAATTTCCCAAGTATCTTTTCTCATAATTACTCCTCTATTTTAATAATAAAGGGAGATAAAATCTTTCTATCTCCCTTACCAAAGTAGTATCACATTATAAATTATTTATTTCAGATTTAATTTTTCCATATAGTTATCAACAGTTATTTTTTCAAAGTTTGAAGAAAAGAAGTTTAATGCTTCTTTCATTTGAGGTATATCAAAACCTTTAATTAAATTGATAACACCATCTATAATTTCATCATGTTTTTCTTCTGGACCTTGATTATCATTTAAAATATCTCTTAATAACTTCATATCCATATTATCTAATGCTTCAACTACAGATTCATATTCATATGAAGCTCCTGAGAAAAATAATTTTACTCCTAATTGCTCCATATCTGTTAATTTTTCTCCTTTTTGTCTTTCAAATTCAGCTAAATAACTACCTATATATGTTGTTGCTAACATTGATTTTACTGCTTCTACTACTTGATCCATAAAATCTCCTCCTATTTTTTACTATTTTTTATTTTCCTTCAACTATTTTCTTAAACTCCTCTTTAGAAGGTAATACAGTCATATATCTACTTGCAAATATCTGTTGATTATCTTCTGGAAGAGTCATTTTTACCAAAGTATCATTTTTATCTCTACAAATTATTATTCCTATTGTCTTATTCTCATCATCAAGCTTAACATATCTATCATAATAATTTACATACATCTGCATTTGTCCTAAATCCTGATGGGTAACTTCTCCTATTTTTAAATCAATAAGAACAAAACATTTTAACAATCTATTGTAAAATACTAAATCTACTCTAAAATGCTTTTCATCAAAGGTAAATCTTACTTGCCTTCCAACAAAAGTAAACCCTTTTCCTAATTCTAATAAAAATTTTTCTAAATTATTTATAATTTCAGTTTCCAGTCTATTTTCAGAATAACTATTTTGTTCTTCTAATCCTAAAAATTCTAGAATATATGGATCTTTTACTATATCTTCTGGCTTTTCAATAATTTGTCCCTTTAAAGCTAAGGATTTTACTTTTTCTTTATCTCTACTTAAAACTAATCTTTCATACAGAGCAGAATCTATCTGTCTTCTTAACTCTCTCAAGCTCCAATTATTCTCAATAGCCTCTATCTCATAGAAATTCCTCTCATCTAAATTTTCCATTCTCATAAGAATAAGATAGTGTGACCAACTTAATCTGAATTCCGCAGACAGTGTCTGCGGAATTGAATAAGCTAAATAAAATTTTCTCATTTGTTCCAAATTTCTTTCAGAAAATCCTTTACCAAATTCTTTAGTTAATTTTTTAGACAATTCTTTTATTAACTTTTTTCCATATTCAGCTCTTTTCTCTCCGTTTTGCTCCTCTTCAACAATTCTTTTTCCTATTAGAAAATAGGTTTTTGCCATTGTAGAATTTATAGTTGATACAATATTTTCTCTAGCTGATTTTAATAACCCTCTAATCTCTTCATATATATCTTTTTTTAGTTCTATATCCATAATTTTTCCTCTCTTTAATAAGATTGTTACTTAGATTATACCACATAATGAAATATTTTAATTTTATTATTTAAAATACTTTTTAAAATCAATTTTAACAGCTTTTTTATCTGATATTCGAGACAATCTTCAATTAAAAGATAAAATGCCTATATAAGACTATAAAAACTTTTAAATAGGAATTTGTTATTTTAACCAAAAATAAAATTATTTGTCTATAAATTTGATATATAATTTTTGATTTTCTCTATCAAACCAGTATTTTTGCTCTTTTGTTAAAATATTATGTATTTGGGCAATTTTGTCTTTTTGAAACTTCAACTGTTTTTCATAATAAAATTTAAAATATACCCCTGTTGTCAATAATCCAAAAAAGGCTATAGTTGTTATAAGATTTATTATTTGATTTCTCTTAATTTTCAGATTTGTTTCTTTGCTTATCTCTAAACTAAGAGTATTTATCTTCTCTTGTGCTAAGCTACTTATATTTTTTATCTCTTCTTTAGCAGAACTTTGTATATCTTTATGAATAGAAGTTATTCTTTTATATTCATTTAAAATCAAATTGCTATATCTTATAATCTCATCTGAGTTTTCTTTTACTTCTTTTAAAACTTTGACAAATTTCTAACAATCTTTCTTAAATCATTAAGTAGCTCATTAAGTTCTCCTATATCATCAATTAAATTTTTTCTTATTAACTATCGTAAAAGTTCAGCTAGAACTTAATTCAATATCAATGGCTACAGAATTTATACTTTCTTTTCCTATTAGTACTCTACTAATAACTATTTCTTTAAATTCTTTAGAATAATATCTATTTTTACCATTTCTAAGAATGTTTTTACCATGTTTATTAATTAGACTAAACAAGTATTTAATATTAGAAATATTTATATTAAATTCAATACTTAATTCCTTAGTAGATTCTCCTTTTAATTTTTGCTCATAAATTTCAATTTTTTGTTCATTTGTTAATTTAGGCATAAAAAAACTACACCCTCTATCTTAACTTCTAAGATTTTAGGTGTAGCTTATTATTTTATTTATAGCTATTTAATTAGAATAACCCAGGGATATTAATTCCACCAGTTACTTTTCCCATTTCAGCTTCAGCTAATTCATCAGCTTGTCTCATAGCTTCTTTAACAGCAGAAAGAACTAAATCTTCTAACATCTCTTTATCTTCAGCAGCTTCTTTAACTACTTCATCAGTGAATTTAACTTCAAGAAGTTCTTTTTGTCCATTTACTTTAACAGTAACAGCTCCTCCACCAACTGATGCAACAAGTTCTTTTTCTTTTAATCCTTCTTGAACTGCCATCATTTGTTGTTGCATAACTTGAGCTTGTTTTAATATATCCATTTGGCTACCTGCTCCATTAGTTCTTCCACCTTTTAATTTTCTAACCATTTATCATTTCCTCCTAGTTTTGTGTTCTTTACGATTGATTATATCATAATTTATACCTAATTTTCAACCTTTACTTAAATATTATATGGAAAATAATATAAAGATTTGAAATATAACTCTTTTTCAACAAAAGTTGATTGTATTTTTTCACTTAGTTTCATCAAAGGTAGATATTTTTTTAATATAGAATTGTAGTCTAAAGATTCTGAAATCTCTATCACATTGTAATTAGTTATATTCAAATCCTTAGCTAAACCATTTATTGTAGCTTCTATCCCCCCAATCTCATCTACAAGTTTTAGCTCCAATGCCTCTTCTCCTAGCCAAACTTTCCCTTGAGCTATTGAGTGAACATACTCTCTATTCAAATCTCTTCCCTCTGATACTACATTTAAAAATTCATCATAAACTTTTAAATTTGAAGCATATATCTTATCTAACTTATCTTTATTAATTTCATTTGTCAAAGAGTATATATCTGCATACTCTCCCTTTTTCAGCTCTTCTACATTTATATCTATTTTTCCAACTAACTCTTTAATATTAGGAATTAAACTTACAACTCCTATTGAACCAGTCAAGCTTCCTCTATCAGCAAATATTTTCTTTGCATCAGCAGAGATGTAATAACCTCCAGAAGCTGCTACTCCTCCAATAGAAACATATACAGGCTTTACCTTATTAACTTCCTTTATCTTATTGTTAATTATTGCAGAAGCTAAAGCAGAGCCTCCAGGAGAGTTTACTCTCAATACTATCCCCTTTACATTTTTATCTTTTAAAGCTTTATCTAATTCAGATACCATCACATTTGGAGTCAACTGATCTGAAAGATTTCTTGGCTCTTCCCCCATTAAAATAGTTCCTTCTGCATAGATAATAGCTATTTTATCACTATTTTTTCTACCTATTTTTTTACTACTTTGAACATATTGAGCATATTTTTCCAAAGAGACAACTTTTTTCTTTCCTAAAAACTCTTTAAGTTGTTCATAATACACCAATTCATCTACCATTCCCAACTTTTTCAATTGATAAGGCTCTGAAACCATCAAATCTCCAGCTAAAATTCTTTCATTAATTAGATTTTCATTTAGCTTTCTATCTTTGCTAATATTTTTTACAAAATTATCATAGACCTTATTTAAAAGTCTCTCCATATTCTCTTTATACTCTGGAGACATCTTATCCTTTACATATTGCTCACCATATGATTTATAGTCTCCAACATGGACTACATTAACTTTTATTCCCAATCTATCAGCTAAATTTTTATAGTACATCATTTCAGCATAATATCCAGTGATATTTACATTTGCACTCATTGCTGGGGGCATAAATATTTCACTGCTTTTAGTAGCAAGAGAATAATTTCTATTATCAACAGATGTCATATAGCTATACACCATTTTATTTTTAGCTTTTAATGAAGTTAATTTCTCGCTTAACTCCTCAATCTGTCCTCTATTTAAAGCTAAATTATCTAATTTAAGTATAACTCCCTTTACTTTTTCATCTTTTTCAATAGAATCAAAAGTTTTAAGAAGTGAATAGAAGTTTATATCTTCATTTTTCAAAATCTCTGGAAGATTTTTATTTTTCTCTTTAAATTCTCTAGCTAAATCTAATTCAATATAGCTTTCATTTTCTAAAGTTATACTATCTTTTTCTAATATCTCATTTAAAATTATTCCACTAATTCCAAAGAGAATAATTAAAAATAGAAATCCCTTTATTAAAAATGAAAATATCTCTTTTATTACAAAAAAGATAGTTCCAAATATTATTTTCTTTAAAAATTTAAAAAATTTCATTTTTTCACCACCTATTTTTATTGCTATTATTATAATAACAAGGTGAACCCCTTGTGTCAATCTTTATATATTATTAATAATAGTTTATAAAAAAACAGGAGATATTTCTCCTGCTCCTTATCAAGAAAACTTAATTCAATTATTTTTTAAACATGAAGTACACTGCACCTATCATACAAAGAAAAGCATAGATATAGTTCAATCTAAACTCTTGTTTTAAGTATAAAATAGAGAATCCAGAGAAAACTATTAGAGTGATAACCTCTTGGATAATTTTTAATTGAGCTACTGTAAAATATTGAGCTCCAATTCTATTAGCTGGAATTGAAAAACAATATTCAAAGAAAGCTATTCCCCAACTTGTGATAATTGCAAAGAGTAAAGCACTTTTAGTATTTTTTAGATGCCCATACCAAGCAAAAGACATAAAAATATTAGAGATAAATAGTAAACAGATTGGTAAAAATTTCATAAAATCCTCCTAAGAAATATAATTCTAAAGAGGATTTTACTGCAAATTTCAAAAAAATTCAAGATTTTTCTTTTTTATAGCTCCCAATAAAAATATTAATTGATAAAATCTTTTAATCTCTCCCAAAAATTCTTTTTTTCTTTTTCTTCTCCCAATTGAATAATCTCTTTTCTAAGAGCTATTTTTATCTTATTATTAGGACAGATATTGCACATTTTAGCATGGCAATTTCTACAATTTCCTTCAATCTTTGATAATTTTTCTCTACACTCTTTTAATTTTTCCATTATCATCACCATTTTTATTATAGCATAAAGTCGATATAAAAAGTATAGTTTAATAAAAAATATTTGTTTTAATTCAAAGAAAAAAATGGTAATATATATGTATAAAATAGAAAATAGAGGTTATTTTTATGGAGAAAATTGATAAGAAAGACAAAAAATTAATATTGGTAAATAGAGAAAATTTTAAAACATCTATAACAGATATTTTAAGAAATTCTGAGACTGATTATCTAATTTTTTTACAATTTAAAAGTAATACAGAAGAAAATTTAAGTATGTTAGATGAGTTAAAAAGATATTTTCTTAGTAAAAGAAGATATGAGTATCTAAAAAATACAGTTGTCTTTAGTGATAGAGAGTATCTAGCCAATGATTTAGGAGTAAGAGGAGTACTTACAATAAAAAATTTAGGGGATTTTGATATAGAAAAATTAAAGAATTTATATCATAATTTTAACTTCGATGAAAAAACAACAGATGATTTTCTCCAATCAAATTCAACTCCTTTTGGTTATAAATTAGACTTATACAACTCTATTGATCCTTGGATTATGTCTATAAATGGAGTTGGAATTTTAACCATCAGTGATAAAAATTATGATAAAATTATGTGTAACTATCACAAAGTAAAAAGATTGTATCCTGATGTAACTATCGTTGTGTTAAAGGGAAAAGATGATATCCGTCCTTTAAGTCTATTAAAGATGATAGGGGCTGATGCTCATATTACATTGGGAATTACAAGTATAAAAAATATACCTTATAATAAGAGATTAGATGCTTTAGTATATAATAGAAGTCCTTATTCTGAAAGAAATATAAGAAATTTTGTAACAGAGATTTTAAAAGATAGGAAAAGTGAAAATAGTCTATTTGATTTTAGAGATTTTATGGGGATAGCCCCTAAGAATTTTGAAGCTGATATTTTTTATGATGAAGAGGAAGAGATTAGTAAAAAAGAAGAGAAATTCTTTAAATTAAAAGTTACAACATTAGGGAAAAATGAGAAGTATAAAAATCAGATAAAAGAAGAGAGCATCACTTTATATAAATGTGAAGAAAATTGCAAAAGTGAGATGTTCTTTTTTGAAAAAGCAGTAACTACTCAGCTATAAATTAAAATTTGAGACTCAAGTTCAAAAAAATGGGCTT
>OFMH01000650.1_pt1 | contig 23343 bp, 23 predicted proteins | sample 1541761 | NCBI WGS metagenome assembly OFMH01 (sample SAMN04209249, study PRJEB22552) | human gut metagenome | biome: gut; material: feces | host: Homo sapiens | place: USA: Oklahoma
CAAATGGGGAGATTCATGTCTTTATTTTATTTTGCGAAAAATATTATACCTTATCCCTAAATAAGGGATGGACAGCAAAAAAAGAGGCTTGCCTTTTGACTGGGGCGAGCCTCTTTTTTCGAGTCGTGCTGTCTGATAAGAGAAAAGAAAAGGTCATACCGTATCGGTACGAGATGAGTTGGGATAGAGGGGGCCTATGGACGGCATACTTTGCAGGGAACGTAGCCGGAGGAGACAGCTTCGTCCCGGCTGTTGAAGTAGGCGCGATTCGATTCGTTCATTTTCTGCTCCCAGCGGCAGCCCTGAACGTGAAATTTCATGCTTTGCACGTTTCCCACATAGGCTGCAGAGGCGATGGCGGCAGTGGCTGTCCATAGAATCGTCGTTAAGGCAATAGCTATTTTCTTTTTCATGACAGGCTCTCCTTTTTTTAATAATCTTTAATATAATTATAGCGAATATAGTTAATTATGAAAAGTAAATTAGAGATATTCATTAAAAGCGCGAGATTCGTGTCGGCGGCGATGCGTGAAGAAAATGGAGACGTATTAGGGTTTTTAGGAACATGATGATATAATGAAAGTAAGGAAATGCGGAGCTGGGAGACTATGCCCCGAAGATACTCCGCTAATAGGACGTCAGATAAAATCTATACCGGAAGACACACGGCGAAACGGCATTGCGAAAGTGTAGTGAACAGCCTATTAGCGGCTAAAAATGGGATAAAAGCAAGGGAAACTTTGAGCGAATCCCTAAATCAGTAAGTATACAACGTGTCTGTGGGAGTATATCCCCATAGATGCAAACAAAAGTGACTGGGAAAAAGCACTTTTGCGTCGTGCCTCGTAAGGGGCACGTGGATTGAAACTATTTTAGCCCATATCGTATGACCAATAACATCGTCGTGCCTCGTAAGGGGCACGTGGATTGAAACGGAGTGGGCGTTTTTAGTTTGTCTGTAAAAAAAGTCGTGCCTCGTAAGGGGCGCGTGGATTGAAACAATTTTATCCGTGAAACGTACGGGCACTTGGAAGTCGCGCTCCTTGTGGGGCGCGTGGATTGAAACGTCTGTCCGAAAGTCCTGCCTTCGGCGTCGAACGTCGTGCCTCGTAAGGGCACGTGGATTGAAACATGAACTGCTGAACGTAGTTAGCAGAACGAGTACGTCGTGCCTCGCAAGGGGCGTGTGGATTGAAACAGATATTCTTTCATGACCAAGGTCTCGCTATCAGTCATGCCTCGCAAGAGGCACGTGGATTGAAACACGGCAAGCAGAGATTGTATTTGACGGCGATACCGTCGTGCCTCGCAAGGGGCACATGGATTGAAACATCCGGAACGTCTAAAACCGGCTGGCATACCGAGTCGTGCCTCGCAAGAGGCGCGTGGATTGGAACGGCTGTCGTCCCGCCTAGTGATACGGATACGCCGTCGTGCCCCGCAAGGGGTGCGTGGATTGAAACGATTGGCAATATCAGACGTTTGCCTTGACCTATTGTCGTGCCCCACAAAGGGCGCGTGGATTGAAACGTCCCACAGGCCGATACCGGGGATGAGAAATTGAGTCGTGTCTCGCAAGGGGAACGTGGATTGAAACTCGGCCACGCTGGCGGTGACATTACGGAGCGCGTGTCGTGCCTCGCAAGGGGCACGTGGATTGAAACCTTGCACCAGACGCCAAAGTATTTCATGGCGTTGCGTCGTGCCTCGCAAAGGGCATGTGGATTGAAACCGGTGAGCTGAAAGAGCTTATTAGAGAGGCCATTGTCGTGCCTTGCAAGGGCACGTGGATTGAAACATTGATGCCCTGAATAAATTCAGATGGGCTGCCGTCGTGCCTCGCAAGGGGCACGTGGATTGAAATGTGATATAATTAAAATTAAGTTGAAAATGCATTATTCAAAACACGAGATAAGGCGGTAGAAGGACATGTCTCATGAAGAAAAACGCGTATGGGGAATCCATACTTTGGATGATAATTTATTTTTGCAGCACGATGTCATTGCCATTGGCTGGGAGGATATGGGCGATTTGAGTCAGATCGAAGCCAATCGCGAGGCTTTTAAAGAAAGGTACGCAGCCGTTTATCCTGATGCCCGGAAGGGCCGGATTTCAACCCATGCCGGCATGCTCTATCGATTTGTCCACGAGGTCGGGATCGGTGATTACGTGGTATTTCCTTCAAAAATCGATCGCCGGATTAATATCGGCATCATCGAAGGCGGATATGAGTTTCATCCGAGCGATGCGTCGTATGGGCAGCAGCGTAAGGTGACATGGTTGAAACATCTTCCCCGTACTTTTTTCTCTCAAGGGGCGCTGTATGAAATCGGTTCGGCCATGACCTTCTTTTCGGTAAAAAATTATGCCGACGAGTTTCTTTCTGCCCTTGATAAGGGATTCGAGAAACAGACGGAAGCCATCGAGCCTGAGGAAGATGAAACGGTGGGAGCTGCGGCAGCGGATATCGTAGAGGCGACGAGAGATTTCATTTTGAAGGAACTGAGCAAGCATCTCAAAGGATATGGTTTAGAGGATTTTGTGGCCGACCTGTTACGAGCCATGGGGTATCGTACCATCGTGTCGGCCCATGGCGGAGACAGCGGAATCGACATTACGGCCTATAAAGATGAGCTGCCTCCCCGCATTCTGGTCCAGGTCAAAAGTCAGGACGGCGACATAAAGGAAGCGGCAATCCAGTCCTTGAAAGGCGCTATGCGCGAAGGGGATTACGGCCTTTTTGTCACCTTATCCAACTATACCCGGAATGCTCAAAAGTATCTGGACAGCACGCCCATCATTCGCGGCATCAATGGAAACGAGCTGGTCGATTTGATTTTGAAATACTATCCCGATTTGAGTGAAAAGTATCAACAGATGATTCCCTTAAAGCGCGTCTATATTCCCGTTGTACGTGAGGATGCCGAGCCATAAGGGGCTTTGGATGGGGCCGGGAGAGAATCCTTGTGGGACTGACGATGAATGCGGGAGCTCCGTACCTTATTTTGATAACAGAAAGACGAGCCATATCGATCGCCCTTTTGCTTCGGTCGGGCTGTCGATATGGCTTTTTTGAATAGGACAGATTCTGTCAGAGCCGGCTTATATCATAGAGAGTAAAGCAGCGAAGGCGAACGGGCCGCATCGGATCGGACGACGATTCTGGGGTGGGTGCAGGCCGCGGCGGCTGACGGGCGTCGCTTTGCAGGCGGATTATTTTATGAATCTGTGATATAATGAAATCAAAATCGTATTAAAACACAGCGCAAGGCAGGGGAAAAGGCCCGATGAGGCCTTGTTGTACCGCTGCCGGCTATGTTCATTTTATTCGTATAAAGGAGTTGAGCGCATGAGACAGTTGGCTAAAGCATTGGCGGTCTTTTTGTTGATATATCTGATCCTGTTTGGCTGCGCCGGTCCTTCTAAGGCGGCCGACGTTTGGGTCGATCATTGGCCGTCGGAGAATGTCGATTGGTACGTCATGGATGATACCTTCGCCTCGGGAACGGATTCATCGGGACCGTGGTTTGCCGTGGCGATGAAACGAGTTCAAAACGGTCGCTTGGACAAGGTCGTGACCTGGCGTTTCTTTAAGTCTGATACGAGAATCTGGCAATACTACACGAGTTCCATGGCCGGTGGCCGCCGTACGGGCGTCATGGTGCCCAATAAAATCTTTGAATACGGCATGAATCGGGCAGGCTGGTCTTATTCTAATGACGGTATGCATTATTATTAAGGAGCTGCTGACGCTGCAGTTCACAGGACTTTCTGTTCGCAAAGGAGCTGAGTGTTGTGAAAATGTTGTGGAAGGCTTTGCTGATTTGTTGTGTAGGATGTATGTGTTTCTTTGCCGGTACCGGTCCGGCTAAGGCTACGGACGTTTGGGTCACTCATCTGGCATCGGATAATGTAGACGTCTATGTCATGGATGATACCTTAGCCTATGGGACGAGTGCTGCCGGGAAGTGGTTTTCTGTCTCTGTAAAACGGGTTCAAAACGGCAGGTTGGATCAAGTGATGACCTGGCGTTTTTCTCAGTACAAGACGGACATGTGGCGGTATCGGACCAACACCATGTCGGGGAATCACACGACAGTGCTCATGGCGCCCAATAAGATCTTTGAATACGGTATGAATCAGTTGGGCTGGTCTTATCGTCTGAACGGGACGTATTACCAGTAAGCATCCCAGGTCTGATCAGCCGTCAGAAAAAGAGATAGAACTGAATTATTCTGAACCGGGAATGAAAGCCGCGGGTCCGTAGACTTGCGGCTTTTTCCGTTGCCTGAAACAGCGCCTTTTCATGAATCGTCCCGTTGCTGTTACGATGGCAGGGCCGATTGCAGCCACTTTGTGATGGCTGCCAGTCTTTCCGGAGAGATGGCCAATACTTTATCGAAGGGAGGCTCCAAGGTTACGACTTGAAGGACGTCGGGCTTTAGGGATTGGACGGCCTTGTGGAAAATTTCGAGAGAGTCCGGGTCGTCACTATAGCCTTTTACGATGGTAATTTCCAAGTGGAAACGGCCGCTGTAGTTTTTTCTGAATTGCAGCATATTTTCGAGGTGCTGATGAAGGGTGTAGCCCGGAAGGGGCCGCTGTGCCTTTTGAAAGGCTTCTTCGTGGGCCATTTTTAGTTCGCCAATGACTTCTTCACAGCAATCGGCCAGTCTGGCATATTCCGGATTCCCGTAGAGATACCCGTTGGAGAGGAGGCGTATGGGAATCCCGGCTTCGTGAATGGTATCGATGATCGATTCGAGTTCCGGTAAGAGCAGCGCTTCTCCCAGGGAGTTAATAAAGACTAAGTCGGGACGTAGGTCACGGAGCCGTCGCCGTAAGTCGCCAATAGCAGGGGTCAGGTCGTCCAAATGGACGGTTTCGTCGGTTTGCACGTGGGTTAACTTTCGGCTGACCGGGCAAAAGATGCAGTTAAAATTGCAGTATTTATCCGGGAAGAGATTGACCTCTAAGATCGTTTTTCCATTTTCTTCGTAAGGTTCTTTGTAAAAGAATGTATCCATCTTGTCCTCCTAATATAAAAAAAGCGCCGCTTCCTCATCTGCTAAGACCTGACGATGAGAAATACGGCGTACTCTGACTACTCGGCAGCAGTCAGTACCATTAATCTATGAAGTTGAACTGATTATAGCAGAGATTTTCGGAAGAATCAATGGGAAATTTTCTCCCAAGGGCCATCCCTTAGCCGTAGCGAAGGACTTCTTTCGATGGTATAATGAGGATACGGAAACATGTGTTTGCCAATGAACCTTGTCAGGCCTGCCGCCCCTGTCCCCGGGACTATCATGGCTCTAAGCCTCTGTTTCGATGGGGACTGCGAAGGGCGGGCAGCCTTTCAGGCCATGAAAGGGGAGAGAAAGATGGGATATTGTGAATGGGCCAGTATGGATCCGCTCAATACGGTGTATCATGATAACGAATGGGGCGTTCCCGTTCACGACGACCGCCATATGTTTGAGCACCTGACCTTGGAAAACCTGCAGTGCGGCCTCAGTTGGCTCATTGTACTTAGAAAGCGCGAGATTATTCGGCAGTGCTTCGATAACTTTGACTACGATAAGATTGCGGCCTACGATGACGCCGATGTAGAACGCATTATGAACACTGAAGGCATGATCCGCTCGCCAAGAAAGATTCGGGCCATCATCAGCAATGCTCAGTGCTGTCAGAAAGTGCGGGACGAGTTCGGCAGCTTTTCCGATTACATCTGGGGCTTTAGTGACGGAAAAATCATCCTCTACCAAGGTCACGATAAGGGGAAGATTCCCGTCAGCAACGGCCTGTCGGACCGGCTTAGCAAAGATCTGAAGAAACGGGGCTTTAAGTACGTCGGTCCCGTAACCATCTACTCCCACCTTCAGGCCTGCGGCATCATCAACGACCACGATGTAACCTGCCCGTGTAGGAAGAAAATCTTGGACGCCCATCCGACGGTGAACAAGAGACGGGATAAAGAAGTCTATTGATAGAACGAAACGCCGTGAGTTTTGAAGACTGGCGGCGTTTTTGCGTGGAGATACGATGGAGCTGACGGCAAGTCTGTATCGGCGCTCGGTATCATTCCCTCGAAAGATTTTGCCATATTGGTGACGATGATGAACCCGGTGATGCGTCTTTGTGAAGCAACGAAAGATCGAGACTAAGACAATGCGCTATACTTGACAAGGAGCGTATGATATACTGATACATAAGAGCATGCCGTTGAAAAGGGCTTACGCGTAAGGCGGTGCAAGGATTTTGCCGATTCCTTTGGCGGACCTGATTTTCTTTTCTGTAAATAAAGGCTATAAATCTTGAGTTTATATATCCTTGGGATAACATTCTATTTTTAGCGGGTAAGGTGTCAACCATAGGAAGGTGAAGCTGATGAAGAAGATGAAGGTAAGTCGGATAATCGGTTTTGGGTTTGGATTTATGCTTCCGAAGATACTGAAAACGGCCGTAAAAATTGCCGTGATTTTGGGGATCGGGTATTTAGCTACCAGAGAGTATAGCAAAGCAAAATAGCCGCTTTGAGACGAACCGACCCTTAACGTTGGATCTGAAAATCTGACGTTAGGAGGTCGGTATTTTTTTGCAAGATACAGGCACGAGTTGAAGAACAAGGCTATGGGCTGTTACTTTAAAACCAGGCGATTTTGCCATAGAAAAGAAAAATCGGGGCTCGAAGGATATATAAGCATTCGAAACACATGCAGATGGGAGTTTTATAAAAAGTATATACGAAAGTTTAGCAAAATGTGTGTATAAAGGCAGGATAAAGATAAGATAAAGATAAGATAAAGATAAGACAAAGATAAGATAAAGATAAGACAAAGGTAGGATAAAGTGTGTATAAGTGTATTATATATGGTAAAATAAATATAATCACATCATCATAAACGGGAAAATTAAAATGCATAAAGCGGGTGAAAACATGATTACAACACTGAATATACATAACTTCCGGTGTTTTCAGGATTTGTCGGTTATTAAAATGGCACCGATTACGCTGTTGGGCGGACGGAATAATTCCGGGAAGTCCGCGATTTTGGAAGCTGTTTTTTTAGCTTTCGGCTATCGAAGTGCGAATATTTTTTTGATGTTGGCCGCTGGACGTAATGGTAATGGCCAATTACAGGCGACGCCGGAGCGAATTTGGAGTCCTTTATTTTTTAATTTTGAGAAAACAGACGAATTTTCTTTATCAGTAAAACAAGATAATGGCAAAGATTTTCGATTGGCCATGCGGAAGGTCCCTGACGAAAATATCAGCCTTGATATCAATAACGGGACTGTAACCGGTATTTTTAAACAAGGTTATGCGCCGCAGGACTTGGATAATCATTTTTTTGCCTTGCAGTATACCCATACGAGAGACGAACAACAAACGCAGGGACAATTTTCCTTTGAAAATACGCAGATCCGATATGTGTCTATTTCTGAAAAGCCAAAGAAAGATGATGCGTCTTTTGTAAAGGTCAGCTTTTATAAAAACTTATATATTCCAGACAACGGGACGGTTGCCGAAGGGGTTGGCAAATTGATCTTAGATGGACGGAAAACGGAGTTGTTGGACGTACTGCGCCTCTTTGATGTACGGATTTCAGATATTCTGACCTTGGTAGAAAACAACCTCCCTTATGTGTATGTTGCCTTAGATGATGGGATGAAGATGCCGATTACCTATATGGGCGATGGCATCAATAAGGTCCTCCATTTGCTGCTGCTCATCTTGACCAGTCCCAATGGGATTGTCTTACTCGACGAAATCGAAAACGGATTCCATTACAGTGTCTATCCGAAGGTTTTACGGGCTTTGTACGAAGCGGCCTTGAATGGCCATTGCCAGCTGGTGATTACGACCCACAATGACGATATTTTGCGACAGTCGGCGGCTGTGATGAAAGAGTTGAATCAGTTAAATTCCCTTTGCTATCAACGGCTCAGCGTTTCTGACAAAGGGCGAAAAGCCTATGCCTTTTCCGGCGATGAACTGGAAGCGGCATTAGATGCGGATTTGGAGGTGCGGTGATATGCCTAAAAAGGGCGAATCTATAAAACTCATACCGAAGATTCCCCATGTCATCTTGTGTGAAGGACGGGATGAAGAGCTCTTTTTGCGCTATTATGTGGCCTATCTTGTTGGGGCCGGCGTGATTCCTGATACCTTCAATATTATCGATTTTGGCGGAAATGAAGACTTGAAAAGAAGGCTGCGTGTCCTCCCCTATGTAGAGCATTATGAGGCGATGAAAGGATTTCTGATTATACGAGATGCCGAATCTAATGCCGGTGGTGCAGCGCAGTCATTGCAGCACCATATGAATGCGGCTTTCGGGATTGATATTCATATAGACGGCCAATTTGTTCAAAATACCGACGGCCTCCGCTTTGGCTTTGTTCTCTTGCCGGGGAAGAATGATGAGGGCGACTTTTGTGACGGCACCTTAGAAGACTTGTGCTGCCAGATTTTAAAAGAGGGATCAGATGAATGTTCAGGACAGAAATTGTTGAATCTATCCGATTCTTATTTAGACGCGGTTTTACAGAATCGGGAAACTCCTTTGCGGACCGCCCATAAAAATCAATTGCACGCCTATTTTTCAGGAACCGATCGCTTTGTGGGTATGAAAATCGGGGAAGCTGCTCGGGCAAAGTGTTTTGATTTTTCCAGTCCGGCCTTGGATTTTTTGAAAGAGGCTCTCATAGCACTCTCATCATCGGATGAAACATGAGTGGCGGCCATTTTAAATGGATGATTTGAAATAGTATGTCGCATCTCATATTGAGGCGTGTGGATTGAAACGGGTCGGTGGTTATCGGTGAGCTACAAGCCATGGTCGCGCCTCGCATGGGGCGCGTGGATTGAAACGGGTCGGTCGTTATCGGCGAATTACAGGCAATGGGCACCCCTTTTATGGGTGATTGGATTGAATTAAAAATAGTAGATAATAGGATGAAGAGAAGACTTGCCTTTTGACGGGCGAGTCTTTTTTTGCGCCCGATGAGGGGCTAAGGCCTTATTGAATCGGGAGAAACGGGATGTATATGAGGCTGGATAATTTTTGTGAGCTGTGACATATTCTGTCATGGCAGTTCTGTATAATTGAAAGAAATCAGTGAATCCTTTCGGCGGCGATGAGGCGGGAGTAGGTATTGTCTCCGATGATTGAGAGGACGCGGATGGAGATTGAAATGTTGACGCATGGGCGTCTCATTGATAAAGGATGCATTTTGAGATGAGGTGATTCTATGGATAGAGAACGGAAGAGACCTATTTCTTTGGATGGGACTGACAAGACACAAGGGGAGATGGTTACCATGTATGTCGTTGGAGATGTGGAAGGGCATGCTTCGGATGGGACTAGGCAGCCGCGTAAGGGGCATTTGAGGGTTCTCGACGGGAACTTTCATGATGCCGGTATGGAGCGCGGTGCCGATGACGACTTAATGGAAGATCTTATGGCTGCGATTCATGATTTCGTTGAAACCGCGTCCGAAGAAGAGTTGGCATCCTTTAATCTCTTGACGGCCGCTATGGAAAGGGTTTTGGAAGATCTGGAGAAATGGCTGGATGCCGTGGATGAAGCGGAAAAGAGGTGCCAATATGAGGCTTTTTATTTGGGATTTGAACAGATGTTGGAATCTGCCTTAGCCGACGATGTCGATGAAATCTTTGCCGGTTTGGATCGAATCTTAGCTTATTTTGACGAGGAATGCTGCTTTAAGAATCGAGACGCCTTTAATCAATATTTTGACTCTAAGGACCGGAAGCCTTTTGCCCTTTAGTCTGAGCTGCATTACGAAAAGGAGGCGGAGGCCATGTGGCCCATTGCGGCGCTGATAGTAGGAAAATTTATTTATGATCTGAATAAGGCCTGTGACATGGATGAAGATTCGAGACGACGCATGATGAAGGCCTTTCAAAGGGAAACCGATGCCAGACTGTTAGTGAAACAGAAATCTCAGGAATTAGAGGCTGCCCTGGGGCGCATCGTTCAGCGGAAACGGGGAACCCTGTCTAATTTTCGCCGGTTTGTCGATCTCTATCAGAAAATCATTGAAATTGATTTCCAAGCCGAGAAACGAAAGGATTTATTAGCCATTATTCCTTTGAAACAAGAAGACATTGCCTATCTGCAGCAGATGGTCATCATACCGAAGCGGGAATTTACCGATTCGGAGGTCATGATATCCCTCTTGAAAGGGGGATTGGGCCGTTCGATGTTAGATGACTCCAAGCAGTTTCAAGCAGAGTCGAGGAAGCAGCTGCGGGCGGCGGGCGTCGTCTATAGTCAGGCAGAAAATATCGCCAAAGCCATTGATATCATGGTAGAGAAATGCTCGGCCATTGCCGAGGTCATTGCCAAGCTGAATTTGCTGCTGGCGAAAACGATTCGAAATTCCGAGGCTTTGATTGAAGAAAAGGGAAATGATCCGGGCCTCTACACGCAGGCCGATCGGGACGTTTTGATGATTTGTATGAATTTAGTCGATGCCTTGAAAAAAATCGTCGATGCGCCGGTAGTGACCAAAGATGGGGAGCTTACCAAAGAAATCATGGCGACGCTTGAAATGGGACAGAAATACGCAGACGCTGTTAAAAAAATCGGTTAAGGAGATGACGACGATGAAAAGTTTAAAAATCGATGCTGAAAAATGTACGGGATGCGGGACCTGCCTTTCTTTTTCGGAATACATTGCAGAAGGTTCCGACGGCAAGGCCCGCGTAAAAAACAACGGAAAATTGGAGGCTCAGGATGTTATTGCTGAGGCTCAGGAAATGGTTGAGCTCTGTCCGGAGCAGGCCATTGCCCTCAGTGACATTCAGACCAAATCCTTAAGTTCAGATGAAAAAAAGGCTGTTGTCGACGGGTTGAAGAAAGCCTTAGGGAGTATAAAAATTCCCGGGCCGACGAGCTCCGACTATAATTTTGATAAGGAAAAATATTCTTTTGAAATCGATTATGGCTACTTAGACGGAACTCATAATTATAAATATAAGAGCAGTTCAGCGGCACAGGATGCGGGCTGGAAAGATTTTAAGCGGAGAAATTACGCGCGCATTGAGCAATATGCTATGGAAGTCCTCAGCCAATACGGGACCGATAAAATTGCGCCCTTCTTCGATGCGTCGGAGCAGGGGATGTACGCTAAATGGAATAAACAGTTCGAAACGATTCTGCGGGATACGGCAGATCGTGTGGCCAATGCCTTGGGCGATAGCTCCCTGCCGGATGATTTTTGCACGTGGAACGTATTGCCGACGCAGTACATCGATCGTTTTAAAGACTATAATCCCATCAAATGGGGGGCCAAAGTCGACAAAGCCATGAGAAGTGATTCCTATACCGATGAAAGCTGGTATAAACGCTGCGTCGATACGGATGATATGGAAGAAGAAGAATCGGGCCGCTTCTTCAGCCGGACCGTAACCCGGTACTGCTATAAATACGATAAAGGCCTGGGGAAAGACTTCAAAAAGGATATCGTAGATGCGATTTATCTGCTGGATATGAATGAGTATTATGAAGAAGTCCTGAGCTGGATTATCGACGATTATAAAAGCAATATTGAAAAAATGATCGAGTCGAAATGTAAGGCATTAGAAGCGGCACTTGGATGAGAGACAGATTCACGGAAGGCTGGCCATCTTTATACTAAAAAAAGAAATGGACGAGAGCGGGGAAAACTCACTCTCGTCCATTTTTTTTGTTGGCAAAAATTAGAATAAATCGCTGTGACTTCCGGTACGGGTCAAGGTTAATGTCAGGAAGAATAGGGTATTTGCGAAGGGGATTTTAAGTATCGAGTGCATCCATGGCATCTTTAACGGAATCATAGGTCTTGCTGAGATTGCGGTGATGGTTTACGTCATCGACGGCTCTCAGCGTTTCAAGCTCATTGGGAGAAATACGAAGGTCGAAGGGAATGCCGCCATAGCGGACGACCGTGCGAAGAAACATATTGATTGCCGTAGATGTCGGAATACCCAATTCAGCAAAAATCCTTTCAGCCTGATGCTTCAAATCGGCATCGATACGGAGATTTAATGTTTTCATTTCAGCCATATAAATCAACTCCTTTTACCACTACTATAAAGCTAAACAAGGAAAGTGTAAATCAATTAACGTTACGATGTAAAGATAAATAGCGGGGATTTCCTTTTCGCAAAGTTGTTCGAGTAAAGGAATATCTGTTTTTAAAGATGATTTTTATAAAGGGGAATTGACTAAATAAAAAAAGTCCTTGGATTCGGCCCATTCCCTATATTGGGACGGCTTATTACCAAGGACGCTATGAACGAATTTAGCAACATCATATATTATTAAAAGGACCTGTCAAGCTGGTGCGTAAGGGCGTTATGGATGCGGCGACGGGCGTGAAGGGACGATATTATGGTTTGAAATAAAATGGTGCTATAATAAAAGAAAGCAAAGCCGGAAAGGGAAACTGAGTTCCGGTGATACGTAACGAATCGGACGTCATACAACGTTAGGCAGTGCCAAGGTACAGTGAACATCTGATTAGCCCTTTAAAACTCTTGATGAAAGCAGGAACATCTTGAGTGAATCCCTAAATGAGTAAGAATAAACTGCATCTGTGGGAGTATATGTCCCCATAGATGCAAACAAAAGTGACGGTAAAAACGTCCTTTTGCTGTCGCACCCATGAGGGTGCGTGGATTGAAACAGCCGGGCAACGCCAGCCCGACCACGTGGCACTACGTCGCACCCATGAGGGTGCGTGGATTGAAACCGGCCCGTTCAGTTGAGTTAGGTCTTCCATTGTGTCGCACCCATGAGGGTGCGTGGATTGAAACCTCGTCGACGTATCTTGTCATCGCGTCCGACGATGTCGCACCCATGAGGGTGCGTGGATTGAAACACAACGTTAACGATCGCCGTCTTAATCGCCCGTAGTCGCCCCCCAACGGGTGCATGGATTGAAACTCGCTGTCTAAGTGGTCAATGACTCATAAGGCAGTGTCGCCCCCAATCACGGGTGCGTGGATTGAAACTTACGGGCCTTGTACCCATCGATTAAGGTTACGAGTCGCACTCTCCGGGGTGCGTGGATTGAAACTCCGTGTGGAACGGAATGAGATAGCCGAGTTTCCGTCGCACTTTTCGGAGTGCGTGGATTGAAACGGCGGCACCTCGCCAAAGTCACGGCTGGATGGCGTCGCACTCTTCGGAGTGCGTGGATTGAAACTTGTATGTCCCAATAAAGGTGTTATTGTTGGCGTTGCCGTACTCTCAGGGCTCGTCGATTGAAATTGACAGTCCTCTGTCTATCATGCTATAGTAAGAGCGATATAATATAAGCAATAGGTCAGGTGTCACAGACTTAATAGAGAAGCCGGTTCAATGCCGGCGCGGTCCCGCCGCTGTGAGGTGGAGCCAGGCTGCATGATGTCACTGTACGTTTTTTTGTATGGGAAGGCGCAGCTTTGGCCATGAAACCAAGCCAGAAGAACTGCCTGACGGATAATCACCGATAGACCTGCGAGCGATGGGAAGGAGATTGTAATGAGCATATTCGGGGACTGTCGTCTTATACGACGGTCCCTTTCTCTTTGTATGCCCTTATCTTGCAGGCGTCACAGGAAGGGGTTCTACGTACGATGGAAGCAATTATAAATGGGTTTCACTTATTTCAGCAAGGCGGTCCGGTCATGTATCTTCTTTTGGCCTGTTCGCTCTTTGCTGTCTATGTCGGCATTGAACGGGCCATGTTTTATATCCAGATGGATGCCGGCACGGCCTTTGCCAATCGATTTTATACGTACATCAAAGTGCATCAAACAGACAGGGCACGGCAGCTGGCAGCAGACAGTTCCGGCGGTCTGCCCCTCATTTTGAATGACCTTTTTGAAGGCCACGGAGGCGCTGATTGGAAGGCTTATGCTGAGATGCAGTCGGGGATTTTCATCGCCCGCCTTCGGAGCCGTCTCTATTATCTGAGCGTCATCGTCACCTTGGCGCCTCTCTTGGGCCTGTTGGGGACGATTGGCGGCATGATCCGCTCGTTCAGCATCTTTAACGTCCAGTCGGGACAGGCCATCGCCATTACCGGCGGCATCGGCGAAGCCCTCATCGCCACGGCTTTTGGCCTCTGCGTCGCCATTTTGGCCCTCATCATTCACTCCTATTTTACCCAACGGCTGGATCGAATCATTACCGATATGGAGCTGTGTTTTTCGGCCATGGAAACGATGGACCAGAAAGCAGGGCAGTAAAATGCGCCTTCGTGACAAACGGTCTTTTGAACGACCGACCATTATGATAATCCCCATGATCGACATCATGTTTTTCCTCTTGGTCTTCTTCATGATGTCGTCCTTGTCCATGGTGGACATGCACAGTTTAGGCGTCCAGCTGCCCGTCGCAGCTGATGCAGCCGAAGCGCCGACGTCTCAGTATGCCGTCACCTTGAAGACTGACGGGTCGCTGTGGCTCAACGGCAAGGCCGTCGACCGGGACAGTCTCTTGGCGTCAGCTCGGGCTCAGCAGGCGGCCAACAGTTCCTTCAGCGTCGTCCTCTATGCCGATAAATCCATCGACTACGGCTGGGTCGTTTCCGTCCTGGATGCCTTTAAGAAAGCCGGCGTCACCCGCATCGGTCTCGTTGCCGACAGTGGAGAAACGCCATGAGGTGGGGCAAGAAGAAGGGCCGCGTTGCCGCCGGATTTTCCGTTTCCCTCCACGCTGCTGTCTACTTGGGACTGGCGGCCGGCGGTTTCTTCACGGTCTTTCAGCATTATACACGGCAAAATAGCGTGAGTGACGTCATGATTTATAACGCTGCCGACATGGCCGGTGCCGGCGGACAGGATGCGTCAGGGACCGACGCCGTCAGCCGCGATGGCGGCGGGGAAGAGATATCGAGCGAAGTCGCCTCTTCGGCTCCTAAGGAGGCACCGACATCGGTCGTAACGCCGCCTTCAACGGAAACACCGCCGCCGGGAGCCCTGACCTATGCCGCAGACTCCCGCGATGTGCCGACGGCTGCTTCTGACGATGAAAAGGGTACGGCCCGCAAGGACAGTGATTCGGGACAGGAAAAAAGGCCCAATCAGGCAAAAACGTCGGGGCAGCAGGCCTCCGGTACGACGACGCTTTCGAGCAGGCCCGGACCTTCCGGACGCCGAGCAGCCGGTCCGGGGGCGGATCAGGCCATGGCACCGTCAGGATCGATTCACGTTCTCGACGGGGTAGCCAATTTCTTTGATTCTTTAAAGGATCTTCTCCCTGATAAGTTATCGGAAGCCCGAGAAGCTGCCTCTAAAGAACCTCCCATTCCTCCCGTTGAGGCCAGACAATCAAATACAACGATCATCACTGCTAAGGAGATGGACGAACACCGCGATACGTCGGTTCAGCAGGCCCTCCAGCGGGTCACCGGCGTTACCATCAATGAAATGGTGCCGGGCATTTCGTCGTATGTCAAATTAAACGGCGACGACCGGGTCTTGATCCTCGTTGACGGTCAGAGCCTGGCTAATGCCCAGGGTTCCGGCTACGGGAGGGGCAGTGTCGATTTGACGAATCTCCCCGGCGTCGGTTCCATCGATCACATCGAAGTGACCAAGGGCAGCGGCTCTGTCCGCTACGGCAGTGGGGCCGTGGGCGGCGTCATCAACATCGTCACCAAAAAGGGCGACCGCAACGAGTCGACCCTCGACGCCTACACCGGCTCGTGGGGCATGCACGGCTATACCCTGACTAACAGCGGCCGTTCGGGCAAGACTAGTTGGCTGGTCAGCGGCGACATGGAGCGACGCCAATATTACGCCTTTCCGGACGGACTCAATACGGACCGTTCCTACGGCGATATTGCCCGTAAATCCCTGTCCCTGCGCCTCGATCAGGAACTGACGGACGATACGTCTCTTACGTTCAAGGCCTATCATCAGGATTATCACGGCCACGGCTCGACCTTCCTCGGCTCTTATTCGTCGTCGCTGCCCAAAGCGCTGCGGCATGAGCGCCTTTCGGGATGGTACCTCAGTGCCAATAAGCCTATTGAAAAGCTGATCAACAATTACAGCCTTACCTATAATTTTAAGAATAATCAGGCCCAGCCCGGGTTCTTCCGCTACTTTAACGACTACCAGCGGACCTATTGGACCAACCATTATTTCACCCGTACTCAGGGTTTTGAATGGCAGAACAATTGGCAGGTCGGCAGTCATCATCTGACGGCCAGCGCCGAATGGACGGAAGACATGGGGACCAATTATGAGGCCCATTACATCGATAAGAAACGCCATAACTTGGCCTTTTACGCTGAAGACGCCATGACTTTCGGCAAACTGACGGTCACGCCGGGCCTGCGCTTAGATGACAACAGCACTTACGGCATCCATCAGACGCCGCGGTTGGCCGTCAATTACAAGGCCAATGACGACTTCAACGTCTATGCTTCGTGGAGCCGCGTCTTTTCGCCGCCTCGCCTCAATGACCAGTTCTACATGACGACGTCCGGCGGCAAGGTCACGTCGAAGGGGAATGAGGACTTAGAGCCTGAAATCGGCTACACCCAGACCTTGGGCTTCCAGTACCGCATGGGGCCGAAGACCCTCGTCGAGGGCAGCGTCTTCCACAGTGATTTAAATAACGTCATTCGCTGGAACCGGGCCGTCACGCCGCGGGAACCGCAGAACCTCAATGAAGAAGATAAGAGGGGCTTTGAACTCTCCCTCAAACAGACGATCAACGACAAGTGGGACTACGAACTCGGTTATTCCTACATCCATACCAAGGTCGATACGGGCGAGGGACTGGCCTATGACGAAACGTACAACCAGCCCAACGGCTACCATGCCGGTCTCCATTACCATCAGGGCAAATGGCAGGCCTCTGTCGATATGACGGCCGGAACGGGGCGGAATGACACTTATTACAGCAACAATTCCTACGTCGTCTGGAACGGCAGTGCATCCTATTCGCCGAGCAAAGACACGACCATTTATGTCAAAGCTGCCAATATGAACAATGCCAGCTACGATTTATACCATAATTACCCGGCTGCCGGCCGAAACTGGCAGGTCGGCATTCATCAGAAGTTTTAGGAAGGGGCCCTTACTGTGAAAAAACTTGGCTTATGTATCCTCATCCTTTGTATGCTCGTCTTAGCCGGCTGCGGTCCTGATACCGGTGCCGGTCAAAGCGGTTCGATCCAGGGAAACTACGCCGTCATCACCGACGACCGGGGCAAGGCCATTACTCTGCCTCAGAAGCCGCAGCGCGTCGTCGTCTTGTCGACATCGCTCCTCAATTTTGCCGATGCCGTCGACGGGACCCTCGTCGGCCGGGCAGCGGTCAAGTCGGAAGATGCCGACCTGCCGGAAAAATATAAAGACGTGCCCGACGTCGGCCCGGTTTACAGCATTAGCCTGGAAAAAGTGACGGCCCTGCAGCCCGATATCGTCATCGGAAGTACGGACCATCATGAAAAATTGGCGGCTCAGCTCGAAGAAAGCGGCATTCCCGTCTTGCTGCTCCAGACCAAGACTTACGATGACGTGAAGCGCAACCTGGACGTCATGGGCAAGGTCTACGGCAAAGAAGATTTGGCCGCCGCCAAGGAAGCCGACCTCGATAAAGAGGTCAAGGCCGTCACCGATGCCGTACCTAAACAGGGCCTGCGCATTGCCATCATCCATGCGACGCCCAGTGCCGTGTCTCTGGAACTGCCCGGCAGCATTGCCGGCGGCATTGCCGAACTGCTCCACTTGCAGAACATCGCCGCAGCCCCGGCGGGGAGCGAAAATAACCGCATTCCCTACAGTATGGAAAGCCTGGTAGAAGCCAATCCCGACGTCATTTTCCTGACCTCTATGGGTTCGTCCGATAAGATTGAAAAGCGCATCAAAGGCGATATCGAAAGCAATCCGGCCTGGGCGTCGCTGAACGCCGTCAAGAACGGCCGCTTCTTCGTCCTGCCCGAACGGTATTTCCTGCTCAACCCCGGCCTCGATTACCCCAAGGCTGCAGCTTACATGGCCAATTTAGTCTATCCGGGAGCTGTACCTCATGAATAACTTTAACTGGCGGCGCGATCGGGCGAGCTGGCGCTGGTTCATGTTGATCGTCTTCGCCATTTTGGCAGCCTTAGGCCTTTTCCTGTCGGTCATGCAGGGAGCGGCAGCCATTACGGCGTCAGACGTCGTCCGAAGTTTATGGCAGCCGTCAAAATCCGTAGCCGACCAGATTATTTGGAACATCCGCCTGCCGCGGACCCTGACCGGATCCTTAGTCGGCGCCAATCTGGCTTTGTCAGGCGCTATTTTGCAGGCCGTCATGAGAAATCCTCTGGCTGACCCGCACATCATCGGCATCTCGTCCGGGGCCGGCCTTGCCGGGCTCATCGTCCTCATCGTATTCCCGGCCTATGCCTTTTGGATGACGCCTGTGGCCTTTGTCGGCGCTATGGCGGCAGCAGGGGCCATCTATCTCTTGGCCTGGAAAGACGGCATCAAGGTCGTGCGCATCATCTTGGCCGGCGTCGCCGTATCGGCCTTCCTGGGTGCCATCATCTCAGGGATCCTCGTCTTTTACAGCGACCGCGTCCACGGCGCCTTGCTTTGGATGGTCGGGGGACTGGCAGCCAGCAGCTGGAAAGACGTCAGTGTCATCGCTCCCTATGCTGCCGTCGGCTTAATCCTGGCCTTCATCGGCGCCTATTATCTCAATCTCCTTCAGCTCGGGGAAGACATGGCCCGCAGCCTGGGCCTTAACGTCGAAATGGCCCGCCTCGGGCTGACCGCCGTCGCCGCTCTCTTGGCAGCCAGCGCCGTCAGCGTGGCCGGTCTCTTAGGATTCGTCGGCCTCATCGTGCCCCATATCGTGCGCCTTTTAGTCGGCACGGACTATCGCTATATCGTGCCCGGCGCAGCCCTCTTGGGGGCGGCGACGGTCACCTTGAGCGATACGGCGGCGCGGCTCCTCTTGGCACCGGCCGAGCTTCCCGTAGGCATCATCATCGCCTCTATGGGGGCGCCCTTTTTCTTATTTCTCCTGCGAAAGGAAGTGTAAGCCGTGGATGCCATTACCGTCAATTGCCTGGCCGTCGTGCGGGGCGGAAAGACGATTCTCCGCGATATTACCGTAGCCTTGCCAAAGGGGAAAGTAACGGCCATCATCGGTCCCAACGGCTGCGGTAAGAGCACCTTCCTGAAAGCCGTGAACTGTATGATTCCCGCGGCTAAGGGGGCAATCGAAATTTCCGGCCGCGACGTCCATTCCTTTTCGCGAAAGGCCTTGTCCCGGGAGATGGCCTTTTTGACCCAGACCCATGATCTGCCTCAGGACGTGACCGTCTGCGACCTCGTGTCCATGGGGCGGTTCCCGTACCGCCGCCTCTTGTCGCCCTTGACCAAGGCCGATAAGGAAGCCGTCGACCGGGCCATCGAAGCCGTGGGCCTTAGTGCTTACAGAGAAACGGTCATGCAGCACCTCTCGGGCGGCGAGCAGCAGCGGGCCTGGCTGGCCGTCTTGTTGGCCCAGGATGCGCCGATTCTCTTACTCGACGAGCCGACGACCTACCTCGACGTCCGCCATCAGCTGCGCATCTTAAAGCTCCTGCGGCGCATCAATGAGACTTGGGGCCGGACGGTTGTCGTCGTTCTCCACGACATGGACCAGGCCTACCAATATGCCGATGAAGTCGTTATAATGAAGGAAGGAACGATTGTCGCCACAGGGGTCCCGAAGGACGTCTTGACGCCGGACATGCTGCGCCGTGTCTTTGCCATCGACGCCGAAGTCGTGCGGACTAAAGAGGGACAGCCCCTCATCGTGCCGATCGATTGCCTGCCCGAAGACGATGGGGCATAGATATATCAGAAGGGAGCAGGACCATGGATTTATTTACTATTAAAGACGGAAAGAAACTTCGCTGCGGCTATACGACCGGTTCCTGCGCGGCCGCGGCGGCCAAAGCGGCGGCTGTCATGGTCCTCACGGGAAAGCGAGTCGATGCCGTGGCTTTGACGACGCCCAAAGGGGAGATACTGCACTTACAGCCTGAAGAGATCACCTTTGGTCCGTCGTCGGCAACCTGCGCCATTCGCAAGGAAAGCGGCGACGATCCCGATATTACGGACGGCATCTTGGTCTATGCCACTGTTGAGAAAACGGACGGCGCCATGGTCGTTTCTGGCGGTCCCGGTATCGGCAAGGTGACTAAACCGGGTCTTGCCTGTGCCGTCGGCGAGTGGGCTATCAATCCCGTGCCGCGGCGCATGATCGAAGAGGCCCTTTCCGGTGTTGCTGTGGATTGCGGCTACACGGGCGGCCTCAAGCTGACCCTGTCCATTCCCGGCGGCGACGTCTTGGCCAAGAAGACCTTTAATCCACGTCTTGGCATCGTCGGCGGCCTTTCCATTTTAGGGACGTCAGGCATCGTCGATCCCATGAGCGAACAGGCCTTAGTCGATACGATTCATACCGAAATGGATTCCCGGCGGGCTTCGGGAGAATCTCATCTCCTGGCCTTTTTCGGCAACTACGGCGTCGACTTCAGCCGTGACGAACTCGGCATCGACGTCAGCCGGCGGGTGACCATCAGCAACTATGTCGGTGAAATACTGGACTATGCCGCCTATAAGGATTTTTCCGACGTCCTTCTCATCGGCCATATCGGGAAATTGATCAAAGTCGCTCAAGGCATTATGAATACCCATTCCCGCTATGCCGACGGCCGGACGACGCTCCTTTCCCTGGAAGCCGTCTTTGCCGGCGCGTCTACTGAGACGGCCCGGAAGATTTACGACAGCCTGACGACAGATGAAGCCGTGCGAATCCTTGCCGAAGAAAATCTTTTGACGCCGGTCATGACCGCTGTCTGCCAAAAAATAGAAGCTTACATGGACGTCCGTACTCACGGCGCCGTCCCTACGGGAGCCGTCGTCTTTTCCAACGTCTACGGCGTCCTCGGTTATACATCACGGGCCAAGGAATTATTGGCCTTCCATCAAAAGGGGGAAACTCGATGATACATTTTGTCGGCGCCGGTCCCGGTGCTGTCGACCTCATTACGGTCCGCGGCAAGACCTTACTGGAAACGGCCGATCAAATCATTTATGCCGGATCCTTAGTCAATCCGGAATTACTGGCCTATGCCAAAAAAGACTGCGTCATCTTAGACAGTGCAGCCATGACCTTAGAAGATGTCATGGCCGCTATGGAAACGGCGGAAAAATTGGGGTGGATGACGGTCCGCCTCCATACGGGCGATCCGTCGGTCTATGGGGCTATTCGCGAACAGATGGATATCCTCACGAAAAAAAACATCGCCTATGACGTCGTCCCCGGCGTCAGCTCTTTCTGTGCCGCTGCCGCAGCCTTAAAAGCCGAATACACCTTGCCCGGCATCAGCCAGTCGGTCATCATTACCCGCATGGAAGGGCGGACCCCCGTTCCCGACGGCCAGAAAATTGCCGACTACGCCGCTCATCAGGCGACGATGGTCATCTTCCTCAGCGCATCCCTCTTAGAAGGCCTGCAAAAAGAACTCATCCGCGGCGGTTATGACGGCGACACGCCGGCAGCCATCGTCTACAAGGCGTCCTGGCCCGATGAAAAAGTCTATGCCTGCACCGTTGCCACCTTGGCCGAAACGGCGCGGCAGCATGATATTTCTAAGACGGCCCTCATCGTCGTCGGCAAGGTCCTCGGCGATACCTACGACCGAAGTCTTTTGTACCACCCGGCCTTTACCCATGCCTGCCGCACGGCCGAACCGGAAACACAGCAGTACAGCGACCATTTTAAAAAGGACTCCTCCCATTGACGGGGGAATCCTTCTTTTGGTGACGTCCGTTCCGAGTATCTTCAAGGGTGCTCGGAATTTTTTATGCCCTGTTAATTTGATGAAATGAGCAGACACCGTCCTTTTCATGGGTTTTGCCGCAGAAATAAAAAAGCCGCCTGAGATTTCCGTTATGGGGAAAATCTCAAGCAGCCTTTTCACGAGTTCGGCAGCCTTATGTCAGGAACGCTTCATGTAGAGCAGGGGGTAGGCATTTCCCTGTTCGTCGAATTCCGTCCGTTTATAGACGATGAATCCCAGGTGTTCGTAAAAGCCCTTGGCCAGGGGATTCTGCTCGTTGACGGCCAAGTCGTTGACGCCGTACTGTTCGATACCGTAGCCGAGGAGGGCGGAGCCGATGCCGCGGCTGCGGTATTCGTCGGCAATAAAGAGCATTTCTACTTTCTTTTCGGAAATTCCCAAAAATCCCAAGGGACAGCCGCCGTCGTCTTCGGCGACGATCAGCCGCGGGACGACGGCCAGGGCTTGGGGAACGAAGGCTTTAATGGTTTCAATGGCGTCGGGAGACAAAAAGAGATGGGTAGCCCGAACGGCGCTTTCCCAGACGGAAAGCAGTTTTTCCGTCAACTCCGGGGTTCGTTCTTCGATTTCAATGATATTCAATGGTTTTCTCCTCATGAGGCTTACCGGATTCGGTGTCAGCCCGATTATCAGGACATACGGACGGTTCTTATAGAGAACGGGTTCTAGTCTTCGCCTTCGTCATCATCGTCGTTGTATTCCGGCAGTAAATCGCTGGTATAGACCCGTTTTCCCGACGTGACTTCGTCATAAAAATTCTGTTTCCAGTCGATGTAGTCGATGGATTCCTGGATTTCCTGCTTCTTTTCCTTCAAGAGGGACAGCTTTTTATCGAGCATGATCTTGCGGACGGGAATGGACGCCGGCCCCTGCAGGCAGTAGGCCAGGTACTGCTTCATTTCTTCGATGGTCATGCCGCATTTCTTTAAGCAGGTCAGGCTCTTGATCCAGGCGATGTCGTGGTCGTTAAATACGCGGCGGTTGTTGTCCGACCGCTTGACATTGGGCACCAGGCCTGTATTGCAGTAGTATTTCAAGGTTTCATAGGCAAGGCCTGTCTGATCACAGGCTTCTTTCATGCCATAGAGTTTCTTTGGTTTTGCCGTCATGGCAGCTGCCACCTCCTGGCAGAGAATAATGGGATGGCCCTGTTTTATTTTGCGTACCACTGGAAGAGGGCCTGAGTGCCGCAGTCTTCCATGCCGTCGGCAGCGAGCTGATCATAGAGCTTCTTGGCCAGGGTCAGGCCCGGCAGGTCGAGGCCCATTTCGTCGGCCGATTCGATGGCGATGCGCATGTCCTTAATGAAGTGCTTGATGAAAAAGCCCGGCGCCGTATCGCCTTTGATCATCCGCGGCGCGAGGTTGGCCATGGACCAGGAACCGGCAGCACCTGACGACAGGGTGGCGATGACTTTTTCCGGTTCTATAATAAATGTTGGGGTCTTGTGGACACTCCTGTTCACAAGGCCCCTTG
>OFMH01000660.1_pt1 | contig 23115 bp, 17 predicted proteins | sample 1541761 | NCBI WGS metagenome assembly OFMH01 (sample SAMN04209249, study PRJEB22552) | human gut metagenome | biome: gut; material: feces | host: Homo sapiens | place: USA: Oklahoma
ACCCGTGTTTCCGCCGTGAGAGGGCGGCGTCTTAACCGCTTGACCAACGAACCGTGTATTATACTATCATGGAGTTTCAAAAAAAGCAAGTACTTTTTTAAAAAAACTTGATTTTTTTTTCTGATAGTGCTATTATACCTATGATAACAACGTTGACTAGATTGAGAGAGGGCAAAAGTCCTCTCTCAATTCACGTTTATAAACATCAGGCATCTATTCAGAGCAATTGTGAATAGTTACAGCCATATAATCAAAAGAGAGGTGATAAAATGTCAAAGGCAAGTGTATATGAGGCAAAGACAGAGAACTTTATACAACCAATTCTTGACAGCATGAATTTTGAGCTTGTTGATGTCGAGTATGTTAAGGAAGGCGGTATGAACTACCTGAGAGCATATATCGATAAGGAAGGTGGCATAACTGTTGATGACTGTGAAGTGGTTGCAAGGCAGATGAATGAGATTCTCGACAGAGAGGACTATATTCCTGATTCGTACACCTTCGAGGTCAGCTCGCCGGGGCTTGGAAGACCTCTCAAGAAGGAAAAGGACTATGTGCGCAATATGAATAAGGAGATTGAGATTCGCACATACAGGGCTATCAACAAATCAAAGGAATTTTATGGTCTGCTTAAAGCCTATGATAAGGATACAGTGACAATAACCGATGAAGACGGCAATGAGACTACATTCAATAAGAGTGACATTGCGCTTATACGTCAGGCATTGGATTTTTAATTAAAGCGCACGATAACACAAATAGGAGGAAAAAATAATGAGCAATGAGTTATTAGAAGCGTTAAATATATTAGAGCAGGAGAAAAACATCAGTAAAGAAACTTTACTTGAGGCAATTGAGAACTCTCTTGTGACTGCCTGCAAGAACCATTTTGGTAAATCAGACAATGTAAAGGTAGAAATAGATCCTGAGACATGTGCTTTCTCATGCTACCAGGAGAAGACGGTTGTAGATACGGTTGAGGATCCGGTTGAGGAGATTTCCTTAGCAGATGCGCACAAGGTAAACGGTAACTATCAGCTTGGAGATATCGTGAGAGTTGAGGTTAAGTCAAAGGAATTCGGACGTATCGCTACACAGAACGCAAAGAATGTCATCCTTCAGAAAATCCGCGAGGAGGAGAGAAAGGTAATATTTGACGAGTACAACAGCAAGGAAAAGGATGTTGTGACAGGTGTTGTTCAAAGATACATCGGAAAGAATGTCAGCATCAACTTAGGTAAGGCAGATGCACTTCTGACTGAGAGTGAGCAGATAAAGGGTGAGGTATTCAAGCCTACAGAGCGCATCAAGGTATATATTCTTGAGGTTAAGTCCACATCAAAGGGACCAAAGATTCTTGTTTCAAGAACACACCCTGAGCTTGTGAAGAGACTTTTCGAGTCAGAGGTTACAGAGGTTAAAGAGGGCATAGTTGAGATAAAGGCTATTTCACGTGAGGCCGGAAGCAGAACAAAGATTGCAGTATGGTCAAATGATCCAAACGTAGACCCTGTAGGAGCATGTGTAGGTATGAATGGTGCCAGAGTAAATGCTATCGTAAATGAGCTTCGCGGTGAGAAAATCGATATCATTACATGGGATGAGAATCCGGCAATACTTATCCAGAACGCACTTAGCCCTGCAAAGGTTATCTCTGTTATCGCAGATGCAGATGAGAAATCAGCAAAGGTTGTTGTTCCGGATTATCAGCTTTCACTTGCAATCGGTAAGGAAGGACAGAATGCAAGACTGGCAGCAAGACTTACAGGCTTCAAGATTGATATCAAGAGCGAGACACAGGCCAGAGAGTCAGGTGACTTCATGGATTATGAGAATGATTATGAAGAGGATGATTATGATGACGATTATGATTATTCGGATGATGAGCTTGCTGAGAACGAGAGATTAGCTGATACAGAACAGGCAGATGTACAGGCAGAGGCTTTTGATACAGAGGCTGACGAGAACGAAGCAGCAGGTACAGAAAATGATGCGGCAGATAGTGGTGATGAGCAGTAATGGCAAATAAAAAGATTCCAATGCGCAAATGCGTAGGTTGTCAGGAGATGAAGGAAAAGAAGTCACTTATTCGCGTGGTAAAGACTGCGGAGGGCGACATAATTCTCGATGACACCGGCAAGAAAAACGGCAGGGGAGCTTATATATGTAAGAGTCTTGAATGCTTTAAAAAGGCTAAAAAGACAAAGGCACTTGAGCGATCCTTTGGCGTTAGTGTATCAGAACAGGTATATGAGGAGCTTGAAAAGGAGATGAACCAAATTGACAGATAGAGTACTTTCTATGCTGGGCTTAGCAGCAAAGTCAGGCAATGTGGTTAGCGGAGAGTTTTCTACAGAGAAAGCTGTAAAGACTGGAAAGGCATTTTTAGTGATAGTTGCAGATGATTCATCAGACAACACAAAGAAGCATTTTTCGGATATGACTGCTTTCTATGAGGTTCCGATTTATTTTTATAGTGACAAGGTGGGGTTAGGGAATGCAATAGGCAAAGAGTTTCGCGCTTCCCTTGCAGTAACGGATGAAAACCTTGCAAATGCAGTGATAAAAAAGCTGCAGTCGAATAAAACTGAATAATGGAGGAAAATAGATATATGGCAAAAATGAGAGTTCATGAACTTGCAAAAGAATTAAATATAAAGTCGCAGGAAGTCATAGACACATTAAACGGCACACAGTTTGCTGTCAAAAATGTGCAGAGCGGTCTTGAGGATGAGGCACAGCAAATTGTACGAAAGAAGTACGCGAAAACAGAAGTAAAAAAAGATGCACCTAAGAAGGAAGAACCTAAAAAGGAAGAACCTAAAAAGGATGAGGCTAAGGCAGCCGACAGACCAAAGAAAAAGGCAAGCATCACAGCAGTTTTCAATGCCCAGTACAGTAAGCAGGGTAGGAAAACAAATGCTGGAAACGGCAGCGGAAATAATGGAAATAACAGTTCGCAGCGCAGGAATGGCAATGGAAGACGCGATAATCAGTCATCACGTCCTGAGCAGCACAGCATTATTAAGCCAAGACCTGTCGGAGAGAGAGCTATGCGCCCTATAAGTGAGCGTACAGCGGATCCGTATGCAGATATGAAGGCAGCCAATTCGCGTCCGGCACGTCAGGCTGACGCTGATAGAAGAAGCGACAGACGTCAGGACAATGGCGAGAAAATCAACAACAGAAACACTGACAGAAATGCCGACAGAAGCAGAAATACGGACAGAAACAGCGATAGAAGAACAAACAATCGCGACAACAATAACCGAGATAACAGCAGAGACAATAATAGAGACAATAACCGAGGCTTCAGAAATGACGCCAGACGTCCTGCAGAGGGTGGCAGAAGCTTTGACAGAAATAATGACAGAAGCAGAAGCAATGACAGAAGCAGGAGCAATGACAGAAATAACGATAGAACAGGCAGCAGAGGTGATGACAGAAATCGTTTCAGAAAAGAAACAGTTGCAGTTGCAGCTCCTGATGATGTAAGAGGAAAGGAGAGCCGCGACAGAGGCAACGATAGAAAGAATAAGCATAATTACAATCAGAGCCAGAAGCAGGATAAGCTCGGAAAGAAGCAGGAGAATTACATCAATCTCGAGAAGCACGGCGGTAAGAAAAAGCCACAGCAGCCGAAGGCACAGCCAAAAGAGGATGAGAACGAGATTAAGACAATTTCTCTTCCGGAGAAGATTACAATAAGGGATTTAGCTGATAAGATGAAGGTTCAGCCTTCAGCCATTGTAAAGAAGCTTTTCATGAAGGGCGAGATGGTAACAGTTAACTCTGAAGTTGATTTTGCAGCCGCTGAGGAGATTGCTTTAGAGTTCAATTTCATATGTGAGGAAGAGGAGAAGGTCGATGTGATTGCAGAGCTTCTCAAGGAGGATGAAGAGGATGAGAGCAAGATGGTTCCTCGTCCACCTGTAGTCTGCGTAATGGGTCACGTAGATCATGGTAAGACATCACTGCTTGATGCCATCAGACAGACACGTGTTACAGACCGTGAGGCAGGTGGTATTACACAGCACATTGGTGCATCTGTTGTATCAATCAATGGCCAGAACATCACATTCCTTGATACACCGGGACATGAGGCATTTACAGCAATGCGTATGCGTGGTGCAAACTCTACTGATATCGCAATCCTTGTTGTTGCTGCAGATGATGGTGTAATGCCGCAGACTGTTGAGGCAATAAACCATGCAAAGGCAGCAGGTGTTGAGATTATCGTTGCAGTCAACAAGATAGATAAGCCAAGTGCCAATATCGACAAGGTTAAGCAGGAGCTCTCAGAGTATGAGCTTATCCCGGAGGATTGGGGCGGAAGCACAATATTCTGTCCTGTATCTGCACATACTAAGGAGGGTATCGACAATCTCCTTGAGATGATTCTTCTCACAGCAGAGGTGCTCGAGCTCAAGGCTAATCCTGATAGAAACGCAAGAGGTCTCGTAATTGAAGCACAGCTTGATAAAGGCCGTGGTGCGGTTGCCACAGTGCTTGTACAAAAAGGAACACTCCATGTCGGAGATCCAATCGCATGTGGAAGCAGCTATGGTAAGGTAAGAGCCATGATTGATGACAAGGGCCGCAGAGTAAAGGAGGCTAAGCCTTCTACACCTGTAGAGATACTTGGACTCAACAGTGTGCCTTCAGCAGGAGAGACATTTGTGGCATGTGATTCAGAGAAGGAGGCAAAGGCATTCTCTGACACATATATTTCAGAGGAGAAGAATAAGCTCATCGAGGATACAAAGGCAAAGATGTCACTTGATGATCTGTTCTCACAGATTCAGTCCGGCAATATGAAGGAGCTTGATATCATCGTAAAGGCAGATGTACAGGGTTCAGTTGAAGCTGTTAAGCAGAGTCTTGTCAAGCTTTCAAATGAGGAGGTTGTGGTTAAGGTTATCCATGGCGGCGTTGGTGCCATCAACGAGTCAGATGTTATCCTTGCATCAGCATCAAATGCAATCATCATTGGCTTTAACGTCAGACCGGATCCTGTTGCCAAGGCTACAGCAGACCGTGAGGGCGTAGATATCAGACTTTACAAGGTTATCTACAATGCAATCGAGGATGTATCTGCTGCCATGAAGGGTATGCTTGATCCTGTATTTGAGGAGAAGGTTATCGGACATGCGGAAATCAGACAGATTTTCAAGGCTTCAGGCGTTGGAAACATTGCAGGTTCATATGTGCTTGACGGATTTATGGAGAGAGGCTGCCGTGTCAGAATTAGCAGAGAGGGTGAGCAGATATTCGAGGGAGACCTTGCTTCACTCAAGAGATTCAAGGATGACGTCAAGGAGGTCAAGACAGGCTATGAGTGTGGTCTTGTATTTGACGGATTTAATGATATTCAGGAATTCGATATAGTTGAAGCTTACAAGATGGTAGAGGTTCCGAGATAATCATATATTGGTTATCTTGAATTAATGCAGCTATTCGGATAGTTACGGTTTAATATAAAAAGAAAGCGGGATTATATGAGAAAGAACAGCATAAAAAATATTCGTATCAACGAAGAGGTAATGCGTGAACTGTCAAATATCATACGCGGTGAGATAAAGGATCCGCGTATCAATCCCATGACAAGTGTTGTTGCTGTCGAGGTGGCACCTGATTTAAAGACAGCAAAGGCTTATATCAGTGTGCTTGGTGACAAGAAATCACAGGCTGATACACTTGCAGGACTTAAGTCAGCGGAGGGATATATACGCAGAACTCTCGCAAAGAACATCAATTTAAGAAATACACCTGCCATTACATTTATCATAGACCAGTCTATAGAGTATGGTGTTGAGATGTCTAAAAAGATTGATGAAGTAACAAAAAATCTCAAAGAGGATTAACAAAGAGGATTGATTATGACAGAGATTGATTCTATTTTAAAGGATGCACAATCAGTTGCCGTTTCCGGTCATGTGAGACCGGACGGCGACTGTGTCGGCTCAACACTTGCGGTATACAACTACATAAAGGATTATTATCCTGATATAAAGGCAAGGCTTTATTTAGAGCCAAGCCCGAACATCTTTAAGTTTATGCAAAGAGCAGATGAGATTGACAGCAGCTATGCGGATGATACAGTATACGATCTGTTCATAGCATGTGACTGCAGTGACACAGGCAGACTGGGAAGTGCAGCTAAGTATTTTGAGTCTGCAAAAAGGACACTTTGCATAGATCATCATGTTACAAACGGGGCCTTTGCAGACGCAAATTACATCTTTCCGGATGCGAGCTCAACCTGTGAGCTTGTGTTTGAACTTCTGCCTAAGGAGCGCATTACAATACAGATAGCAGAGTGTATTTACACAGGCATGGTGCATGATACAGGCGTGTTCCAGTATTCATGCACTTCAAAAAAGACTATGGATATAGCAGGCTCCCTGATGGAGATGGGCATTGATTATTCAAGGATAATCGATGATACATTTTATACAAAGACATTTGCTCAGAACAAGATTATGGGGCAGGCACTTTTGAATGCTGCTTTGTATCTGAATGGTGATGTTATATTGTCTGCAGTATCGCGCGCTGAGATGGAGAAGTACGATGTGCTTCCAAAGCATCTCGACGGTATTGTAAATCAGCTGCGCGTGACAAAGGATATAAAGGTTGCTGTATTTCTCTACGAAAATGAGGATGGTACCTACAAGGGCAGCCTGCGCGTAAACGGTGATTACGATGTGGCAAAGGTTGCGTCGGTATTTGGCGGCGGTGGACATGTAAAGGCTGCAGGATTTACGATTGAAGGACCACTTGAGGTGGCAACAGACCGCATCCTTACGGCAATTAAGGATAATATTTAGGGAGAGATTCTTGGGCAGATGGTTAATGGAATAATCAATGTATACAAGGAAAAGGGCTATACAAGCTTTGACGTTGTGGCAAAGCTTCGAGGCATATTCCACCAGAAGAAGATTGGTCATACAGGTACACTTGATCCTGATGCGCAAGGCGTCCTTCCTGTCTGCCTTGGAAAAGCAACCAGAGTGTGTGACCTTTTGACAGATAAGGACAAGGTCTATAAAGCTGTGCTGCTTTTAGGACAGGAGACAGATACACAGGATATTTCAGGGCAGGTCTTAAATCAGGCTGAGGTCAATGTGACTGAGCAGGTGGTGTATGATGCAATATCACAGTTTATTGGCAGACAAAAGCAGGTGCCGCCAATGTATTCGGCTCTAAAGGTCAATGGGAAAAAGCTCTATGAGCTTGCCAGGGAGGGCAAGGTTATAGAGAGAAAAGCCAGGGATATAGAGGTGTTTGATATCAAGGTTGAAAGCATTGATTTGCCTGAGGTTACGATGACGGTGCACTGTTCAAAGGGCACATATATCAGGACGCTGTGCAATGACATCGGAGAGAGGCTGGGCTGCCATGGCTGCATGAAGTCACTGCTTAGAGTAAGGGTAGCAGGCTTTGACTTAGAGCATGCACTTACACTTTCACAGATTCAGTCAAAGGTGGATGAAGGCTGCTTTGATATGGTGATGCCTGTTGACGGAGTATTCGAAAATCTGCCGGCAGTGCATACTGCTTCAGATGCTGATAAGCTTGTCAGAAATGGAAATAAAATTCCGGCAGTGCTTACGGATTATTTAAAACACAGTGCTGACTCTGATATAAGATACAGAGTATACAATCATGAGGGCATATTTGTCGGGGTGTATTCGTATCTTGATGAGACCGGTGAGTTTAAGCCGGTTAAGATTTTTATGGAATAGAATAGTATACAGATATTATGGAATATATAAGCAAAACTCTGGATTTTCATGTCAAGGAGCCGTCCGTCATCTCGTTTGGAAAGTTTGACGGGCTTCACAGAGGACATGAATTTCTGATGGAAAAGCAAATTGAACAGAGCAATCTGCATGGTTACAAGCGCATCATATTTACGTTTGACATTCCTCCCAAATCGGAGGTACTTGGCGTTGAGTCAAAGGTTATAATCACAAACGATGAAAAAGAGTATGTGTTTGAAAAATCAGGTATTGACTATCTGATAGAGTGTCCGTTTGTGCCACAGGTGATGACGATGGAGGCGGATGCGTTTGTCAGATGGATAGTTAAAAGTCTTAATGTCAAGTGTATCATTGTCGGAGATGATTTCCGTTTCGGGCACAACAGGGCAGGAGACCATCGGCTGCTTTCTGCGATGGCAGGAGAGCTTGGATACGAGCTTATTGTGGTTGACAAGATAAAGGATGGAGCCAGGGATATAAGCAGTACCTATATCCGCGAGGAGATTGCGGCAGGACATATTAAAAAGGCGAATGAACTGCTGGGGTATCCCTTTTTCATAAAAGGAAGAGTAGTGCATGGCAGAGCACTAGGCAGGACTATTGGCATTCCGACAGTCAACCTTTCAGTGCCGCACGATAAGCTGCTTCCACCAAAGGGAGTGTATATGTCAAGAGTTCTTGTCAGGGACAACTGGTACCTTGGTGTAACCAATATAGGATGCAAGCCTACTATAGAGGGCAAAAATCCAATCGGTGCAGAGACATATATCATAGATTTTGGGCAGGATGTTTACGGACAGGATATCATGGTAGAGCTTCATAAGTTCGTAAGACCTGAGATGAAGTTTGATTCAATAGAAGCGTTAAAGAGCCAGATGAGTGCAGATATCAATTATACAATTAATTATGCAGGCAGTCACACATTCTAGTGTGGCTGTTTTTTTGCGAAATTACCCAAAATAACGAAAAAATGACAAATATTACGGAAATATTACGGAGAAATATTGACATTTTAACAATTTGTGATATACTCGTAAACATGGGATTATGGATAGCATGAACTGGAGGCTATATGAAAAATAAATTAAAATTAGGACAGGCAGCAGGCGTTGTAGCGTTTGCTATTATTATAGGTGCTGTATCTATGAGTTCAAGCAGCACAGTAGATGCCAGAACATCATTAAAGGAAAACAGAACAGTCAATGCGGGGGTGGCCCTTGGTCTGACAGAGGCGGCAGATGCCACAGAGCTTCTCACAGCAGGGGTTACATCGGCTCTTACTTATTATGGAGCTGACGTATCGGTAGCGCAAAACGACAGCAATGTTGTTACTGCATCTGCTCTGGGTGCACAGGTTGGCAATACTGCACAGGAGACAGAACAGGCAAATGAGGCAGCTCAGACACCGACAGCCGCACAGACCTGTGGTTATACAAATCTTGGTATGTCGGTTATAAGCAGCGGAAACTTAAATATCAGACAGGAAGCTTCGACAGACAGCGAGGTAATAGGAATACTTACCAATCACAATGCCTGTGAGCTTCTTGAGGATGCCGGAGAATGGTACAAGGTCACATCAGGCAAGGTGACAGGATATGTAAACAAGCAGTATCTTGTGACAGGAGATGAGGCAGAGTCTATTGCAGAACAGGAGATTAAGACGGTTGCCACAGTAAATACGGAAACACTGAATGTGCGTGCAGAGAAGTCAACAGAGGCTGCGGTGCTTTCGCAGGTTGGAAATTCAGAGGCATTCACGGTTAATTCTGTCGCTGACGGCTGGGTTGAGATAAGTGTGGATGATTCGGTAGGATATATATCACAGGATTATGTGACACTGGCACAGGCACTTCCTACAGCAAAGACAATAGAGCAGGTGAAGTATGGTGACGGCGTATCAGATGTAAGGGCATCTGTTGTATCGTATGCGTTACAGTTTGTCGGAAACAGATATGTGTGGGGTGGTACAAGCCTTGAGAAGGGAGTTGACTGCTCAGGCTTCACAATGAGAATTCTTGGAAAGTATGGAATCTCATTACCACATTCATCAAGAGCACAGCCTTCATACGGCACAAAAATCAGTGCATCTGAAGCAAAGCCGGGAGATTTATTCTTCTACGGAAGTGGAAGGAGTATCTCACATGTTGCAATTTATATCGGAAACGGACAGATTGTACATGCCAGCAACAAGCGTGATGGAATCAAGGTTTCAAATGCATATTACAGAAATCCGATTTGTGTCGTAAGATATTTGCCGGATTAATAAAAAAACAGTTTACAACAAATGCTTACTATGCTATACTGCATAAGTATGGTTTTGCCCATGTTCGGTAGTTGGACACTCCGACCTATTGCTGAGCATCATACAGTTATCAGGGCGCATTATAATATAAGGAGGATCAACAATGATCGCAAAGGAAAAGAAACAGGCTATTATCGCAGAGTACGGTAGAACACCAAATGACACAGGTTCACCAGAGGTTCAGATTGCAATTCTTTCAGCAAGAATCGCAGAGTTAACTGAGCATTTCAAACAGAACCCAAAGGATCATCACTCAAGAAGAGGAATGTTAAAGATGATCGGTCAGAGACGTGGATTACTTGCATACCTTAAGGAGATTGATATCGAGAGATATCGTTCACTTATCGAGCGTTTAGGACTCAGAAAATAGTATTTTCTTTAGAGCGGGGTAATTATTATTCCGCTCTATTATTGTTTTTATTATTGTTTTTTGAAAAGCAGAAGTAAGCCGAGACCACTAAAGAGTGCATGAGAGTACATGTATTGTTTAGTAGTTTCGGAAGAGGAATACACTTCTGCAAAAGAATTTTAAGGAGAATTAATATGTACAAAAGTTATTCAATGGAACTTGCCGGCAGGACTCTTACTGTAGATATCGGAAGAGTAGCAGCTCAGGCAAACGGAGCTGTTTTTATCAAGTATGGTGATACAACAGTCCTTTCAACAGCTACAGCATCTGACAAGCCACGTGACGGTGTGGATTTCTTCCCACTCAGCGTTGAGTTTGAGGAGAAGATGTACTCTGTAGGAAAAATTCCGGGTGGTTTTAACAAGCGTGAGGGAAAGGCATCTGAGAACGCCATCCTTACAGATCGTGTAATTGACCGTCCTATGAGACCTCTTTTCCCAAAGGATTACAGAAACGATGTTACTTTAAACAACCTTGTTATGTCAGTGGATCCTGAGTGCCGTCCTGAGATAGTTGCCATGATCGGTACAGCTTTAGCTGTTCACATCTCAGATATTCCGTTTGACGGACCATGTGCCATGACACAGATGGGACTTGTTGATGGTGAGTTTATCGTAAACCCTTCACAGAAGCAGTGGGATGAGGGCGATTTACAGCTCACAGTTGCTTCTACAAAGGAAAAGGTCATCATGATTGAGGCAGGCGCCAATGAGATTCCTGAGGATCAGATGATTGAGGCAATCTACAAGTGTCATGATATTAACCAGACAGTTATCGCATTCATGGATCAGATCCGTGATGAGATTGGCAAGCCAAAGCATGAGTATGAGAGCTGTGCTATTCCGGAGCAGATGTTTGAGGATATCAAGAAAATTGTTACTCCAGAGCAGATGGAGGAGGCAGTATTCACAGATGAGAAGCAGAAGCGTGAGGAAAATATAAGAGCTATCACAGAGCAGTTAGAGGAAGCTTTCGCTGACAATGAGGAGTACCTTGCAGTACTTGGTGAGGCTATTTACCAGTATCAGAAGAAGACAGTCAGAAAGATGATTTTAAAGGATCATAAGCGTCCGGACGGCCGTGCAATCAACCAGATCAGACCACTCGCAGCAGAGGTTGATTTGATTCCTAGAGTTCACGGCTCTGCAATGTTTACCCGTGGACAGACACAGATTTGTGATGTTGTAACACTTGCTCCTTTATCAGAGATTCAGAAAATCGACGGACTTGATGCAAATATCACAACAAAGAGATATATGCATCACTATAACTTCCCTGCATACTCTGTAGGAGAGACAAAGGTATCACGTGGACCGGGACGTCGTGAGATTGGACACGGAGCACTTGCTGAGAAGGCACTTGTTCCTGTACTTCCAAGCGTTGAGGAGTTCCCATATACTATCCGTGCCGTATCTGAGACATTTGAGTCAAACGGCTCTACATCAATGGCTTCAACATGTGCATCATGTATGTCACTTATGGCTGCAGGTGTTCCGATTAAGGCTATGGTTGCCGGAATCTCATGCGGACTTGTAACAGGCGATACAGATGATGATTTCCTTGTACTTACAGATATCCAGGGTCTTGAGGATTTCTTCGGAGATATGGATTTCAAGGTAACAGGTACACATAAGGGTATTACAGCTATCCAGATGGATATCAAGATTCACGGACTTACAAGACCTATCGTTGAGGAGGCAATCGCGAGAACACGTGAGGCACGTCTCTACATTATGGATGAGGTCATGAGCAAGGCAATCGCTGAGCCTAGAAAAGAAGTAAATGAGTGGGCTCCAAAGATTGAGCAGATTACAATCGATCCATCAAAGATTGGTGATGTTGTCGGACAGAAGGGTAAGACAATCAATGAGATTATCGATAGAACCGGTGTCAAGATCGATATCACAGATGATGGCGCTGTTTCAGTTTGCGGAACAGATAAAGAGATGATTGCAAAGGCAATCGACATGATTAAGATTATCACAACTGATTTTGAGCAGGGACAGATCCTTGAGGGAACAGTTGTAAGCATCAAGGAGTTCGGTGCTTTCATCGAATTTGCTCCTGGCAAAGAGGGAATGGTTCACATTTCTAAGATTGCAAAAGAGAGAATCAACAGAGTAGAGGATGTACTCACACTTGGAGACAAGGTAAAGGTTGTTTGCCTTGGCAAGGACAAGATGGGAAGAATCAGCTTCTCTATGAAGGATGTAAAAGAGGATTAATTAATATACGTTAAAGTATAACAATAATATCCATGTAAAGGGCTGCACGCAGGTGCAGTCCTTTTAATATATGAAATTATATTAATGAGGTTTGAGTTAGGACAAAACAGGTGCGTTTGTGTATGTGTTCACGTAGTGATTAATACTATGATATGAGGGTCAAAAGGTATTTTGACCCTTTAATCATACTATGAGCGAAGCTGTGTCATATTGTGAAAACGAATCATATACTAAATTAAAAAATAAAATAATAATGAAAAATGCGAAATATAGTATAAATGCAAATCTGGTATATAAAAATGGATATAGTGGTAAAAATGTCAATATAGCAGTGCTTGATACGGGTGTGTTTAAACACAAACAGCTTGATGGGTGTATAAAGCACTTTATGGATTTTGTGGGTGGAAAGGAGACATGTTATGACGATAACGGGCATGGTACACATGTGTGCGGTATATTATCGGCTGCAGATATAGGCATGGCTCCGGGGGCAGGACTATATGTGTTTAAGGTGCTTGATTATCTTGGCATGGGGCAGACATCGGATTCAATTCGTGCACTTAAGTATATAAAAGAAAACTGCGTCAGACTTAATATAAAAATACTCAACTTCTCTGTAGGATATCTGCCATGTTCTGATACAGCAGAGCGTATTAAGATATTGAAGCTGATAGATGAATTGTGGGATATGGGAGTGGTAGTTGTTGCAGCAGCGGGCAACTACGGCCCGGCACCGTTTTCTGTAACTGTGCCGGGAATTTCAAGAAAAATAATAACAGTCGGAAGCTTTGATGATATAAGAAGTGGTAAAGGTCCGACCGATTGCTGTATTGTAAAGCCTGAGATTCTGGCTCCCGGGCATGATATCATAAGCCTTGGAACGAGGGATGGCACATATGTAAGAAAAACAGGTACTTCAATGGCTACACCGATTGTGTCAGGTGCCATAGCACTTCTATTGGAAAAAAATCCAAATATGAGACCGGAGGCGGTTAAGCTAGCCCTGTATAATACATGTGACAGGGCAGGGGATAGTCACAAAGGCTCGTGGGGGATTATAAATGTTGATAAATTGGTGGGAATATTATAATATGTATTAGAGATTTATTATAGATAATATAGGAAATATTAGGTTGTATAATTGTAATTTCATGGTAGGGCTTAAATGAGAAAAATATTACAAAGACTGCTTTCAAAGCTTTTTATAGTTTCGACAATAATAATCATACAGATGATATGGTGGTTCTTTTTGTTTTATACGGCATCTGTTGCCAGCAGGGTGTTTCAGGATCTGCTGTATGTGGCAGCCATATTGCTTTCGCTTTATATTGTCAACAGGCGGATGAAAATGTATATAAAAATGTCATGGATATTTTTGATACTGAGTGTTCCAATCGTTGGTATTCCGTGCTATTTCTTTTTCGGAAGACCGGAGCTTACGTCGAAGACACAGAAAAGAATGGCGAGAATTGTGGAAGCATATGCGCCGCTTCGGCCTGAAAACGAGCTGCTAAATGAGACACTCAGACAGACAGATATGGATGCATACAGACAAAGCAGGCTTATCACTCAAAATCAGAAATATCCACTGTATGCGGAGGACTGCACAGAGTACTTTAAATCAGGTGAGGAGGCTTTTGAGAGCATTTTAAAAGATTTAAGGTCAGCTGAAAAGTTTATCTTTATGGAGTATTTCATAATCGGCAGTGGCGTTATGCTTGATCAGATACTTGATATACTCAAAGAAAAGGTAAAGCATGGAGTTGTGGTGAGAATCATATATGATGATTTTGGCAGCATAAATGCCATTCCGCCACATTTTATAAAGGCGATGGAGAGCATCGGAATACAGACCAGACGCTTCAATCCATATAAGCCCATGCTTTCAGTAATTATGAATGACAGGGATCATAGGAAGATACTGGTGATAGACGGACGTGTGGCGCATACCGGTGGTTACAATATAGCAGATGAGTATATCAACAAAAAAATCAGGTTTGGTTACTGGAAGGATGCCGGTATCCGTGTGGAGGGAGAGTGTGTAAACAGTTTCACGACGATGTTCCTTGAGATGTGGAATTATATCAATAAGGACAATGCTGTGCATGATGAATATCTGAATCCACACAATACTTTCAGCCAGTCAGAGGAAAGCGGTTTTGTCCAGCCGTTTTGCGATTCACCGCTTGAGCATGATGATGTAGGAGAGAATCTTTATGTGAGTATCATCTCAAGAGCTAAAAAATATGTTTATATTTTTACACCATATCTGATACTTGGAACAGAGCTGTCACATGCTATGATATCGGCAGCCAGGTCAGGTGTTGATGTGCGTATTGTTGTACCTAAGATTCCCGATAAAAAGCTCATTTATCTGCAGACAAAAGCCAATTTCAGACCTCTTATCGAGGCGGGGGTAAGGATATATCTATACACACCCGGCTTTATACATTCAAAGTGTATAGTGGCAGATGATGATACTGCGATAGTTGGCACATGCAATCTGGATTTCAGGAGCATGTACTGGAATTTTGAGGATTTTGTATACATGTACAGGACTCAGTGCATCGGAAAAATAAAAGAGGATGCGATAGAGACGTTTGCGGTTTCAGAGGAGGTGTATGAGGAAAGCACAAATGATATCTCATTTGCAGGCAGGCTGCTGCAGAGTATTTTGCAGCTTTTTGCGCCGCTTTTGTAAATGTGTCTGTAAAGCGTCTGATAAAAATCTGTTGAATAATGTTACAAGTTGTAATATAATAATCCAAGCGATTGCATAAGCAACGCACGAAGAAACTGAATATGTAGCATAAAGGTGTCGGAGCAGACAAGCATTTGAATCTGATTTATGACAGGCGATGTGAAGCTGGCTCCGGTGAAAAGGGAAACAGGTGCAAATCCTGTACGAACTCGTCACCGTAATTAGGGAGTGACGGCCGATAGGTCACTGGGCAACCGGGAAGACGGCCGAAGCAATGATATATAAGCCGGGAGACCTGCCTTTGTGTTGTACGGAAACAATAGTGTTTCAAGCCACGAGTAACTGGCTGTACGTGATGAAATAATTATAATTACAGACAAGGTTATGATAGCCGTATAGTCTGGGTTAGAAGGATTTTGACATGTATAGCTCTTTGACATAATAGTACAAAGAGCTTTTATTTTTGACGCTTTAAATGTTTTCGTCTTACATATTTAAAACATGTGCAGCTTAATAGCTGCAAGGAGAATGAAAAGGAGAAAACATGAAAAAGAAATTAGTAGTAGTACTGATGGCAGCAGTTATGGCTATGACAGCAGTGACCGGCTGTGGCAGCAAGGCAGATGATGCAAAGAATGATACACAGGCATCTAAGACTTCAGAGAGTGAGACAAGCGCAAACGCTGATCAGGAGGCAGCAATGCATGTGGCAGATTTAATCGATGCAATCTACGTGCAGGAGAGAACAGATGATACAGATAAGCAGTGCAAGGAGGCTAAGGAGGCCTGGGACAAGCTCACAGACGCACAGAAGGAGCTTGTAGAGGGAGAAAATGCTGATCCTGACTATTTCGGCAGAGATACAGGCGATGCTTCGAAGGATGATCCGAGAAACCAGGATGATATCGGCGAGAACGAGATTCTTGTAGTAAGCTTTGGTACATCCTTCAACGACAGCCGTGTGGCTGATATCAAGGGTGTGGAGGATGCAATAGCAGCTGCAAATCCTGACTGGTCAGTCAGAAGAGCCTTCACAGCACAGATTATCATCAATCATGTACAGGCAAGAGATGACGAGAAGATTGACAATATGGATCAGGCACTTGAGCGTGCAGTCAAAAATGGTGTAAAGAATCTTGTGGTACAGCCTACACACCTGATGCATGGAGCAGAGTATGATGAGCTTTCAGAGGCTGTAGAGAAGTATAAGGATAAATTTGAGTCTGTAAAGATTGCAGAGCCACTCCTCGGTGAGGTTGGAAGTGATGCAACAGTTGTAAATGAGGATAAAAAGGCCGTTGCAGAAATTCTTACAGAGGAAGCAGTAGAAAAGGCAGGCTATGACAGCCTTGATGCTGCAAAGGAAGAGGGTACAGCATTTGTATTTATGGGACATGGAACAAGCCATACAGCAAAGATTTCATACAGCCAGATGCAGAGCCAGATGACAGCTTTGGGTTATGAGAACGTATTTATCGGAACTGTAGAGGGTGAGCCGGAGGATACATCATGTGAGTCTGTCATTGAGAAGGTGTCAGCCGCTGGTTACAAGAATGTCATTCTTCGTCCGCTTATGGTTGTTGCAGGAGACCATGCCAACAATGATATGGCGGGAAGTGATGATGATTCATGGCTTTCACAGTTTAAGGCATCAGGAAAGTTTGATAAAATCGATACACAGATTAACGGACTTGGTGAGATTGAGGGTATCCAGAAGCTTTATGTTGAGCATACAGCGGCTGCTATGAGCAAGTAGCAGTTACTTAAATGTATAGTGGGGAAGCTATAAAATAACAGGAGCAGTATATCAGACATGAGAAAATTATTCAGAAACAAGTTTACTTATATCGTTGCAATGACACTGGTTTGTGCCATGAGCTTGGCAGCCTGCGGCAATAAGAATGCAAAAGCTGAAACAGAAAGCAAAAAAGCAGTGCAGGACGCGACAGAGAGCACAAAAAAGGCTGAAAAAACAGAAAAGATAGCACTTTCAGATGGTACATATACAGCAGAGTTTACTACAGACAGCTCAATGTTTCATGTGAATGATGCATATGACAACAAAGGTACACTCACCGTGAAGGATGGCAAGGCAACAATACATGTTGCTCTTACATCCACACACATTGTAAATCTCTTTTTGGGAACAGCAAAGGATGCCTCAAAGGACAAGGCTGAGCTTTTAAAGCCAACTGTCGAGACTGTCGATTATGGCGATGGCACAACTGAGGAGGTCAATGCGTTTGATATACCGGTTCCTGTTTTGGATGAGGAATTTGACCTTGCACTTATCGGTACAAAGGGCAAATGGTATGACCACAAGGTAAAGGTCTCAAATGCCACACCTGCGGACGCAGATGCAAGTGTATCTGAGAGTGCAGGAAAAGAGCTTCCTGACGGAACATACAATATCAATCTCGATTTCGAGGGCGGAAGCGGTAAGGCGAGCATTGCATCACCGGCTGAGGTGACTATAAGCGGTGGAGCCGCTACTGCAACAGTGCAGTGGAGCAGTCCAAACTATGACTATATGATAGTTGACGGACAGAAATACATGCCTGTAAATACAGACGGCAATTCTGTATTTGAAATTCCGGTTAAGCTTGATACACCTATGCAGGTTATCGGAGATACAGTTGCTATGAGCAAGCCGCACGAGGTTGAGTACACACTCACCTTCCATTCAGATTCTGCTACAGAGGTGCTTGGTGAGGATGGAGAATAATTAAGCTATGCATGGAAGAAAAAAGATAATTATATATATATTGATATCAATTATAGGACTGTTCTGGCTGTCAGGCTGTGACAGTCCTTCTTCCGATTCAGGGAATACCGAATCGAAGACTGAGGCAGAGGCACAAAACGGTCTTATATATAAGAGCAGTATGAAGCTTTTATATGCAAAGAATTTTTCCGTTGACTATTATGAGGGTGGATACAAGATACTTACTACAAAGGATGGTACCCAAATACTTACCGTGCCAAAGGGCAGAAAGACTCCAAAGGATATTGACAAGGATATCATTGTATTGAAGGAGCCTGTAAGTGATTTGTATCTGGTCGCATCAGGGGTGATGGATATGTTTGACAAGCTTGATGCAGTGGACACTATTAAATTTTCGGGGCTTGACAGTGATGGCTGGTACATTGACAGTGCAAGAAAGGCTCTTGAAAGTGGCAGGATGCTATATGCCGGCAAATATTCAAAGCCCGATTATGAGCTTTTGGTGTCAGAAAACTGTTCTCTTGCCATAGAAAATACTATGATTACCCATTCGCCACAGGTAACTGAAAAGCTTAAAAGCTTTGATATCCCTTCAATAATCGAGTACTCAAGCTATGAGGAGGAGCCGCTTGGAAGAGTGGAGTGGGTGAAGTTCTTTGGAGCACTCACAGACCGGGATGAAAAGGCCAATGAGCTCTTTAATGAGCAGGTGGATATTGTAAATCGCATCGCAAAGACAGATGGTACCGATACGGATGATGCCACAAAAAGTGATACAGTTGCATTTTTCTATATCACATCAAATGGACAGGTTCAGGTGCGCAAAAGCACAGATTATGTGCCAAAGATGATTTCGCTAGCCGGTGGAGAATATATTTTTGATGCATCAAATGACGACGATACGGGCAGGTCAACCATGAATATGCAGCTAGAGGATTTCTACAATGGAGCAATAGATGCTGACTATCTGATATATAACAGTGCGATAGACGGCGGTGTGAAGAATCTGAATGAGCTTTTGGACAAGTGCCCGGTGCTTGCCGATTTTAGGGCAGTCAAAGACGGCAATGTATTTTGCACCACGAACGATATGTATCAGCAGTCTATGTCCATCGGGTATATGATTGATGATATGCATTCGATGATTACAGGTGCTGCCGACAGTGATATGAAATATCTGTTTAAGCTCAAATAACTGTGATTTGTGGAATGTGTGTGGTGGGCTGAATTGTTACCGGATATGACAGAATGCAGGAAAATCAATAGCATAAAAAGATAAAAAGCGGAGCTACAACATGGAAAAAACCAGAAAAATAAGGTGTTTTACAACATTTATTATTCTTATAATCTTAATTATTATATTGCTTATCATGAATGTGTGCATAGGAACTGTACACATATCATTTAAGGCTGCATTTGCGACACTTTATGACCACTCAGACAGGGTAGGACGTATTGTGTGGGATATCCGCATGCCAAGAGCTATCGCAGCGATGATACTGGGTGGGGCATTAGCGCTTGCAGGCTATCTTTTGCAGACTTTTTTTCATAATCCAATCGCGGGACCTTTTGTACTTGGCATATCATCGGGAGCCAAAATGGTCGTGGCACTTGTTATGGTATTTTTACTTGGAAATGCCATACGTGTGAGCTCACTGGCCATGATTGCAGCAGCGTTTTTGGGAGCAATGCTTTCAATGGGCTTTGTGCTTATCATTTCAAGAAAGGTAAGCAGCATGTCAATGCTTGTGGTGAGCGGTGTCATGATTGGCTACATATGCTCTGCGGTGACTGAGTTTGTGGTGACATTTGCAGATGATTCCGACATAGTAAACCTGCATAACTGGTCAAGGGGAAGCTTTTCGGGTATGACCTGGGACAGCGTCGGGGTGATGAGCATTGTGGTGGGAATCACATTTATCTTTGTTTTTCTCATGTCAAAGCCCCTTATGGCATATCAGCTCGGAGAGTCATATGCCGTAAATCTGGGTGTAAACATAAAGCGTATCCGGGTGCTTCTGGTATTGCTTTCAAGTCTGCTTTCCGCATGTATAGTGGCGTTTGCGGGACCGATATCGTTTGTCGGAATAGCCGTGCCACACATAGTAAAAAGCATGCTAAAGAGCACAAAGCCTATATATATGATACCGGCCTGCTTCCTTGGGGGAGCGGTGTTCTGCCTGTTTTGTGATTTGCTTGCGAGGATGATGTTTGCGCCTACGGAGCTTAGTATCAGCACGGTTACGGCAGTATTTGGTGCACCGGTAGTGCTGTTTATCATGATAAGACGCAGCAAGGAGAAAAATGTCTGATGGAATATTATTTTACTGCACAAAAGCTGGCTGTTGGATATGATAACAGGCCGCTTATTGAAAATATTGATTTTTCCCTGAAGAGGGGAGAGATTCTCACATTAATCGGGCCAAACGGTGCCGGTAAATCGACTATTTTAAAAAGTATTGCAAGACAGCTTTCGCTTGTGAGTGGTACGATATATCTTGATAAAAGTGATGTAGTGACGATGAATGGCAATGAATTTGCAAAGAAAATGGCTGTTGTGCTCACCGATAAGCTAAAGACGGAGCTTATGAGCTGCTATGATGTGGTTGCGACCGGCAGATATCCATACACAGGCCGGTTTGGAGTACTTTCGGATGAGGACAAAAAGGCTGTGGATGAGGCGATGGAGCTGGTCAATGTATCACAGATAAAAGATAAGGATTTTACAAAGATAAGCGATGGACAAAGACAGCGGGTCATGCTGTCACGGGCTATATGTCAGCAGCCGGAGATTATAGTGTTAGACGAGCCTACCTCATATCTTGATATAAAGTACAAGCTTGAGTTTTTATCAATACTCCAAAGGCTTAAAAGACAGAAGAATCTTACGGTTATCATGTCGCTCCATGAGCTTGATATGGCAAAGCGTGTGTCAGACCATATTTTGTGTATAGATGGCAGATATGTGGACAGATACGGAACTCCTGAGGATGTATTTACTGACCAATATGTTTCAGGGCTTTTTGGAATTACGGCAGGAAGCTTTGACGAAACAGGAGAGGATTTAGAGCTGGAAAAACCGGATGGAAGGGCGAGGATATTTGTTATAGCAGGAGGGGGCCTGGGCAGAAAAAGCTTCAGGAGCTTACAGCGAAAGGGTATCCCGTTTGCGACAGGAATCATCTATGAAAATGATCTGGATTATCCTGCGGCAAAGGCGCTTTCTGCTGAGATTGTCAGCGCAAGAAGCTTTGAGCCTGTAGACGATGCCCTTATTGAAAAGGCAAAGGAGCTTATTGATGCATGCGAGGGCGTTATATGTGACAGAACAGAGTTTGGCACGTATGAGCAGTTTAACAGCAGGCTTTATGAGTATGCAGTCTCTACAGGAAAAATTATAAAAATTCCTTTTCTGGAGGAACAATTGGCACAGCTTTAAGGAAGTTACTGTTCACACTACAGTTTAATATTCAATGATTAAGCAACAGACTACCACATAAATTCAGACAGCAGGTATAGATATGGCAAAGGTAATTATGGTACAGGGTACAATGTCCAATTCAGGCAAGAGCTTTCTTGTCGCGGGCTTGTGCCGCATTTTCAGACAGGACGGATACAGAGTGGCACCGTTTAAATCACAGAACATGGCGCTCAACTCTTATATAACAGACGAAGGACTTGAGATGGGACGGGCACAGGTGATGCAGGCTGAGGCAGCAGGCATTAAGCCTATGGTGTGCATGAATCCTATTCTTTTAAAGCCTACAAATAATACAGGCTCACAGGTGATTGTAAACGGAAGGGTGCTTAAGAACATGCCGGCGAGAGAGTATTTTGCATACAAGAAAACTCTGATACCGGATATAAAAAAGGCATTTAAAAAGCTTGAGGAGTATGCTGATATCATAGTGATTGAGGGCGCAGGAAGCCCGGCGGAGATAAATCTGAAGGAAAATGATATTGTAAACATGGGGCTTGCGCATATGGTGGATGCACCGGTGCTGCTCGTGGGTGATATCGACAGAGGTGGCGTTTTTGCGCAGCTGCTTGGCACACTTATGCTTTTAACCGATGAGGAAAAGAATCGTGTCTGCGGGCTTATTATCAATAAATTCCGTGGAGACAAGACGATCCTTGACCCGGGGATACAGATGCTTGAGGAGAGAGGTAGGGTGCCTGTTACCGGAGTGGTGCCATATATGGATGTACAGCTTGAGGATGAGGACAGCCTGACAGAGCGCTTTGACAAAAAGACAGATGGGCTTATTGATATAGCGGTCATCAGATATCCGAGAATATCAAATTTCACGGATTTCAATGTCTTTGAGCAGATGTCCGAGGTAACAGTACGGTATGTGTCAACAGTAAATGAGCTGCGTCATCCGGATATAGTATTTCTGCCGGGAAGCAAGAATACGATGGGGGATCTTTTGTGGATGAGACAAAACGGACTCGAGGCCGCTGTCAAAAAGCTCTCCTGTGAGATTCCGGTTTTTGGAATATGCGGAGGCTATCAGATGCTTGGGGCTTCAATAGCCGACCCCGACGGTGTTGAGGAGGGAGGATATATGCGTGGCATGGAGCTTCTTCCTATAGATACCGTTCTAAAAGACAGCAAGACACGGCTTCAGACAAGCGGTGAAATAGCACATGTAGATGGGGTATTGAGCAGGCTTTCAGGCTGTCACTTTCTGGGCTATGAGATACATATGGGTAAGAGCGCATATAGCACAGCTTCAGATGAGCAGGGGGCTTGTGTTGACAGGAAAAATGAGTTAAATAATGTCATATCTGATGGCAGAAATGTGTATGGCTCGTACATACACGGCATTTTTGATACTGCAGAGGCCGCCAGAGTGATAGTGGATTATATTGCCGATAAAAAGGGCATTGATGTGAATGACAGCGCTATTTTAAGCTATAAAAGCTTCAAGGAAAAACAGTATGACAGGCTTGCGGATACACTGAGGGAGTATCTGGATATGGATGC
>OFMH01000663.1_pt1 | contig 22852 bp, 14 predicted proteins | sample 1541761 | NCBI WGS metagenome assembly OFMH01 (sample SAMN04209249, study PRJEB22552) | human gut metagenome | biome: gut; material: feces | host: Homo sapiens | place: USA: Oklahoma
CCATGCCGAACCGAGGCAGGTCGATAAACTGAAACTTCACCCGCCGCTCCTGAAAATAGCGCTGGGCCTTCTTCGTGTCAAAGCATTTGTTCTTGCCATAGATTTGAATGTTCATTCTTGGGACTCCCCCGCGTGAATGGCGGCGTACTTGGCCTGCACTTCCTTCATTTTGCCGCAGCTCATTCTGCCCTCGGGGCAGCGGCCAGTGACCACGCAGCTGGGGCCGCTCTGGGCGAACAGGTTGGGAGCCACGGCATACACCAGCCGGTACATCTCCTCCGCCAGCGCCCGGATCTCCCACTGGGCGCGGTTGCAACAGCGCAGCCGGAAGAAGTTGAGCAGGCTGCGGGCGTTCATCGTCAGCATCATCTTGGTGTCACAGGCGTTTGGAAGCACAAAGCGCGCATCCTCGATGGCTCGTTTTTCTGCCATGCTCCTCGCCTTTTTTTCATCGACTCCCTCTGCCAGCAGCTGCTCGAGGTTCTTCTGCGCCAGCCGCTCGGACAGCTCCAGATAGCTTGCGTGGGCGGACTGCATCGCCTGCTGATACAAGGCGGCAGCCTGCGGGTCCTGCGCAATCTGCGGCGGCGTTACAAAGGAAAACTGTTTTTCTTTGACATAACGCTGGCTCTGCACCGAAAAGGACGCGATGCGGTGACGGGTAATCTGAGCAAGCAGGGTGCGGGACACCTCCTCGATGCCGAAGGTAAAGCTGATATGTTCGATCGGACTTTGGTGTCCAAAATCGGTCAGCATATTTAAAAAGACGGTGGTTTTTTGTTCGTTCAAGCCATCCATCAGCTGCTCGATGGACGATGGACTGTAACACAGCTTTGCAGAAGCTGCAATCAGTCGTTCTGGGTCCGGCGTATGGGCGATCAGGGTCACCTTTGCCATTGGAACATCCCTCCAAAAAATATTTCCTGCGTGCCGTCTGATTGCGGCAGCGCCGTTTTGTTTTACTCTTACCCTTCATTATACCAAATCATCCGTCATTTTTATAGACCCTTGACCTTAAATCTTTCCCTGTCATTGTAAAAGTTTTTTGTAAAATCTGGCAATTTTCTTATCCACGCTTATTTCACCTTGCTCATTTATCCTACCAGCAGCAGCTTGAGGATTCCAAACAGTTCCCGCATCGCATAGGAAGGCACCACTGCAACAGGTGTCCTGCCGGAGATAGCTGTGCTGTGTGCAGCATCTGCCATCTGTCCGGTGGCGTGGCGCTGAAGGTACATCCAGGCGCGCAGCTGATGAAACCCATCGGTACACAAAATGATGCGGTGCGGCAGTCCCTTTTGCTCGATGAGCTGCAAGCTGTTGGCAATGTTGCTGTCGGTATTGGTGGATAGCGCCTCCTGTTCCACCCGCTCGGGTGCAATGCCGTTTTCCACCAGAAATTTTTCCATCACATACGCCTCGCTGTGGCTTTCGTTGCTGCCCTGTCCGCCCGACACCACACAAACCGCCTGTTCGTTTGCCCGAAGGTATTCCAGCGCACACTCCAGCCGCCTGCGCAGCATCAGCGAGGGCTGGTCGCCGTTGACCTTGCAGCCGAGCACCACCACCGTTGCCGCTCCTTGCTTCGGTGCCGGACGCCCATAGGCAAAATAGTTCCATACCGCCGCGTGCACAGCCAGTCCTGCCACCAGCAGCAGAGCTATTGTTGTCATCATCCATTCCCTCCTCTTTTTCCACCGACGAACGACAGCCGTTGCCGCAAGCACAGCAGCTGTCAGCAGCAGTCCCGTCGACCCGACATTCCACACACCCAGCAGCAGGCCCGCGCCTGCCATCAAGACCAGCAACGCCGACAGGCTCCACAGCAAAAGATTGAGAAAGGAGTATTTTCTTTTTTTCAATTTGCGCCCTCCTTTTATTTTTAAGAGAGGGAAGATTTTTGCATAATCCTCCCCGCCGGATTCTATACTTCTATCAAAAGGGCAGTACAACGACGGCTGTCCTATATGGTATCTTACCATAAAAACTGCTGCTTGCCCGCCGCTGTTTTTTGAACAAAGTGTTAAAAATTGACTGTAATTATGAATTTCTGGATTTAGCTATTGATTTTTTCTGGAAATGCGGTACAATACATTTAGCACTTGAGGTAAGCGAGTGCCAGACACATAGCTTCCCTCATGCCGGTTTGTTTATTATTTTACTTAAATTATATGGAGGAATACAACTATGAGCATTAAACCATTACTTGACAGAGTCGTTGTAAAAATGCTGGAAGCCGAAGAAACCACCAAAAGCGGCATCATCCTCGCCGCAGCTGCACAGGAAAAACCACAGATCGCACAGATCATTGCAGTGGGTCCAGGCGGTGTTGTAGAAGGTCACGAAGAAAAAATGTACGTTGAGGTTGGTCAGAAGGTGCTGGTCAGCAAATATGCAGGCACTCAGGTCAAGGTAGACGGCGAAGAATACACCATCCTGCGTCAGTCCGACCTGCTAGCAATCGTTGAATAATTTTTGATGACATCCATTTGATTTACAGATACTGGAGGTTTTGATTACTATGTCCAAGATCATTGCATACGGAGAAGAAGCAAGAAAATCTTTGCAGAAAGGTATCGACCAGCTGGCTGATACCGTAAAAATCACCCTGGGTCCAAAGGGACGCAACGTCGTTCTGGACAAAAAATTCGGCGCACCGCTGATCACCAACGACGGTGTCACCATCGCAAAAGAGATCGAGCTGGAAGACCCATTTGAAAACATGGGCGCACAGCTGGTAAAAGAAGTTGCTACCAAAACAAACGATGCAGCAGGCGACGGCACTACAACCGCTACTCTGCTTGCACAGGCTCTGGTACGCGAAGGCATGAAGAACGTCACTGCCGGTGCAAACCCAATGGTCCTGAAAAAAGGTATCCAGAGAGCTGTACAGACCGCAGTTGACACCGTCATCTCCCACTCCCAGAAGGTAAACGGCTCGGCTGACATTGCCAGAGTTGCTACCGTATCCTGCGGCGACGAGGTCATCGGCAACCTGATTGCAGAAGCAATGGAAAAGGTTTCCGCTGACGGCGTCATCACCCTGGAAGAATCCAAGACCGCTGAAACCTACACTGAAGTAGTAGAAGGTATGCAGTTCGACCGCGGCTACATCTCCCCATACATGGTCACCGACACCGACAAGATGGAAGCTGTTCTGGATGACGCTCTGCTGCTCATCACCGATAAGAAGATTTCCAACATCCAGGAGATTCTGCCACTGCTCGAGCAGATTGTACAGTCCGGCAAGAAGCTGCTGATCATCGCAGAGGACATCGAGGGCGAAGCTCTGACCACCCTGTTGCTCAACAAACTGCGCGGCACCTTCACCTGTGTTGCTGTAAAAGCTCCTGGCTTTGGCGACAGAAGAAAAGAAATGCTGCGTGACATCGCTATCCTGACCGGCGGCGAAGTTATCTCCTCCGACCTGGGTCTGGAGCTGAAGGACACCACCGTAGCTCAGCTGGGTCGTGCTTCTCAGGTAAAAGTTCAGAAGGAAAACACCATCATCGTCGGCGGAGCTGGCTCCAAAGAAGCGATTGCTGAGCGTGTTGGTCAGATCAGATCCCAGATTGCTGCAAGCACCTCTGAATTCGATACCGAAAAATTGCAGGAAAGACTGGCTAAACTGGCAGGCGGCGTAGCTGTCATCAAAGTCGGCGCTGCAACCGAAATCGAAATGAAAGAAAAGAAGATGCGCATTGAGGATGCTCTGTCCGCTACCAAAGCAGCTGTTGAAGAAGGCATCGTAGCAGGCGGCGGTACCGCTCTGATCAATGCAATCCCGGCTGTTCAGGCTCTGGTCGATTCCCTCGACGGCGACGAAAGAACCGGTGCTAAGATCGTTCTGAAAGCTCTGGAAGAGCCGGTTCGTCAGATTGCTATCAATGCAGGCGTCGATGGTTCTGTCATCGTCAATACCCTGCTGCACTCCGACAAGATTGGCTACGGCTACGACGCTTACAATGAAACCTACGTTGACATGATTCCAGCCGGTATCGTTGACCCAACCAAGGTTACCCGTTCCGCTCTGCAGAACGCTTCCTCGGTTGCTTCTATGGTACTGACCACCGAATCTCTGGTTGCTGACAGCAAAGAGGAAAATGACGCTATGGCAGGCGCTCCAGGTGCAGGCATGGGCGGCATGATGTAATCTCTGCCAAGATATAAAAATACAAGGGAAGGTATCCTGCGGATACCTTCCCTTTTTTCTGCCCTGTTTTAAAAAATCTGCTCGTTTTGGCACAGTTCTCCATAGATGCGCCGGTAGCGCGGTGCAAAGATGCTCCCCTTACGCCAGAGGAAGGTGATGTCGTGGTCCTCGGCAAAGTCCTCCAGCTCGATGATCCGCAGTCTGCCCTGCTGCAAATCTTCCTGCACCGCTGCTTCGTACAAAAATCCGATTCCGCAGCCCTGCACCAGCATCTGCTTGAGGACGTTCATATCCCCCACCTCAAACAGCGAGTGAAAATCCTGAAGAGCCAGATTCTTTCGGCTCAAACTGCGCCGGATAATTTCCCGGTTGCCGGAGCCTTCCTCCCGCACCAGCAGCGTTTCACCCAGCAGGTCGGCAAGTTGGTGGGGTGTATTCTGAAACGGGTAATCCTGTGCGCACACCGCCAGATAGCGTTCGGTGCGGTAGAGCATCGAGTCGTAGTCCTCCTTATGAAAATATCCCTCCAGGATGGCAAAGTCGATCTCTCCGCTGTCCAGCCAACGGCAGAGCAGCTCGCTGTTCTCCACCTGCATCGACACTTTTGCCGATGGATGCCGCCTGCGGTAGGCTGCCAGCGGCTTTGGGATAAGATACATTCCCACCGTCGGGGTCACGCCAAAACACAGGTCAGCGTCCTCGCTGTCTGCTTCCTGCATCCTTCTGTACAAAAACATCTGATCCTGCTTCATGGTGATAGCGGCGCTGCGCAGCATCTGCCCGGCAGCGGTCAGGTTCAGCTGTTTGTTTTCGTAGTGGAACAGCTTGACCCCGCACTGCTCCTCCAGCCAGCGGATGTGCTGGGATACAGCCGGCTGGGTCAGGTTGAGCTGCTCTGCCGCGCGGGTGTAGTTCATCAACCGACAGACCTCCAAAAAGGTGTCAATTCGAAAATCCAGCATTCTTCTTCCTCCTATCCATAAATTATTTTTATTATAACATAAAAATAAACAATTTTTCATCATGGATTTTTTATGTTATCCTGTATGTGGATTTGAGAGAAAGGAGAAACAACTATGAAAAAAGAAGAAAAAAAATCACAGATTCTCTGGCAGCTGTTCAAGGCAACCTTCTTGCTCAGTGCCTTTACCTTCGGCGGAGGATTCGTCATCGTTTCGCTGATGAAGAAAAAATTTGTTGAGGAGCTGGGCTGGCTGGATGAATCGGAGATGCTGGACATCACCGCCATTGCACAATCTTCGCCGGGTCCCATTCCAATCAACGCCTCGGTCATTCTGGGCTATCGGATGTGCGGCATCCCCGGCTCGCTGGTCGCCATCCTCGGCACCGCTTTACCGCCAATGATCATCATTTCCACCATCTCCTACTTCTATGCGCAGTTCCGCAGCAACCAAATCATTGCCACCGCCCTTCAGGTCATGCGTGCAGGTGTTGCTGCCGTCATCTTTGATGTTGTCTGGAACTTGGGTGCCAATGTCATCCGCACCCGTCGCACTCTGTACATCCTGCTGATGGTCGGCGCCTTTGCAGCAAAGGTCTTTTTCGGTGTGCAGGCAATGGTCCTCATCCTCGGATGTCTGGGTGTCGGTCTGCTCGATTTGCTGATTCAGTCCCGTTCCAAATCTAAAACACGCGCGGATGCGTCTGTCAAGGAGGTCTAATCATGCCTATTCTGCTGCAACTTTTCTTTGCCTTCATTCAGGTCGGCTTATTCAGTGTCGGCGGCGGCTATGCTGCCATCCCGCTGATTCAAAATCAAATCGTGGATGTCCACCATCTGATGACGCTGGGCGAATTCACCGATTTAATCACCATTGCAGAGATGACACCGGGACCCATCTCAATCAACTCCGCTACCTTTGTGGGCACCCGTCTGGCGGGCATCCCAGGATCCATTCTGTGTACCCTCGGGTGTATTATCCCATCTTTCTGCATCTGTCTGGCGCTTGCCCATTTTTATTATAAATACCGCAACTTCAGCGGCGTGCAAACGGTCCTTTCCGCGCTGCGTCCGGCAGTGGTCGCGCTGATTGCCTCTGCCGGTCTTTCCATCCTGATGCTCGGGCTGTTCCAGTCGGATTTAAGCTCCGCAGTCCTCTCCAACTTCCGTCCGCTGGAGGCTGTTCTGTTTGTCGGCGGGCTGTTCCTGCTCAGAAAGTACCGCTTCAACGCCATCGCCATCATCTTTGGCACCGGCGTTGTCGGCACCATCGCCTATTCCCTCATGGGAGCCATCGCCTGATACCCTCCCCTTATCTTTCATAAACAAAGGAGCAGACCTTTTAAAAGGTCTGCTCCTTTGTGCTATCCAGCCTTCGGGATTGCTCTAACATCTTTGCACCACCGGGCACAAAAAAGGCTCCGATTTTCGGAGCCTTTTTCTAAAACAACTATTTGTTTTTATTCTGGATGTATTCGTCGATGGAAGCAGCAGCGGTTTTGCCTGCGCCCATTGCCAGAATTACAGTAGCAGCACCGGTAACTGCGTCACCGCCTGCGTACACGCCCTCGCGGGTGGTAGCCATGTTGTCGTCAGCAATCAGACAGCCATGTTTGTTTGCTTCCAGACCTTCGGTGGTGGTTCTGATCAGTGGGTTTGGAGAGGTACCCAGAGACATGATAACGGTGTCAACCGGCAGCTCGAAGTTGGAGCCTTCAACCGGGATTGGACGGCGGCGACCGGAAGCATCCGGCTCACCCAGTTCCATCTTGATGCACTCGATGGATTTTACATTGCCCTTTTCATCACCGTTGATCTTAACAGGGTTGTTGAGCAGCATGAACTCGATGCCCTCTTCTTTTGCGTGATGAACTTCCTCACGACGAGCCGGCAGCTCAGCTTCAGAACGTCTGTAGATGATGTAAACGTGCTCTGCACCCAGTCTCATTGCGCTTCTTGCAGCGTCCATTGCAACGTTACCGCCGCCGACAACTGCAACCGCTTTACCTTTTCTGATTGGGGTGTCATACTCATCGAGGTAAGCTTTCATCAGGTTGATTCTGGTCAGGAACTCGTTTGCAGAGTATACGCCGACCAGATCCTCACCTTCAATGCCCATGAACATTGGCAGACCAGCGCCGGAGCCTACGAAAACAGCTTCGAAGCCCATGTCGTTCATCAGCTCGTCGATGGACAGAACTTTGCCGATAACCATGTCGGTCATCACTTTAACGCCCATCTTTTCCAGACCTTCTACTTCCTTCTGAACGATGGCTTTTGGAAGTCTGAATTCAGGAATACCGTAAACCAGTACGCCGCCTGCTTTGTGGAATGCTTCGAAGATAGTAACTTCGTAGCCTTTCTTAGCAAGGTCGCCTGCACAGGTCAGACCTGCAGGACCTGCACCGATGACAGCAACTTTGTGACCGTTGGAAACCGGTTTCTCGGTTTCATGTTTGCCGTTCTTCATATCCCAGTCAGCAGCAAATCTTTCCAGACGACCGATTGCAACCGGCTCACCTTTGATGCCGCGGACACATTTTGCTTCACACTGGGTTTCCTGTGGGCATACACGACCGCAAACTGCCGGCAGAGCGCTGGTCTCTTTGATTGCAGAGCAAGCATCGGCAAATTTGCCCTGAGCGATCAGGCTGATGAATTTCGGGATCTGTACGTTGACAGGGCAGCCGCTTACGCAAGGCATATGTTTGCAGTTGAGGCAGCGCTGTGCTTCCTCTACTGCCATTTCTTCTGTATATCCGTAAGAAACCTCTTCAAAGTTTCTTGCTCTTACCTTTGGATCCTGCTCCGGCATAGGGAGCTTTGTCATACTCATATTAGGCATTGTGGGCACCTCTCAATCTGCAATGTTCGCTGTCATGCTGTTCCTGCTCACGGTTGGTACCGTTGCGTTTCATCAGCTCGTCAAAGTTTACCAGATGACCGTCGAAGTCAGGACCGTCTACACAAGCAAACTTGATCTCGCCGCCAACATTGACACGGCAGCCGCCGCACATGCCGGTACCGTCGATCATGATTGGGTTGAGGGAAACGATGGTCTTGATGCCCTTTGGTCTGGTGGTTTCAGCAACGAACTTCATCATGATAACCGGACCGATTGCGATAACTGCATCGTAATCTCTGCCCTCGTCGATCAGCTGCTGGAGTTTGTTGGTAACCAGACCCTTTTCGCCGTAGGTGCCGTCGTCGGTCATTACATAGAGGTTGTCTGCTACTGCGCGCATCTCATCCTCGATGATAACGATGTCCTTGGAACGGAAGCCAGCGATCATGTCAACATGAGCGCCCATTGCGTGCAGAGCTTTTGCCTGTGGATATGCGATTGCACAACCAACACCGCCGCCGATAACGCAAACATTCTTCAGACCATCCAGATGAGTTGGGATACCCAGAGGACCAACAACGTCCAGCAGGTATTCGCCTGCTTCCATTGCGCCGAGCATCTTGGTGGAACGACCTACCATCTGAACGATCAGGGTGATGGTGCCTTTTTCTCTGTCATAATCTGCAACGGTCAGCGGAACGCGCTCGCCCTGCTCGTCGATGCGGAAGATGATGAACTGTCCGGGGAGAACCTTTTTAGCGATAAACGGAGCCTCTACCTCAACAAGAACGACTGCTTCGTTCAACAGCTTTTTGTTTACGATTTTATACACTTGCAATCTCACCTCTCGAAAATTTTCGACATATGCAGACAGAAAAGACACCCGTTCCTTCTTCTTAAAAACGCCCGCCCCTTCTGTTTTGCCCTTTTGTCTGTCCTGCAAGGTCCCGCTGCCTGTCTGGCAGCTGCCTTGTACCCACTAAATAGTTTACCCCGAGCCTGTTAATTTGTCAACAATGAAAAATAGATGAAAAAGAAAATACCCGACGAAGGCTTTTTACCCATATTGCCAACTTCGAGCAAAAAGCACAGCAATTCGGCTGATTTTGCGTCGGAGTGGCTAAAATCGACCTGTAAAATCCCCTCTTTTTTATTTTTCTCCTACAATTTTTCCTGTTCCTTCCTTTGCTCTCGAACCAATCTGCTGTTTTGCCTGGCTCTGGCAGCTGCGGTACCATTTATTCTTTAGAATAAGCCGTCACATACAAATCCCCATAGAAAATTTCTATCCTTCCAAACTGACAGAAAAAAGCAGACCGGATGTCCGCAAAAGACTCCGGTCTGCAAAAAATTTAGATAATTTCAATGCGCATTGTCGCACTGTATTTTCCATCTGCGGTGGTTGCCCGCACGGTGGAATAGCCCGACTCAATGCCGGTAAAGACACCTCTGCCGTCCACCGAGCCATACAGACTGCCACGGTAAACACTCCATACAATCTCCTCGCCGGTGGCGTTGGAAGGAGAGAAAATCACCTGAAGCTGAATCGATTTTCCTGCCTCTACCCGTGTGGAGGAAGCTTTTATGGTGATGCCGGTGGTCTCCACCTTTTTGCCGACCACATCCGGTACCTCCGGCTGCTTGTCGGTCTTGTTCGCAGAGCTGCTGCCCGAAGAGCTGCCGCCGGTGACCTTGACCTCGATGCTGCCTCCCTGGTCGCCTGCCACCACAGTAATCTTACAAGTGCCTGCACCCACTGCGTGTACCACACCGTCCTTGTCGATGGTTGCCACATACTTGTCGCTGGTGGTGTACTTGCGGGTGACCTTGTCATCTCCGGTCAATTTGATTCCAAGCTGCTTTTCCTGCCCTGCCTTGAGGGTCAGCTTTTTATTCTCCGGGTCGGTAAAGATGATATACTTGACCTTGCCGTTGCTGCTGCCCTTGACCACAACCGTCTCGCTCACCGGTCCCGACGGACGCTCGGTGGACGAAGAGCTGCTGTTGCCAGATGGCTTGCTCGAGGAGGTGCTGCCGCTGCTGCTCGAAGAGGAACCGTTGTTGCTGCTGTTGCCGGAGGAACTGCTGCCAGAGGAGCTACCGCCCGCGCTCGACGAGCTGCCCTGACTGCTGGCAGTTTTGCCGTCCAACGAGCAAGCCGGTCCATTGGAGGCGTTCAGCTCCTTGCCGGTGCTCTGGGTGCCGGTGCGTCCGGCATATTTTGCACCCGCCGCATCCAGATATTTTTCGACTGCCTGCGCAATCTCCTCTCCCACCTGCTGCTGGTAGGAATCCTTCTGCATCTTGCTGTATTCCTTTGCGTTGCTCAAAAAGCCAATCTCTCCCAAAATGCCTACCATCTGCGGGTCGCGGGTGACATAAAAGACGTCATACTTTGCACCCCTGTCGGTGGTGGAAAGTCCATCCGCACTGGCGGAGGAGATGCGGGTTGCCAGTTTTTTTGCAAACGGATAGAAGTAGTAGCACTCCGAGCCGACCGCCGCGCTGTTGGTTTCAGAGGAGTTGGTATGAATACACAAAAACAGCGAGGAATCAAAGTTTTTCGCCTGTGCCAGTCTGCTGTCCAGCGAGGTGGTATTGTTGTAGGTATTCAGCAGATTGACCTTGGCTCCCCTGTCCTCCAGCTCCTGTGCGATGGCTTTGGAAAGCTCCCAGTTGATTCTCTTTTCCGGCCAGTTTGGGTCGATGTCATCCGCTACACCCGGGTCGCTGCCTCCATGTCCCGGGTCTACAGTGATGCGCGCACCCTCTATTCCGGTCGGATTGTTAAAGCGCAGCACAATGTTTCCATTTTCATGGTAGGCTTTGTATCCCAAGAAGCTGCCGTCATCCAACAGCTCCAGGGTCAGGGTACTGCCCTTCCAGCTTGCACTGGAAAACAACGGGTTTTGATTGAGGGATAAATCCCCCGGTGTGGAGGTGGTGTTCTGAAAATCAAACCGCAGTCTGCCGCTGGAATATTCCGGCAAATAGGAAACCGGATAATCCGACTGCAAAATCACATAGGTAAAATCCTTGTTTGCTTTGACGGTCATATTGCGGATGCTGTTGTTTTTGATGGAGATTCCTCCGGTCACCGCCTGCACATCCTCGCAGTAGACCCTGCGACCCGATGCCAGTTTATAGTAATGGCGGTAGCTGCTGCCGTCCTTGACGCTGACCTTGCTGCCGACCACATAATCCATCGTGCCATAAGGCAGCGGGTAGCAGCTGGTATCCGGGTAGATGCTGTTTTTATTGACCGGGAAGGTCAATGCCTGCTCGGACACCACCTGCACCAAGGTTCCATCCCCGATGGATTTGCTCGAGGAGGTGGACAGGCTCGGCTGATTATAACGGATGGTACCGGTATAATCGCCGCCGGAGCTGCTTGAGGAACTGCTGCTCGAGGAACTGCTGGAAGAATTGCCCTTGTCGTTGCTGCCGTAGGAGCCGGTCGGTCCCTGGAAGGTCAGCTTGGCGCCGGTCAGGCTCTCGGTCTTACCGTCCATGCTGGCAATAAAGACGATGCTGCCCATCCCGGAGGAGCTGACGTTTTTACCTTCGACATCATAGGAGGCGGTAAATTTTCGGTAGCCGCTGATTCCACCCGAACGTCCGGTGTTCTTTAGGGTCAGGGTTTCTCCGTTAACGGTTGCCACTACCTGCGCTCCGTCCATTGCGATTGCCACAAGGTCGATGGTGTCGCCGTCTGCCACACTGTAATTGCCCACCGGGGTAACCTCTTCCAGCAGGGTCAAGCCCGCAAACAGGTCCTCCCGCTGGCTAAAGCTGCCACTACCTGCCTGTGCGGTCATCTGGTCCCCGCTGCTTTCCTGCTCCCATGCTTCCTTTAAATAATAGGTGGTGTAGTTTACATCCTTGAGCAGTGCCTCCAGCGAATTAAATACGCTGCCGCAAAAACCTTCCTCCTGCTGTGTAATCTTCCACTGGTCGGCAAGCTCGCTGTTGGGTCCCCAGCCGTTTTCCCAGCTGCCTGCCCGCGAGGAGGCATGTCCCATATAACCGGTCACACCCGCCTGTGAGAGGGTATCGCTCCACCAGTCGGCAATCGGTTCAAAAGGAAGCTGGTCGCTGCCGGTCGCTCCATAGTTTTTGACCACCACAAAGTCTGCCAGACCCTTCTCAATCATCCCTTTGCTGTCCGCATTGTAATCGCCCAGAGAGGTTCGGGTGTAAGCAAGGTCGATTCCGTCCGGCTGTTCATCGGCAGTTGCCCACACCGGCGACACCGCCAGTCCCACCGGCAGCTCCGGGTTCTGCTGACGCACCGTCTGCACCGCTGTCTGTACCAGCAGCTCGGTGCTGCCGGTCATATATTCCTTTAGGCTGACGTTGGCGCCTGTGTGCGCATATTCATCATAGCTGTACTGTCCCTGTTCATTGAGGTACCCATCCAGCAGCAGACCGTCCAGCCCTCGCTGGGAAGCAATGGCGGCTAACTGCTCTGCACTGCGGTCCAAAGCCTTTGCATTCACCGAAGTCATGTGGTGCATTCTGCCGTCCGTTCCTGCAACCAGCGAAAGGTCGCACAGACCGTACACCGCTATTCCCTGCTGATGCGCCAGATCGCACAGGCTGCCCAACAGGTCAAAGGAGACCATCTTTGCCGGAGAGTCCCACAGCGTTCCATAGGCATTTTCGGTGCTGACAAACAGGGTGTTCAGTCCCAGTTGTGCCGCCTGCTCCACCAGCTGCTCCAGCTGCCGATAGACCTCTTCCTCATCCGGCTGCACCGATTGCTGCTCCTGCTGGAGCACTTCCCCGGACAGACGCAGCTGTGCCTGCTCAATCGCAGGTGCAAGCTCGGATAAAAATTCCCTTCCGGGACTTACCTGCGCCGCTTTCATCTCCTGCGGCAGTTCAAACTGCACCGCAGACGCCTCCTGCTGCACCGGCTGCGGCTGGGACTTCTGCTCCTCCTGCTCCTGTTGAATCTGCTGCATTGCCTGTGCAACCTTCTGATCCTTTTCCTCCTGCGCCGCCGTCTGACGCAGAATCACCACTGCAAAGATTGCAAGGATGGTGATGACCGCCATCACTCCCGCTAAGGAGTTGATGATCGTTTTTTCTTTATTGTTCTTTGTCACCGTGCTGGCCTCCTGTTTCTTTCCATCCTGATGTTTGCGTTATAAAACCTCCTGCAAGCTGTCCAGCTCCTCCAAAATTGCCGGTCGAACCGACGATTCCGGCTGGAACACCGAGTTGTAGCGGAAGAGCGCAAATCCCTGATAGTGCTCCTCTTTGCGGGCAGTTTCCACCATCCGCGCCAGGATGTCTCCGCTGTTTGCCCACTCCCATCTGCCGTTGCCTGCATAGGCGTCCTCCAGACCGACCTTGTAAGGGGAGAGTCCAACCACCAGCTGGACCTTATTTTGGATCAGGTCGTTCCATTCTTCCACCGTCTGCTCATACGGGCAGGTGCTGTTTTTAAAACCAAAGTAGACCTGCGGGCAGATGTAATCGAGATAGCCCTCTTCACTCAGCCATTTTTTCACGTCGATAAACTGCTTGTTGTAGTTATTGTCCATATTACCCTGCGGACTGATGCCAAACAGCACCTCACCGTCCGCCTGCTTGACAGCTGCATACACCTGTTTGACCAGGTCGTTGACATTCTGACGACGCCAGGCTGCCAGCGATAAGCTGCCGCCTTTGTTTTTGTACGCCTGATAGGAGGCACTGTCAAAGCCCGCGTCGGTAGTGGGGTAAAAATAATCGTCAAAGTGGATACCGTCCACGTCATACTTTTCCACAATCTCCCGCACGCCCTCCACAATCAGCTGCTGTGCTTTTTTGCTTGCCGGGTCATAGGTCACTGCACCGTTGTAACGGATGGCATCTCCGCTTTTGAGCAGTTTGACAGCAGGATTTTTGCTGCTCAACTGCTTGTTGGTCGCCGAGGTGCGCACCCGGTAAGGATTGACCCACGCATGAAGCTGCAAGCCACGCTGGTGTGCCTGCTCGACCATGATAGCAAGTGGGTCAAAGCCGGGGTCTGCGCCCTCTTCGCCGGTCGCCAGATAGGACCAGGGGAACAGTTCCGACTCGTACAGTGCATCGCTGAAGGGACGCACCTGTGCAATCACGGTGTTCAGTCCCAGCTGCTGGATGTTATCGAACGCCTTCTGGATATTTTTTGTAAACTGTGCTTTTCCCACACTCTTATCATTTTTGTCCAGCAGCATCGGCTTTAAGTCGAGGTAGGACAGCCAAACCGCCTTCATCTCCTGGGTCTGCTGCTGTTTTTGGGTCTGCCCGTTGAGCAGACTGTTTTTCTGCAAAGCGGCGGTTGCAGAAAGCTCGATCGCCGACGGATTTTCCATCGGGTAGCCCTCCTGCGGGTCGACAAAGTTATCCGCTATCCACAGCTGCTGGGTCTTTCCCTGCGGCTGTTTATCCTCTGCCGGCTGTGCGCATCCTGCCACTCCCACCGCCAGCACCGCTGCCAGCAAAGCGCAGGTCAAGCGGAAGTTTCTTCTTTGATTGTTCATAAAACATCTCCCCTAACATTGTTTTGTCCTGTCCAAAGTATATGCCGCCCGCGCGGGCAGCCATTCCCATTCTGTCGACAAACTGCTCCAAAACAGGACTCTCTTCCTTTTCAATATATCAAGAATACCATACTTTTACAAAATTGACAAATCGTTTGTATAAAATTCCATAAAATTTTCTTTGTATGAACCCTTCCGACATTTTCTTGTTTTGCCTCTGCAAATCAGGGATTTTCCTGTTGTACAGTGCCTTTTTTTCGGACATTTGCTGCAACCCTTTTATTTTTTGTAACAAATCTCCTGTGCCGGGTAGTATCTGTCCTCATTTTATGATACAATCCATTTAAGATAATTGTCGAAATTATTTTGAGAGGAGTTTTGTTATGCTGAAACGCTTTGAGAAAGTCACAGGAAGCTATATCGAAACGATTGCCGGTCAAAAACGCTTTGCCTTCTCCCACTCGGATACTGCCGACTTTTACGACCTGCCGGAGCGCCTGCAATACAGCAGTTACCCGGGCAGCGTCCTGCGCTTTTATGACCTTGTCACAGGCAAGGTCTACCAGCCATTTGACAAACGACAGGATGTTCTTTATGGCAATCCCGTTTTCTTAGAAGGAAAATACTACTTTTTACAAGGGGATTTTTCCTGCAATGTCATCCGGCTCTACCAGTGGGTCCCGGACAGCTGTTTGCAGCAGGTGACCCAACTGTCTATAAAAGAAGTCAATCTGTACAATCTGCATATCATCGGAGATTCGGTGCATATTGTCAGCCAGGATGAGCAGTTTGTCTGCTATTACCCACAAAAGTTCTCCTTCCCCTTGGGCAGCAGTGAAAGCGCTATACGAATTGAAGGGGATAAAGTCTATCTGGAAGCCTGGGTAGAGGAGGGCTGGGATTCCGAAAAAAATTGTGCAACCGACCGCTACCGCTATTATGACAAGCTCATCACAAGAGATTTTGACGGCAACCTTCTATCCGAGGAGGTCGGCTCGCTTTATCAGGCTCCCGACGGAAGCTGGTGGATCGGCTAAAGCAAAATTCAACCACAAAATCACAAACGAAAAGCCACCCGAACGGTTGTTCAGGTGGCTTTTTTGTGATACTCTTAGGATTCTTTTGGCTGTGGGTCACCCGATTGGATTCCCTGTTGTGCTGCATTGGATGGGTTTGCATCCGATGGATTGCTTTGCCGAACTTTCTTTACCTGCTGCTTTGTCGATGCAGTTTCCTGCTGTGCCTTTACATCGGCTGGCTGGCTCTGCTGCAATTCGGCGCCATCCGGCTTTGTTTCACCGGCAGGTTTCTGTGTCTGGGTCGTCTGTAAGTCGACCTTGATTTTGTACTGAACCTCTTTGCCCACATTTCCGGCGCCGTCGATTGCCCGCAGGGTGACGGCGTGCGTTCCTTCTGTCAGGATAATCTTCATGTTATCCTTGCTCAGGGTCTTAAATTCAGTCTGCTTGTCGGTTTTCACCTGCACGCTGAGCGGACTTGCCGCTGTCGCTTCCTGTGGCACACTGACGGTATAGCCGGTCACCTTGCCTCCCTGATAGATGCTGGCATCCTTGCCGTTGTAAGGATTGATTGCCTTGTCACCATTCTTCAGCTGTGGAACAACGGTCGGAGCTGTCTGGTCCACCGTTTTGATTTCCACCGTCTTTGTGGCGGAGTTGCCCGCTTTATCGGTTGCAGTGATGAGATAGCTGCCGTTTTCCTCTGCGGTGAAACGGTAACCGTTTCCTTCGCTGTGTGTGATGGTTTTGCCATCCTTGGTTACCTGCACGCTGCTGATGCCGCTGCCCTCATCGGTGACCGCGAAGGTGACCTCATGCTTCTGCTTCCAGCCGTTGTTGTCGCTGGTCTGGCGAATATCAGGGTTTGTTTTGTCGATGCCATTCACTGTGACCTGTGCCTGTGCCTGGTTGCCCGCCTTGTCGGTGACAACGATCGCATACTCGCCGTTTTGGGTGACGTTCAGGATATAGTTGCCCTCGCTCAGGCTCATCTCAACGCCCGATGCGGTCACCTTGGCGATGCCGCTGCCGTTTCCATCGTTGGCTTTCAACACAATCTGGGCACTGGTCATGTTTTCGTTGTAGCTGACCGTTGGCTGCTCGACAACCGGAGGGGTGCAGTCGATGCCGCTGACGACAACGGTAGTGTACGCGGACTTGCCCGCTTTGTTGGTCGCAGTGATGGTGTAGCTGCCGTCCTCGGTAACGGTGAGCAGATAGCTGCCGTCCGCCTGCAACGCAGCTGCGTTAAGGTTCTGGTCGGTGACCGAGGTGATTTCCGTTCCGCCGTTGTCATCGACGGTCACGCGGATGGTGGCGCTGGTGGCGATGATCTGCGGCTGCTCCGCTGCAATAGTCGGCGCAACGTTGCCTTTGATTGCTTCGATCGGAATCTGTACCTGTGTGCGGCTACCCTTACTGTCCTCTGCGGTAACCGTATAGGTGCCGTTTTCGGTAACGGTCAAGGTGTAGCTGCTGCCGCTGCCGGTAAGCTGACCCTTGTCGCTGGTCACCTTAATCTGTGCTGCGTTGCCGTCCGCATCGGAAACTTCGATTGGAATGGTAACGCTGGTGGCAGTTTCATTGACCTGCTGGCTTCCTGCCTTCACTGTCGGCGCAACGTTGCCTTTGATTGCTTCCACCGGAATCTGTACCTGTGTGCGGTTGCTGTCACTGTCCTCTGCGGTGACGGTATAGGTTCCGTTTTCGGTAACGGTCAGAGTGTAACTGCTGCCGCTGCCGGTAAGCTGACCCTTGTCGCTGGTCACTTTGACCTGCGCCGGGCTGCCGTCTGCATCGGAAACTTCGATTGGAATGACAACACTGGTCGCAGTTTCATTGACCTGCTGATTTCCTGCCTTCAAGGTCGGCTGCTGTTTGGCAGCTGCTACAACAACATCTGCGCTTGCCTGGTTTCCTACCTTGTCGGTGGCAACGATAGTGTGTTTGCCTGGCTGTACGTTTTCCACACGACCACTGTATACCAAGCCCTGGCTGGTTGTTGTTAGATTCATTTTGACTTCCGTTCCGTCAAATTTGGCGGTTACCGAGTTGAGGTCGGTGACGGTAAATTCGACCACGCCGTTCTGGTTTTGGGTGATGGCGATGACCGGTTTTTCGCTGTCGATGCCCTTGACCTCGACTGTTTGTGTTGCACGCGCCTTCTCGGTTGTACCCTCCAAAATGACTGCGGTGATGGTGTAGGTACCGTTTTTGTCCACCTCAAAGTGATAGATGTTGCTCTCTTCCAGCAGGTTGACCGGCTGCTGTTTGCCTGTCGGCGAGATGCTCACCTGCAATTTCTGTGTGCCGGTCAAATTGGCATCCACCTGCACCTTAATGTCCTTGCTCTGGGCAAGGGTGTCGTCCGGCTTTGTGATGGTAATGACCGGATTTTCCACTGTCGAAGGAGGGGTCGGAGTGGTTGTGCTGATCATCACCTGCTCCGATTTGCTTCCATTGCCTGCCTTATCCACAGCGGTGATGGTATAGTTGACATTTTCCTTTGCAATAAAGGAGTAGGTGCCGTTTCCGTTTTGCTCAACTGTTTCCCCTTTGATTTCTACTCTGGCAGTTGTATTGTCCGCCGGAACCACAAAGATGTTGCCGATTCCCGAAACCGTATCGTTTGCCTGGAAGGTAACGGTCGTTCCCTGTGTTGTGATGGCTCCCAGGGTTGGCGCGCTCTTATCCACACGAACAGCCAGCGGCATCTCTGCTTTGTTGCCCGCTGCATCACGTGCGGTGATTTCATAGCCGACTGCGCCTTCTTTATTGGCAACAAACTGGTAAATGTCGGTGCCGCTAATGTGTTCTACGCTGAGTCCCTTTTCTGTACTCTGTACCTTTACCTGTACGCTCTGCACGCCGACGTTGTCAGTGATGGTCAGGCGAACCAGCTTATCTTCTTTGTACCATGCCGAACCATTGATGCTGTCTTCTTTTGCCATTCCGATGACTGGCGGCTCTGTATCGGTCTGGGTGCTGCCTTTGAGATCTACCTTATATTGGTTGTTGACATTGCCTGCGTTGTCGGTGACCAGGATAGTGTAGTCTCCTGCTTTGTCTGCTACGAAACGGTATTTTCCGTCGCTGCTGGTTGCCAATTTGGTGGTGATGTTATTGCCGCTCACCGCTACCGACTTGACACCGGAAAGAGCATCTGCCACCTGGAAGGTCAATGTATTGTTGTTTGCATCGATTGCTGTGACTGTCGGCATGGTTTTGTCGATGCGCACGGTGTAGATACCGGTCGCCTCGCTGCTGCCCGCGCTGCCGTCGGTAAAGAAGTAATAGTCTCTCTGACCTTCATTTTTTACGGTCAGTGTTCCGTCGGTCAGCTGCTGGCGATTTCCCCACGAAGCCGGTTTTTCATTTGGCATCTTTGCCGGACGGTCATAGGAATAAACCTTTCTGCCGCTGCCGTAGCCGGTCAGGGTAAAGGTCACATTCTGATTGGTCCAGCTGCCGTTTGGATAGCTCTGGCTGCCTGCGTTGACATAGACGGTCGGAGCAGAGATGCTGCTGCCGTATACATCCACCCAAAAGCTGACCTTGGTATCATAATATCCTCTGCGGGAGCCGGTCACCGTCACTTTGGCGGTTCCTGCACCCACTGCCTCCAGAACGATGGTGTCGTCCCGGCGGGAGCTTACCTTGACCACGCTGCTGTTGGAGGTGGAAACATCAATCGCACTGGCATCGGTGCGCACGTTGATGATTCGCTCGCTGCCTCTGCTGAGGACCTGGTCGTCGATGCTGCGGATGTACACGGTATCCCGGTCGCTTCCGCCTTCACTTCCGCCGCCGCTGCTGTTTCTATAAACAGTCACCTGGAAGGTAGTGCTCTTGGAGGTATAGCCCGAGCGGGACGCGGTCACCTTGACGGTGGTGGTGCCGGCTTTGATGGCGCGCACCTTCAGCTGGAAGCCGTCTGCGGTCACCTGTGCTACGTTGCTGTTGGAGTTGGACAGCTTGATGCGGCTGGCGTTGGTGTTGACGCTGATGTAGCGCACACTGCCTTCCTCCATTTTCTTGTCCGAGATGCCCGACAGCTGCAATTTGCTGCCGGAGGTATCCTTGACCACAATCTCAAAGGAAACGGTCCTGCTGGTGTAACCCGAGCGGGAGGAGGTCACCTTGATGGTCGCTCTGCCCGGTTTTACTCCGGTCATGGTGATGTGGCTCTTGGAATTGGAATAGGTCACCTTTGCCACGCTGGCGTTGCTGGTCGTAACCTTCAGCGAGCTGCCGTTGTGGTCGATGCCCACAATCTTCTTTTCCCCGATGTCCAGATACTGGTTGGAGATGCTGTGCAACGTCACCTTTTTGTCGGTGCTGCTAGAGCCGGAACCGGAGCCGGAATTGGAACGTCTGCTTGGCGCTGCGCATCCTCTGGCAGTTTCTACATACAGCGGTCTTGCATCGTAGTAGACCCCGTCGCTGTTGCAGTACAGACGGTTGATCTGTCCATAGCCGTACAGCTCGGTCGGCGCATTGGTGTAAGCATAGTTGATGATGGTATCGTCGTCATATACCACCTCACAGGCGGTAACGGTTTTGAGCTTGTTGAGCTTGAGGTTGCGCAGGGTCAGGGTGGTTCCCTTCGGCGCGTTGACCGTCACATTGGTAAAGCCGCGGCTGCCGCTGTACAGTCCGCCTTCCTCCAGGATGGCGCTGCTTTTGATGCTGACGGAGGACAGCTCGGTGTCGCGAGAAGCAAACACCCTCGCGGTCTCCTGGCTGTCTACCACCAAAGAAGCTGCATTGACGTCGTACAATTTGACCCAATCGGAGCCGCCGTTGATGTACAGCGTTCCTTTGATGTCCACATTTTTTAAGGTAACGGTATCCGAAGGCACGTTGATGAACACATCTCCGGTAAAGGTCTTGTTGGAGATTGTCACCGCACCGATGTCGATATATCCGTTTTTATAGATGGTCGATTCGCTGTAGCTGCCCTTCTTTTTAAAGCGGGCGTTCGGATAGCTGGTTCCCTTTTTCGGAACCGGCACCTGCTGGGTAGGCTGTGCCAGCGCAGTTGCCTGCTGTTTTTCCACCGGCTCGGTTCCTACCGGCTGGTAAACTACCGTAGGCTTCTGCTCTTTTTTTATTGTGCGGTCGGGAGTCAGTGCCGAGGTGGTCACTGTATGGGTCGTCTGGTCCTCTCGCGAGGACTGCTGTCCGCTGCCCGACGGCTTTGTTGCAGGCTGGGTGGATTGGGTGGATGGCTTGGAGGTCTGCGGCTCCTCTGCCTGCGGTTCCTCCTTGACCTGACCCTCTTCCTTCTCCTCGATGGTCGGGTCCACCTCTGCGGACACCTCGTTTTCATCTAAAATGTCCTCACCCGGGTCCTCTTCATCCGGTTCTGGTGCTTCCAGTTCGATGGTCTGCTGCGATTCCTCCTGCCGAGGTTTAAACCAATCGCAGCCGGTCAAACCGGCAGACATCATGGTGACCGCCAGCAGCACCGCAATAACCTTGTAAAACGGTCGCTCGTTCTTTGGTTTCATAGTAACGCTCCTTTCTCTTATGAAGCGGGAATTCTCCTTTTTTGATACCGCCTTATCAGGCTTCTCCTCTTGCCTATAAGACGATGAAAAGGGATGGTTTGTTACAGATACTCCATAAATTATTTCCACCATTTGAAATATCTTTTATAAAGATTATCCTCCCCTTCCATTTTCTGCTTCTGTAAATAAGGTGTCTAAAGCGAAGGGTTTTGTTGCAGGAAAATGGCAACTTTAAAATTTTTTCCAGGCAATCTTCCGGCAAACAAACAGCGGGTCAGAAAAGACCTGTGTCTTTTCTGACCCGCTGTAATCGGATGAGTGTTTCAGTTTATTTAGATTTCTCCCTGCGATGCCGCCTTGAGGTATGCGTTGATAAACGGGTCGAGGTCCCCGTCCATCACTGCGTTGATGTTGCCGCTTTCGCAGTTGGTGCGGTGGTCCTTGACCAGGGTATACGGCATAAAGACGTAAGAGCGAATCTGGGAACCCCAGCCAATCTGCTGCTGCTCGCCCTTGATGTCCTCGATGCGTTTGAGGTGTTCACGCTCCTTGATTTTGACCAATTTAGATTTGAGCATCTTCATTGCTACCTCGCGGTTCTGGTGCTGGCTGCGCTCGTTCTGGCAGGCAACGATGACCCCGGTCGGAATATGGGTGATGCGGATGGCAGATTCGGTCTTGTTGACGTGCTGACCGCCCGCACCGCCCGAGCGATAGGTATCAATCTTCAGGTCTGCCGGATTGATTTCGATGTCATAGTCATCGTCGATCTCCGGCATGACCTCCAGCGAAGCAAAGGAGGTCTGTCTTCTGCCGGAAGCATCGAACGGCGAAATGCGCACCAGACGGTGTACCCCATGTTCCGATTTCAAAAAGCCGTAGGCGTTGGTTCCGGTAATCAGGATGGAGGCGCTTTTGATGCCCGCTTCCTCTCCTGCCAGATAATCCAGCACCTTGACTTTAAAATGATGTCGCTCGCTCCAGCGGGCATACATCCGGTAGAGCATCTGCACCCAATCCTGCGCTTCGGTGCCGCCTGCACCTGCGTGGAAGGAAAGGATGGCATTGTTCTGGTCAAACTCGCCGGACAGCAGCGCCGACAGCTTTTCTTCCTCGATGCGCTGGGCAATCTCCTTTAAGCTGGTGCGGATGTCCTGCAAAAAGCTCTCCTGTTCTTCCTCACTGTCAAACTCTTCCTCGGCAGCAAGCTCCAGCATCGTCTGTGCGTCCTCGTACATCCGCACCAGATTTTCATAAGAGCCGACCTTCTCGTTGACCGTCTTTTGCTCCTTGAGTACCTTTTTGGTGTTTTCTACATCATTCCAGAAATCCGGCTGCGCTGCCTGTTCATCCAGTTGTTTTTTCTGTTCCAGCAGCTTCTGATAGCCCAGCGCCTCCTTGAGATATTCAATCTTCGGCTGCTGCGCCAACAGCTCCTGTTTGAGTTCTTCTATCTGAAGCATCTTTGCTCCTCCTGTTATCCTTTAAGATTAAAAATGACTGCCGACTATACCGGCTGGCTGTTACGGCGTTCCTGTCCGTCAAAAAACTGCGCCGGCTCAGCCTTTATTTTTGAGCAGACGCTCCTTTGTCTGAAGCATTCGGCTTCCTCCTGTATATCCAAAAAGTAAAAAATGATCTTCCATTCTGTTTTATAAGCAATTTTCTATCCAAACCACCGCCGCATCGTTGCACAACAGGCAGTTTTACCTTTTATTATAGTAGAATCCTGCCCGCTTGTAAAGTATTCCTTGATTCTCTTTTATTCATATTTGTAGCACTACAATACATATTGGACAAAAGAGTAAAAAGATATGAGGAATAGGGTCTCATGGGTTATAGTTAA
>OFMH01000669.1_pt1 | contig 22735 bp, 18 predicted proteins | sample 1541761 | NCBI WGS metagenome assembly OFMH01 (sample SAMN04209249, study PRJEB22552) | human gut metagenome | biome: gut; material: feces | host: Homo sapiens | place: USA: Oklahoma
GTGGGCTGTTGGTTAGCCCGCGGTGGTCAACGGCAAGGAAAGTCTACCGGGAGACCACAATCGTGTACCTGGTTTTTCGTCGTGTGCGGATAAGAGGACTTGAACAGGGCGGCTCTGCAGCCGTCAGGCAGCAGAGCAACCAACAGCCCAGTGGGCTGTTGGTTAGCCCGCGGTGGTCAACGGCAAGGAAAGTCTACCGGGAGACGCAATCATGTACCTGGTTTTTCGTTGTGCATCCCATCGTATCTACCACTGCCGCATCCTGCGCCAGATGATAATCCTTAAGGCAGAGATAATACAGCCGGAAAATTTCCGTCCTGTAGGCATCATCCACTGGGTGAGCTGTTGTTCTGTCATCATAGGGGCTTTTTTCTCCTTTCTTCTTTATAGACACCAGCGGGGCTGCATATATTACACCCCGGTACTCCCTTGCTATACAGCATTCTACCTATTATAATAGCAGTATCTGGTGCGCTGTACAAAGCGCACGGAAGGACTGGGGCCGTGTGCCCCGCAGAACAGGAGACCTTGGGATGGAACAGCATCGCCCTGCCCCGCCGGACCGGATCGTCATCCGGGGCGGCCGGGTCCACAACCTGAAAAATATCGACCTGGATATTCCGCTGCACAAGATCGTGGGCATTGCGGGAGTATCCGGCTCCGGCAAATCCTCGCTGGCGCTGGGCATTTTGTACGCTGAAGGCTCCCGGCGGTATCTGGAGTCACTTTCCACCTACACACGCCGCCGGATGACCCAGGCAGAAAAGGCACAGGTGGACCAGGTGCTCTATGTCCCGGCGGCACTGGCACTGCGGCAGCGTCCGGGTGTGCCGGGGATCCGCAGCACCTTTGGCACCGGCACGGAGCTATTGAACAGCCTGCGGCTGATGTACTCCCGCCTGGCAAGCCACCGCTGCCCCAACGGGCATTACCTGCCGCCCAGTCTGGCTGTGGCGGCCGGTATGGAGCTGGTATGCCCTGTCTGCGGCGCCCATTTTTTTGCTCCGGGCGCAGAGGAACTGGCGTTTAACAGCCAGGGCGCCTGCCAGCGCTGCGATGGCACCGGCATCGTGCGCATCGTAGACGAGAGCACGCTGGTGCCGGACGAATCTCTTTCCATCGACGAGGGCGCTGTTGCCCCCTGGCAGACCTTGATGTGGTCGCTCATGAAGGACATCGCCCGGGAGATGGGGGTGCGCACGGACGTGCCGTTCCGGGAGCTGACCCCCCAGGAGCGAGAGATCGTGTTCCGGGGCCCGGCGGTAAAAAAGAAGATCATCTACCAGAATAAGACCAGCGGCGCTGCCGGGGATATGGACTTTACCTATTTCAACGCCACCTATACCGTTGAAAATGCCCTTTCTAAGGTCAAGGACGAAAAAGGCATGAAGCGGGTGGAAAAGTTCCTCCGGCAGGAGGTCTGCCCGGACTGTGGCGGCACCCGGCTCAGTCTGGCGGCCCGTGCTCCGCTGCTGCGGGGCATCCCACTGGACAAAGCCTGCCAGATGACCCTGGCGGACCTAGTGGTCTGGGTAGAGGGCGTGCCGGATACCCTGCCAGAGCCAATGCGTCCCATGGCCTGCAGCATTTGCGATGCATTTTTGAGCGCTGCCCGGCGGCTGATGGAGCTGGGGCTGGACTACCTGACCCTGGACCGGGCGGCCTCCACCCTTTCTACCGGAGAGCGGCAGCGGATGCAGCTGGCCCGGGCGGTGCGTAACCGAACCACCGGGGTGCTGTATGTGCTGGACGAGCCATCCATCGGGCTGCATCCTTCCAATCAGGAGGGGCTGATCGGTGTGATGCAGGATCTGCTGGCAGACGGTAATACCGTGATCCTGGTGGACCACGATACCCAGGTGCTGGCCCGGGCAGACTGGCTGATCGAGCTGGGGCCCAAAGCAGGCGCGCAGGGCGGACAGATCATTGCACAGGGCACGCTGGCACAGATCCAGCAAGACCCCCGTTCCCAGATTGGCCCATTTCTGGCCGGCCGCCAGCTCCAGGTGGGGCAGCGGGCCACGGCCCAGGAGATGTTTGCGCTGGGGCGGCTGCACCTGTCCACTGGACCCATCCACACGGTACAGCCGCTGGAAGTGGACCTGCCGAAGGGGCGGCTGATCGCCGTGACCGGCGTATCCGGCTCCGGCAAGACCACCCTGATTTTGGAGAGCCTGATCCCGGCGCTGGAAGCGCACATCGCCGGGCAGAAACTGCCGCCTCATGTGCGGAGCGTGCAGGCTGACGGCATTGCCCGGGTGCGGCTCATCGACTCCGCCCCCATTGGCATCAATGTGCGCTCTACTGTGGCTACCTATGCAGATATCCACGACGAACTGCGCAAGGTATACGCCCACACGCCGGAGGCAAAGGCTCACGGATACAAAGCGGGGGATTTTTCTTACAACACTGGGCGGCTGCGCTGCCCGACCTGCGATGGCACCGGTTCCATCAGCCTGGACGTACAGTTTTTGCCGGATGTGGAGATCCCCTGCCCGGATTGCGGCGGCTCCCGCTATGGGCGGGAAGCCGGGTGCATCTGCCGTACCCCCAAAAAGGGCGGGACAGCCTGCACGCTGCCCCAGCTGATGGCCATGAGCATCGACGAGGCGCTGCAAGCCTGCGCCGATCTTCCTCTGGTGGCCCGGCGGCTGCAGGTCTTGCAGGAGCTGGGTCTAGGGTACCTGACCCTGGGCGAGCAGACCCCCAGCCTCTCCGGCGGAGAGGCGCAGCGGCTGAAACTGGCCAGCGAGATGGGCAGGGGCCAGTCCGACGCAGTGTTTGTGTTTGACGAGCCTACCATCGGACTGCACCCCCTCAACGTGGAAACACTGCTGCGGGTGTTCCGCCGCCTGACCGACAACGGCGCCACAGTGGTGGTGATCGAACATGACCAGGATGTGATCCGCAACGCCGATTATATTCTGGATATGGGGCCTGGAGGCGGTGTCCGGGGAGGCCGGATCGTAGCGTCCGGCACGCCGGAACAGCTGACCCAATGTGAGGCCAGCCTGACCGGACGCTGCCTGCGCAGCAGCCAAAACAAAGAAAAAGGAGAAAATGCTTCCCATGATTTGTGAGATCTGCAAAGACGAAGCATTTTTGGCGCAGAAGTCGCAGCCCGCCGGGCCGCAGGACCTGCCCGCAGCATCCGACCTGCTGGAGACCCTGGCGCACCATCGGGATGGCTGTGTGGGAATGGCGGCCAACATGATCGGCGTCAGCAAGCGCATCATTGCTGTGGAGGCAGAGGACGGCAGCTATCTTCTGATGTTCAACCCGGAGATCGTAAAACGCACCGGCCCCTATCTGGCCCAGGAGGGGTGTCTCTCTCTTTCCGGCACCCGCCAGGCCAAACGGTGGCAGAGCATCAAGGTGCAGTGGCAGAACGAAAAATTTCAGACCCGCATCAAGACCTTTACCGGCTGGACCGCCCAGATCATCCAGCATGAGCTCGACCATTGTGACGGCATCCTGATCTGACCGGCACAAGGGAAGGAAAGCGGGATGCGATAAAACAAACAGCTCTGGCGCAGTGTTCTTGTTAAGACACCTGCGCCAGGGCTGTTTGTTGCAAAGCAGCAGCGCATTTTGGTATAATGAAAAAAATGCGGCAACAAGGGAGGCTGAAGGATGATCCGTGTAGCGATCGTGGAGGACGAGGCTGCCGTGCGGGAGCAGCTCAGCGGATACCTGCAACGGTACACCCGACAGTATGGTACAGGGTTCGAGATCCATCCGTTTGAGGATGGGATGGAGATCCTGGATGATTACCGTCCGGTATATGATATCATCCTGCTGGATATCGAGATGAAGCATCTGGACGGGATGGAGACTGCGTACCGAATCCGGCAGCTGGACCCGGAGGTGATCCTGGTGTTTATCACCAATATGGCACAGTATGCGATCAAAGGGTATGCAGTGGGTGCGCTGGATTATCTGCTGAAACCGGTGCCTTATTTCGCTTTTTCCCAGCAGCTGCAAAAAGCGGTGGAAAAAGTCCAGCGCCGTCAGCGCCGGTATTTGGCGGTGCCGGTATCCGGCGGACTGCGCAGGCTGGACGTCTCCCGGGTGTTTTATATCGAAAGCCAGGGGCACCAGATGCACTTTTATACGGAGGATGGCCATTTCATTTCCACTGGCACCCTCAAGGCGCTGGAAGAAAAACTCTCCGACTGTCCTTTTGCCCGGTGCAACAGCGGCTATCTGGTCAATTTGGCCCAAGTCAGCGGCGTACAACAGAACGAGGCACAGGTGGGGCCGTATCAATTACAGATCAGTCGCCCCAAACGCAAGAGCTTTTTGGCTGCGCTGGCAGATTATATCGGCGGGGAGGGGATCTGATGGCACTGCCGGATATTCCAAGGCTGTACACGGCTCTGGCGGAGTGGCTGGCTGTGATGGTGTACGCCATCAATCTGCCCAAACGGGGCGGCAGCCGGCTGCTGTGGGGCGGAAGTGCTGTGTTTGGGCTGCTGTTGGGCGTCTTTTTGCAGACGACCGGGGATGTGCCGCTGGTCTGGTGGGTGCCCTGTATGGCGGCAGCCATCGGCCTGCAATATTTGTTTTTGTACAGTCTGTGTGCAGTGGGCTGGCTGGATGCAGCGTACCATTGTGCCCGGGCGTTTACACTGGCTGAGTTTGCTGCCAGTGTCGAGTGGCAGATCCACTGCGCCTTATTTCCCCACCGGCAAGGGGGCGACTGGATGGCGGTGGTGCTGCTGCTGGCCGTATACGGGGCAGTATACGGTCTGGTGGTCTGGCTGGAGCGCACCCGTCCCCGTCCCACAGAACAGCTGGAAGTCAGCTACACGGCGGCACTTGTGGCAGTGATCATGGCGCTGACGGTGTTTGCCGTAAGCAACCTGAGCTTTTTGCAGCAGCCCACGGCCAATATGAGCGTTTTCTATATCCGGACCCTCGTGGATTTCTCCGGGGTGCTGATCCTGGCGGTGCAGCATGACCAGCTGCGGGAGCAGGCTCTGCACAGTGAATTGGCGGCAATGGACAGCGTGCTGCATCGGCAATACGAGCAGTACCAGCGCAGTAAAGAGGGTATTCGGATGATCAATGCCCGCTACCATGAGCTGAAAGTGCAGATCGCACAGATCCGAGCAGAGCGGGACCAGGCCAAACAGGATGCCGCTCTGGCTGCGATGGAAAAACATATCCGGCAGTATGAGGCGGAAAACAAGACCGGAAACCCGGTGCTGGATACCCTTCTCACCGCAAAAAGCATGTACTGCCAGCAGCACAGCATCCAACTGACCTGTGTGGCGGATGGACAGCTGCTGAATTTCCTTACGACCCGTGAGATCTGTACTCTGGTGGGTACGGCGCTGGATAATGCCTGCGAGAGTATGCGGATGGAACCAAACCCAGAAAAACGCCTGATCCGTCTGGCACTTTATGCGCAGAATGGCTTTGTAATGCTCCGGGTGGAGAACTACTGCGCCGCCCCTGTGGAGCTGGGCACGGATGGGCTGCCGGTTCGCAGCAGCCATGGCGGTTATGATCTGAAAAGTGTCCGCGCTGCGGCCCAGCGCCACGGCGGAACTTTGACTTTGCATTGGGAGAACAACTGGTTTACCCTTCGGGTGCTGCTGCCGATCCCCCAGGAATGAGCTGTGGGCAGCAAAGCACGAAAAACAACTGGATCTTTTGTACGGCGGGCGTTCCAGCGCCCGCTTTTTTGCGTTATGCAGGACCTTTGGCAGGATGCACAAATTCCGGCGGATAGATATTGTGGATAAGCACAAGAAAACAGGTGCATATCCGGAAACTTTTTGCAGAATGTGCGCCAAAAGCGACAGAGTGTGAAAAAAACAAGAACTTCCCTCGAATTCTGCTATCCTATTAGCAGTCAGGCGGGTTTTGGGGCCCGCCAAATAGAACGAGGAAAACGCAAGGAGGAAAACACTATGTTAGCCATTAACATGGACGACGTCATCAAGGTCGTCAGCTCGATCAAGGGCTATTTGATCGCCCTGGCAGCTGTGGTCTTGCTGGCAGTTGCGGTCATGGTTGGGTGCCGCAAGATGAAAAAGTCCAAAAAGTATCTGATCCGCTGGCAGGCGGGTCTTGGACTGGTGGCGGCGGCAGCCATTATCGTCAACCTGATCCTGACCGGACCGATGTACACCATGGTCTCTCTGGCTACGGGCGGTGGTAAGGTCAGCGAGGAAAATGTGGTTTCTGCTACAGCGCTGTGCGAGGACATTGCGGATGAAGGAATCGTCCTGCTGGACAACCAGGGTACGCTGCCCCTGGCAAAGAACAGCAAGCTGAACGTCTTTGGCTGGGCTTCCACCAACCCCTGCTACGGCGGCACCGGTTCCGGTGCACTGTCCGATGCTTATCCCACCGTCACCCTGCTGGAGGGTCTGAAGAATGCGGGCTTTGAGCTGAACACCGAGCTGAGCGATTTCTACACCGCTTACCGTGCAGACCGTCCGGTCGTTGGTATGTGGGCTCAGGACTGGACTCTGCCGGAGCCCGAAGCTTCTCAGTACAGCGATGAGATGATGGAGAACGCCAAGGCATTCTCTGACACCGCCATGGTCGTCATCACCCGCGTCGGCGGCGAGGGCGCTGACCTGCCCACCGATGTGTCTCAGGTCACCTACGACGCAGGCCACAGCTACAACGATTTTGAGCCGGGTGAGCATTACCTCCAGCTGTCCAAGACCGAGAAGGACATGATCGATCTGGTCTGCAAGAACTTTGATAAGGTCGTTGTGGTCTACAACGGTGCCAACGCCATGGAGCTGGGCTGGGTCAAGGATTACAGCCAGATCAAGAGCGTGATCTGGTGCGCTGGCACCGGCCAGAGCGGCTTCAACGCTCTGGGCTCCATCCTCTGCGGCGATGTGAACCCCTCCGGCCGCACCATCGATACCTTTGTGTACGACCTGACCCAGACCCCCACCGCGAACAACTTTGGCAACTTCAACTACACCAACATGGACGAGTTCAAGGCCAATTCCTTTGGTGCTGATACCATCCCCGCCTTTGTCAACTATGTTGAGGGCATCTATGTGGGCTACAAGTTCTACGAGACTGCTGCCGCAGAGGGCCTGATCGACTACGACAAGACTGTGGTGTACCCCTTCGGCCGCGGCCTGAGCTACACCACCTTCACCCAGACCCTGAACAGCGTTACCGAAGCTGACGGCACCATCACCGTGGATGTCACCGTCACCAACACCGGTTCTGCCTCCGGTAAGGAGGTCGTGGAGGTTTACTACAATCCTCCGTACACCAACGGCGGCATCGAGAAGGCTTCCGCAAACCTGATCGGCTTCGCAAAGACCTCTGAACTGGCTCCCGGCGCTTCCGAGAACGTCACCGTTACCTTCAAGGCCGAGGATATGGCCTCCTACGATACCTACGGCAAGGGCTGCTATGTGCTGGAAAAGGGCGATTACGTCATCAGCATCAACGCCGACTCCCACACCGTTCTGGACTCCAAGGTCTACAACGTGGCTTCCGACATCGTCTACGACGCTTCCAACAAGCGTGAGAGCGATGTGGAGGTCGCCGACAACAAGTTCGACTTTGCCGAGGGCAATGTGACCTACCTGTCCCGCGCCGACGGCTTTGCTAACTACGCCGAGGCTACCGCTGCTCCCGCAGACTTTGAACTGCCGGCACAGGCTAAGGCTACCTTCTACAACAACTCCAACTGGAACCCCGAGGACTTCAACAACGCCGACGATGTGGCTCCCACCACCGGTGCCAAGAACGGCCTGAAGCTGAAGGACATGGTGGGCGTGGATTACAACGACGCCCAGTGGGATGCCTTCCTCGATCAGCTGACCGTATCCGATATGGACAGCCTGATCGCTCTGGGCGGCTATCAGTCCGCTGCCGTTTCCTCTATTGGTAAGGTTCAGGCCATCGACTGCGACGGCCCCGCCTCCATCAACAACAACTTCACCAAGCAGGGCTCTATCGGCTTCCCCTCCGCTGTGATGATCGCAGCTACCTGGAACACCGATCTGGCACATGACTTCGGCACCTCCATCGGCAAGATGGCGGACGACATGAATGTTTCCGGCTGGTATGCACCGGCTATGAACATCCACCGTTCGGCTTTTGCCGGCCGTAACTTCGAGTACTACTCTGAGGACGGCGTGCTGTCCGGCGCAATGGCTGCCAACGCTATCATGGGCTCTCAGGAGCAGGGCGTCTACGCCTTCATGAAGCACTTCGCCCTGAATGATCAGGAGACCAACCGTACCAGTATGCTCTGCACTTGGTCTACCGAGCAGGCCATCCGCGAGATCTACCTCAAGCCTTTTGAGAAGTGCGTCAAGGATGCCGACTGCCATGCAGTGATGTCTGCCTTCAACTACATTGGTACCACCTATGCAGGCAGCTGCCCTGAGCTGCTGATCGATGTGCTGCGTGGTGAGTGGGGCTTTGTGGGCATGGTCCTGACCGACTACTATGGTGTGTATGGCTACCAGGATGCAGACCGTCTGATCCGCAATGGCGGCGACTTCTGCCTGGTGAACTACGACACCGAGACCAACCACCTGACCGATACCACCAGTGCCACCGCTCTGGTCAGCGCACGGCAGGCGTGCAAGAATATCCTCTACACCGTGGCCAACAGCCGTGCTTACTATGAGGAGAACCTGACCCCCGGTATGCCCGGTTGGGAGAAACTGATGATCGGTGTGGACGTGGTCCTGTTTGCGGGCCTGGCAGCTGTGGAGCTGTTGGTCGTAAAGAAGGGCTATGCCAAGCGCAAAGAGGAAGAGCAGGCATGATCTGACTGCCCTCCCCGTGCAAGCGCAGCGTCTGATTTGACCTGAGAATGCAAAGGCCCGCTGCATCAACGGCGGGCCTTTGTTTCTATTAGATAAGGAAATGATGCTATGAAACACGCAGACTTGATCAACACCCTTACCCTGGAGCAAAAATGTGCGCTGCTTGCGGGTAAGACGACCTTTGGCACCCGGGCTATGCCTGGCAAGGGCATCCCCTCCATCACCCTGTCCGATGGCCCCAACGGTGTGCGCAAACAGGCCGGTGCAGCAGACCATTTGGGCCTGAATCCATCGGTGCCGGCCACCTGTTTCCCCACGGCTGTGACCATGGCAGGCAGCTGGGACCCGGCCTTAGGGGAGCAGGTGGGTGCCGCTATGGGCGAAGAGGCCGCTGCGCAGGAAGTGGCGGTGCTGCTGGGCCCCGGACTGAACATCAAGCGCAGCCCATTGTGCGGGCGCAACTTTGAGTATTTTTCCGAGGACCCTTATCTGGCAGGCAAGATGGCTGCGGGCTATGTACGGGGCATCCAGCACAGCGGGATCGCTGCCTGCCCCAAGCACTTTGCTGTCAACAGCCAGGAGCTGCGGCGTATGGCCTCGGACTCGGTGCTGGACGAGCGCACCCTGCGGGAGATCTATCTCACCGGTTTTGAGATCGTTGTACGGGAGGCAAAGCCTCGGTCTATCATGTCCGCTTACAACTGCATCAATGGCACCTATGCCAACGAGAATCGTCACCTGCTGATGGACATCCTGCGGGATGAGTGGGGGTTTGAGGGTGCCGTGGTCACCGACTGGGGTGGATCAAACGACCATGCGCTGGGCGTTAAGAACGGTTCTACCTTGGAGATGCCCGCCCCCGGCGGCGATGCTGTGCGGGAGCTGTTGGCTGCTGTTGCCAGCGGACGCATTGCGGAATCCGATGTGGATGCCCGGGTGGATGAACTGCTGGAGTTGGTGCTGTGCGGCCATAAAGCTGTACAGGAACACAGCCGCACTTTTGATGCACAGGCACATCATGCATTGGCCCGGCAGGCGGCGGCCGAAAGTGCCGTTCTGCTGAAAAACCAGGATCATCTGCTGCCTTTGCCGAAAGGTGCAAAGGTGGCTCTGATCGGAGATTTTGCCGATGTGCCCCGCTACCAGGGCGCAGGCTCCAGCGCAGTAAACGCTCTCCAGGTGGATACCGCCCGAGAGATGATGGCCCATTCCGGGCTGCAGTGCATCGGCTATGCGCAAGGGTTTGACCGCCATGGCCGCCCGGATGCAGCGCTGCAGGCAGAGGCTGTGCTGCTGGCCCAAAACGCCGATGCGGTGCTTTTGTACCTGGGCCTGGACGAGATCAAGGAAAGCGAGGGCCTGGATCGTCCGGACATGAAGCTGGCAGAGAATCAGATCGCGCTGCTGCACGCAGTGTCGCAGGCAAACCCGAATGTTGTGGTGGTGCTCAGCGCCGGTGCTTCGGTGGAAACGCCCTGGCTGGGGGACTGCAAGGCACTGCTGTACGGCGCCCTCAGCGGACAGGCGGGGGCAGGCGCACTGCTGGACCTGATCACCGGACGTCAGAATCCTTCCGGCAAGCTGGCCGAGACCTGGGCTGTGTCCTATCAGGATACCCCCGCCCGGGATCACTTTGGCGGGGACGGCCGGGCTGTGCAATACCGGGAGGGGCTGTATGTGGGGTACCGCTACTACCAGACGGCCGGTGTGCCTGTGGCGTTCCCCTTTGGGCATGGGTTGAGCTACACCACCTTTGCGTACTCCGATCTGATGGCCTCACCCGAGGGGGCAAAGCTGACCGTGACCAATACCGGTAATGCAGACGGCGCCGAGGTCGTGCAGCTGTATGTGGCAAAACCCAACGCACAGGTGTTCCGTCCCCAGCAGGAGCTGAAGGGTTTCGCAAAGGTCTTTTTGAAAGCGGGGGAAAGCCGCACGGTTGAGATCCCGCTGGACGACAAGGCTTTCCGTTACTGGAACGTCAAGACCCAACACTGGGAAGTGGAAGGCGGTACCTATGAGCTGCGGGCAGGGGCATCCAGCCAGGATATCCGACTGACGGCACAGATTCAGGTACAGGGGACGGATGCACCTTTGCCCTACCGGGATGTTCCGCTGCCGCATTACCAGTCCGGCTGTGTCCACATGGTTACCGATGAGGAGTTTGCTGCCCTGCTTGACCGTCCTTTGCCGGAAGATAAGGTAGCCATTGACCGGAACATGACCCTTGGCGAGCTTGGTCACAGCCGCAGCCCTCTGGGCTGGCTGGTGGCAGCGGTACTGCGTGCTCTGCTGCGAGCCAGCATCAAAAAAGGCAAGCCGGATCTGAACATCCTGTTCCAGTACAATATGCCCCTGCGGGCTATGGCGAAAATGACCGGCGGTGCAGTCAGCATGGGCATGGTGGATGGCATTGTGATGGAGCTGAAAGGCTTCTGGGTCCTGGGCATCCTGCGGGTACTCTACGAAGCCGTTAAGAACATCGTGCTGAACAAACAGCTGGAACATCGCCTGCAAAAAAGCTGAGGGATCTTTTATGAATATCTGGAATACCTTTGCGGCCAAGCACCCGGCCGCTGCGAAATGGGTGCGGGAGGGCGGTCTGTTTGTGATCGTCTCGAACCTTATCACTGTGTTCAAATACCTGCTTCTGCAATTTCTGCCCAAAGTCTTTGCGGGTCTGCCGATGGTGGACTTTGGATGGCCGGGCATTGACATCACCTTGTTTGGCGAGACCTTCAAATGGAACATCCTGGGCTATGACGCAGCCCATGGCGGGCTGCCCTACTTCTGTGCCTACATGGTGGCGATGGTGCTGGGCGAGGTGATCAACTTCCCCATCCAGCGCAGCTTTGTGTTCCGCAGCAAGGGCAACCTGGCAAAGCAGATCGGCTGGTATGTGCTGGCGTTCTGCATCATCACCTGCATCGTCAACTCCATCAACTGTATCTGGGTGGCGGTGGCCGGGATGTTTGTCCCGGACTTCATCTACAACATCGGCACCACGGTGCTCAACGGCGGCATCTCGATGGTGATCTTCTTCTTTGTCAACAAGATCATCTTCCCGGAAGGGGCCGCAAAATAATTTCTGCCATTCTCATTTTTATTTTTCTTCTTCATACAGATAGCCCTGGCGCAGTGTCCTTGCTAAGACACCCGTGCCAGGGCTGTTTGTTTTATCGTGGGATATGCAACGAAAAACCAGGTACACGATCGCGGTCTCCCGGTAGACTTTCCCGACTGTTGACCACCGCGGGCTAACCAACATCCCACCGGGCTGTTGGTTGCTCTGCTGCCTGACGGCCGCAGAGCCGCCCTGTTCAAGTTCTCTTATCCGCACACGACGAAAAACCAGATACACAATGTGTACCTGGTTTTTCTGGTGCGGATAAGAGGACTTGAACCTCCACCGAGTTGCCCCGATTAGAACCTGAATCTAACGCGTCTGCCAATTCCGCCATATCCGCATATTTTGTTTTTGTGTCGTGGGCTTGTCGCCCGGAACGTTTGTTATTATACCACAGCTGTGGAGAATGTCAAGCGTTTTTTGAACTTTTTTGTGCTTTTTTGTTTTCTTCCAGACCAGACTCCCCTGCTCGCTTGAAAAGAGACGGCTTTTCGATTTAATTTTCTTGCTGATCCGTTTTTGACGCGCTGGTCTTTTTAGTGGGCGCAGGTGGATCGGCAAGCCGCGCTGCTAAAAAAGCCCCACCGGGGCTTTTTTCCCGGCGGAACGCAAGCGCCGGGCCTCAGCTGTTCGAATCCACCCGCGAGGGTGTGACTTTGGGTTTTTACAAAGAAAAAGACCAGCGTATTTTCTACACTGGTCTTTTTGGTGGGCGCGGGTGGATTCGAACCACCGAAGCTGAAAGCAGCAGATTTACAGTCTGTCCCCATTGGCCACTCGGGAACACGCCCATATTCAAGTCGTGGAGCGGTGTGCCCCGGACGACTTGATTATTTTATCATGCAAATCGGATTTTGTCAACAGGTTTTCCGGATATTCTGCAAATAATTTTATCACTGACGGCGGCGCTCATATTCCCGCAGTGCATCCAGCGCTTCCGAGGCCATCGGATAGAGTGCCAGCATATTGAACACCGTCATTAGACCAATGCCCACATCTCCCAGAGTCCATACGATGCTGTAAGACTTCAGGCCGCCCACCATCAGCATCACCAAGGCCAGCACTTTATATGCCGTCTGGCACCACCAGCGGTCTCCGCACAGATAGGACACGTTGGACCGGGCGTAGAACAAAATGCCCAGGAAGGTAGAAAAGCTGAACAGTGCCAGCGTAGCCGCGATAAAGATGCCGCCAAAGCCGCCCAGGTGATACTCCATAGCCGCCTGCAGCAGATCCATTCCCTGCCGGCCAGCGGTGACCGACTCCGGTGCCAGCAGCATCACAAAAGCCGTGCAGCTGCAGATAACAATGGTGTCGATCAGCACGCCCAGAGACTGCACCAGACCCATCTGCACCGGGTCCGAACATTCGGCTGCCGCTGCTGCACAGGGGGCAGAACCCGAGCCTGCTTCGTTGGAGAACAAGCCCCGCTGCACGCCGTTCATGACCACAGCGCCAAAGCCGCCCGCCACCACCTGGCGCAGGCCAAATGCTTCGGAGAAGATGCGGGAGAACACCGCCGGCAGCTGCGGGAGATTGGTGAGCAGAATGTACAGGGTAATGACAAAGTAGCATCCGGCCATCACCGGCACCATAACATCCAGGCTTTTGATGGTTGCATCCTTGCGCAGCACGATGACGGCTGCCAGCACCACCAGCACCACCGTCGTGCCCAGTTTCGGCAGAGAAAACGCATTATAAAACGCCTCGCTTACCGAGTTGCTGATCACCTGGCTGATGCCGCACCAACAGATCAGGCCGGACACCGCAAACAGCGCTGCTACCACCGACCGGCGCAGAGCCTTGCCCCGCTTACGCTCGGCCAGTTTATGGATATAATAAGCCGGCCCGCCCCGGTACCCGCCATACAGGGGGTCTGGCTGTTTATACTTCTGCGCCAGGGTGGACTCCACAAATGCAGTGGAAGCGCCCAGCAGAGCCGTGAGCCACATCCAGAACACTGCGCCTGCGCCGCCAGCGGACACAGCCGCCACCACGCCCACCAGGTTGCCCATGCCCACGCGGGTAGCCGTAGAGACTACCAGGGTCTGAAACGAGGACAAGCTGCGTCCGGCAGGTTTTTTGCTGCCAACGGCAGACACCATATCCCGGAACAGGCGAACCGGCAAAAGCCGGGTACGGATGGTAAAATACACACCCGCTGTAAACAGCAGGATCGCCATGAGCGACAGCGGCAGCGTGACCGGACCCAGCGGCAGGACGATAAAATCCCCCCACAGCAGGCCATAGACCGATTGGATCAGTTGAGACAACACAATGCTTCCTCCCTGTAATATGAAACAAATTGCAAATACCGCGCCATCATTATAGTACAAGACTTTCGGTTTGTAAATTCATTTTAGTGAAGTTCAGGAGAAAAAAGTGCTTTTGGTTGCCTCCGTCACAGAGCTGCCCATTTTCTCCGCTTTACACTTCAAAAAAAATCCGGCTCGTGCCTGTACACGAGCCGGATACGTTTCCTTTTTACAGCAGAAAAAACAAACGCTCTTTGCGATGCCTTATGCCTCGCAGACGATCTTCAGCATCTGGTCAAACTCTGCCTCCATGCCCTTGACCAGCGTAAACTGGGTGCGGGCACGATCCAGGTTCTGACCCGGACGGCTGGTCTTGAAATAGTGGTCCCCTTCCAGATAATCGGTCAAAAAGCGGATGCCGCACTCCAGCGTCATAAGTTTGGCGCCCCATGCCAGGCTGCGGCGCTCGGCCTCGTCCATAGACTTGCCGGCTGCTTCCAGATAGCCCTTAGCAAACACCTCATAGAGATGCAGGCTGAAATGCACCTTGCTCTGATCCGGCTCATCCTCCGCACAGTCATTGGCGCCAAAGCGGATGGAGTCGCCAAAGTCATACGCAGACAGACCCGGCATCACCGTGTCCAGATCAATGACGCAGATGCCCTTACCAGTGGCTTCATCGATCAGCACGTTATTCAGCTTGGTGTCGTTATGAGTCACCCGCAGGGGCAGCACACCGGCTGCCAGCTGATCCACCAGCACATGGCAATCTGCCTCATGGGCGTGGATGAACTCGATCTCCGGGGCGATCTCCTTAGCGCGGCCCAGGGCATCGGCAGCCAGTGCCTTTTCAAAGTTGGCATAGCGGTTGGGGGTATCGTGGAAGCGGGCAATGGTCTCGTGCAGCGTGGCGGCAGGATACCCGGCCAGCTGGTTCTGGAAGCTGCCAAAGGTCTGCGCCGTGGTATAGAAGTCCTTTTCGTTCTCCACCTTTTGCAGGCAGATGGTCCCCTCCACAAACAAGTAAGCGCGCCATGCGCCGCCCTCATCATCCATAAAGCAGGGTTTTCCGTCCTTTGTCAGGATCACATTCAGGGTCTCCCGCTCTGCATCGCCGCCCCGTGCCAGGATCTGCTTGCGCAGGTAGCTGGTCACGCCGCAGACGTTCTCCATCAGGCCGACCGGGTCGGTAAAGGTATCGGTGTTGATCCGCTGCAAAATAAAGCGGCGGCTCTCGTCCGCAGCCCAAACGGCAAAGGTGTCGTTGATATGGCCTGCGCCGTAACGCTCGATGCGGCTGGTCTCGCAGCCAAAATCAAAAGCAGCGGCAGCCTGCTGGAGCAGGGCTTCGGTGATGGGTCTCATGGCAAAAATCCTCCTCGTTGTTCGTGTGTTCTTGGTGGTTTACAGGGTCAGCGCCGCTGGGGCGGAGCAGGGCGCTGACCCTGCCGGACCTGACGGCGGTACTCGTTGGGGCTGATGCCTTCCGCCTTGCGGAAGCATTGAGAAAAATAGCTGGGGGACGAAAACCCCATCAGCTCACTGATCTGGGCCAGGCTGTGGCCGGTGTTGCCCAGCAGATACTTGCTCTCCTCAATGCGGCGGCGGCTGAGGTAGCTCATGGGCGAGACCCCGTATTCCTTTTGGAACGCATGGGCCAGATAATACTTGTTCAGGTGGGCCAGGGCCGCCAGCTTGTCCAGAGACAGGTCCTCCCGATAATTGGTGTCGATATAGCGTTTGATCTCCGCACACTCCCGGTTGTCGGGCCGGGCCGGGCTTTGCTCCAGCTGCAAAGAAAGCGTGGTGGAGCGCACCAGCCAGATCAGCAGCACTTCCAAAAAGTCCTGGCAGACCGTCTCATAGCCATCCAGGCTGCGGTCCGCCTCGGCCAGCAGCATATTCAGCAGGGTGTGCAGCCGGTCCCGCTGTTCCTTACAGTTGAACAGCGCATACGGAACATCCGCCTTGCCAAAAACGATCTCGATGCCGGAAATGCCCAGCACCACATATTCCAGCGGGGAGGAATTCAGGCTCAGCTCGGTATGCTCCACCTGCGGGTTTACAATGACCATATCATCCGGATGCACCGGATAATATTTTCCGTCGATAAAAAACTGTCCCTCGCCGCTGAGGCAGTAAAACAGCTCCGTGCAGGAGTGGGTGTGAGCCGCACTGTTCCAGTCGCCGCCAAAGCGGCTCTTGCTGATGTATAACAGGCGGAACGCCTCCCGCGGGGCGGGCGCATGACGGATATTAAAGCGGTCGGTACTCAGCGGACAGCCCCTCCCTTCCCACTTTCAGCAATTTATCTAAAGTGCATCGCAAGATGCAGCCAGGCAGCAGCCGGTCTCCCTGCTGCTCCGCCCTGGCGGCTGCCTCTATTATAGGGAATGATGCCGCATTTTGCAAGAGTCTTTTTGGACAGCATACACAGAGAACGCGCCGGTTTTCGGGCTTTGATTTGTGTAAAACACGGGACATTCGTTGGAAAAACAGCACTTCTCACAAAAAACCATCTTCGGAACCGTCACTTTAACGAATCCATTTTTTCTAAAAGCAATATTTCTAAAAACTGCAACAAGAAAAGCCTTGTGGAACTGAAAAAAAGCCACTATTATTAAGTCAGGATTGACGGGCGCTGCAAGATCGAGCGCATGGCCAGACCTGTCCTGGCGCGCAGCGTCCTATAAAATAATGGAGGATATGACTTATGAAACGCATTTCTCGTCGCAATTTCCTGAAAGCCGTTGGCGTGAGTGCAGCAGCCCTGGGCCTGGCAGCCTGCGGCGGCTCTTCCAGCAGCTCCACCGCTGTTTCCAGCTCTGCCGCAGCTTCCAGCGCAGCATCCTCTGCTGCACCGGCTGAGACCATCAAGGTGGCCGCCATTGAGACTGCGTATGGCTCTGATATGTGGAAGAAGGTCGCCGAGGCCTTTACCGCTGAGACCGGCATCCAGGTGGAGCTGACCACCGACAAGAACCTGGAGGATGTCATCGGTCCCTCCATGCAGGGCGGCGACTACCCCGATGTGGTCCACCTGGCTACCGGCCGTGAGGCTGCTCTGACCGAGCAGTTCATCAAGGGCAACCTGATCGCCGACATCACCGACATGCTGAGCATGACCATCCCCGGCGAGAGCGCCAAGGTCAGCGAGAAGATCGCCGGCGGCTTTACCGACACTTCTCTGACCAATCCGTATGGCGATGGCAAAACCTACCTGGCCCCCATGTTCTACAGCCCCTGCGGCCTGTTCTACAACGCAGGCTACCTGGAGGAAAAGGGCTGGAGCGTGCCCACCACCTGGGACGAGATGTGGGAGCTGGGTGATAAGGCCAAGGCAGACGGCAGCTACCTGTTCACCTACCCCACCACCGGCTACTTTGACGCTTTCTTCTATGCTCTGATGTACTCTGCAGGCGGCCCGGACTTCTTCAACAAGGCCACCCGTTACGAGGAAGGCATCTGGGATACCCCGGAGGCACAGACCTGCTTTGACATCGTCAACAAGCTGGCTTCCTACACCAACCCCATCACCCCGGCACAGGCCAACGATCAGGACTTCACCCAGAACCAGCAGCTGGTGCTGGACAACAAGGCCATCTTCATGCCCAACGGCACCTGGATCGTGGGCGAGATGGCAGAGGCTCCCCGTGCTGACGGCTTTAAGTGGGGCATGACCGCTCTGCCCGCTGTCAAGGCTGGCGGCGACAGCTACAGCTACACCTGGTTCGAGCAGGCCTGGATCCCCGCTGGCGCCGAGCACATCGACGCTGCCAAGCAGTTCCTGGCTTTCTTGTACAGCGACACTGCCTGCAAGCTGTTTGCTGAGGCTGGTGCGATCCAGCCGGTGCTGGGCGTGGCCGACACCCTGGAGGGGGACAACAAGATGTTCTACTCCATCTACGACAACGGCGCTAAGGCTGCCATGGGCAACTTCGCTTCCTTTACCGCTATCCCCGGCCTGGAAGTCCGCACCGTGTTCTTTGACCCCGTCAACTCCCTGGTCTCCGGCAACATGACCGAGCAGCAGTGGGTGGACGGCATCAAGTCCGCCAGCGATCAGATGCGTGCCAACATCATTGAGTAAACCGGCGACAACCCGCGATCCTGCAAACCGCAGCATTGGCTGCGGCACCTGAACCGCCAGGAATAAGATCGCACGGCTTTGCCGAAACCCTGCCCTATCCGGCGGGGGCGGTTCGTCCGCCCCCGCCTTTTTTATCCGCTGCGCCGGATAAGGCGCATCCCTATTTTTTGAAAGGAGCGGTCATACCAGATGAACAAAGATAAAAACCGCAAGCGGTTTCTGGTGCTGTGCGTTGCACCTGCCACCATCCTGTTCTTTATTTTCATGATCCTGCCCACCCTCAACGTGTTCCGTATGTCGCTGTATGAGCGTGGCGCCTACTCCCCCAACGAGACCTTCGTAGGGCTGAAAAACTTCCGGCAGCTGCTGCACGACACGCAGTTCATCCGCTCGATGCAGAACATGATCCTGCTGGTGGTGGTGGTCACCATCGTCACCTTTGCATTTGCACTGGTGTTTGCAGCCATCCTCACCCGGGAGAAGCTGCGGGGACAGAACTTCTTCCGCATCGTATTCTACATCCCCAACATCCTGTCGGTCGTCGTCATCTCGGGCATCTTCTCCGCCATCTATAAGCCGGAGAATGGTATGCTGAACAGCATCATCGGCCTGTTCCGGGATATGACCGACCCCATCCTTTGGAAGGGCGAAAAGCTGGTCATCCCCTCTCTGATCATCGCCATGGTCTGGCAGGCTGTAGGCTACTACATGGTCATGTACATGGCCTCCATGTCCTCGGTGCCCGCCAGCCTGTACGAAAGCGCCAACCTGGACGGCGCCGGACGTCTGACCCAGTTCTTCCAGATCACCATTCCCCTGATCTGGACCAACATCCGCACCACCCTGACCTTCTTCATCATCTCCACCATCAACATGGCCTTCCTGTTCGTCAAGGCAATGACCAGCGGCGGCCCCAACGGTGCATCGGACGTGGCGCTGAACTATATGTACAGCCAGAAGGACGCTGGCCTGTACGGATACAGCATGGCCATCGGCGTGGTGATCTTCCTGTTCTCCTTTGCCTTGTCCGCCTGTGTCAACCGGGCCACCAGCCGTGAGCCCCTGGAATTCTGAGAGGAGGGTATTGAACTATGCAGGAAACAACTGCTCAAAAGGCCCCCCGCTCTGCTGAGGGTCTGTACAAATTCTTCATCTATCTGGTCCTGATCCTGCTGGCAGTGACCATCCTTGTGCCGGTGGCCTGGGTCTTTATGGCATCCATCAAACAGAACTCGGAGTTCTACGGCAACCCCTGGGCGCTGCCTGCGGGCTTCTACTGGCAGAACTTTGTCAACGCCTGGAACGGTGCGCAGATGGGCCAGTATATGCTCAACTCGGTCATCGTCACCTCTCTGGCCCTGATCCTGCTGCTGGTCATCGCGCTGCCCGCAGCCTACTGCCTGTCCCGGTTCAAGTTCCGTGGCCGCAAGGTGCTGAACACCCTGTTCATGGCGGGCCTGTTCATCAACGTCAACTACATCGTCGTGCCCATCTTCCTGATGCTGCGGGACGGCGACGCGGCGCTGAAATCCATCTTTGGCAGCGGCTTTTTGCTGAACAACCTGTTTGTGCTGGCGGTGGTTTACGCTGCCACGGCGCTGCCCTTTACCATCTACCTGCTGTCCGGCTATTTTGCCACCCTGCCCCATGATTTTGAGGAGGCCGCCTACATCGACGGCGCAGGCTACTTCTCTGCCATGGTCAAGATCATCTTCCCCATGGCAAAGCCCTCCATCATCACCATCATCCTGTTCAACTTCCTCTCGTTCTGGAACGAATACATCATCTCCATGACCCTGATGAGCTCCACCAAAGCCCCCCGCACCCTGCCGGTAGGTCTGCTGAACCTGATGCAGGCCCAGCAGAGTGCCGCGCAGTACGGCACCATGTACGCTGGCCTTGTGCTGGTGATGCTGCCGACGCTGATCCTGTACATCTGTGTGCAAAAGCAGCTGACCCAGGGCATGACCGTGGGCGGCCTGAAAGGGTAAGGTGAGCCGGAATGAAACATAACGAGTCTAACCCCATGGTGCGCGTGATCCTGATGCTGGTGCTGTTTGTGCTGGCGCTGGCGCTGGTGCTGGCCGGCTGGAAGATGACCGGCCAGCTGGCCGGCCTGGGCATCATGATCGTGGGTGTGGCGCTGCTGCTGGCTGTGCTGTACATTTATAATAACAAGTACCAGGACTGACCCCCGGTCGGGACCTGAATTGGATTTGAAGGAGCAAACTATATGGCTGATATCAAAAAGACCGGCCGCGTGACTATCCCCACGGACCTGGACGTTGTGCCCCAGACGCTGGACATCCTGCAGCAGTGGGGCGCAGATGCCATCCGTGACTGCGACGGAACGGATTTTCCCCAGCAGCTGCGGGATGCAGATGCAAAGATCTACTCTACCTACTACACCACCCGCAAGGACAACGCCTGGGCCAAAGCCAACCCGGACGAGGTGCAGCAGTGCTATATCATGACCGGCTTTTACACGGCTGATGGGGACACGGTGACCATTCCGCTGATGAAGGGCATCAGCCCGGAGCTGATGATGGTGAACACCAACGATGATATCACCCGCTGGTGGGAGGTAGTGGACCGCACCACCGGCCAGGTGGTCTCCCCTGACCTCTGGAGCTATGCCGATGGCTGCGTGACCGTGCAGGCTGAGCCGTTCCATGAGTATACGGTGAGCTTTTTGGCCTACCTGATCTGGGACCCGGTGCATATGTACAACGCCACCACCAATGGCTGGACCAACTTTGAGCACCAGATCACCTTTGACGTGCGCCAGCCCAAGACCCACAAATACTCCATGGAGCGTCTGCGGAAGTTCATCGCCGAGCATCCGTATGTCAACGTGATCCGCTATACCACCTTCTTCCACCAGTTCACCCTGGTGTTTGATGAGCTGAAGCGGGAGAAGTATGTGGACTGGTACGGCTATTCGGCTTCGGTCAGCCCCTACATCCTGGAACAGTTCGAGCGGGAGGTGGGCTATAAGTTCCGTCCGGAGTACATCATTGACCAGGGCTACTACAACAACCAGTATCGTGTGCCCAGCAAGGAGTTCAGCGACTTCCAGGCCTTCCAGCGCCGGGAGGTGGCGAAGCTTGCCAAGGAGATGGTAGACATCACCCACGAGTGCGGGTGCGAAGCCATGATGTTCCTGGGCGACCACTGGATCGGCACCGAGCCCTTTATGCCGGAGTTCCAGACCATCGGGCTGGATGCCGTGGTGGGCAGTGTGGGCAATGGCTCCACCCTGCGTCTGATCTCGGATATCGAGGGCGTCAAGTACACCGAGGGCCGCTTTTTGCCCTACTTCTTCCCGGATACCTTCCACGAAGGGGGCGACCCGGTGCGGGAGGCAAAGGAAAACTGGGTCACGGCCCGGCGCGCCATCCTGCGCAAACCCATCGACCGCATCGGCTACGGCGGCTACCTGAAGCTGGCTTTGGATTTCCCGGAGTTTGTGGACTACGTCCAGAGCGTCTGCGATGAGTTCCGTGAGCTGTACGAGAACATCAAGGGCACCACCCCCTACTGCGTCAAGCGGGTGGCCGTGCTGAACTGCTGGGGCAAGATGCGTGCCTGGGGCTGCCATATGGTCCACCACGCACTGTACCAGAAGCAGAATTACAGCTATGCCGGCGTCATCGAGGCATTGTCCGGCGCACCGTTTGATGTGAAGTTCATCAGCTTTGCGGACATCCAGGCTGACCCCTCGATCCTGAAGGATATCGATGTGCTGATCAACGTGGGCGATGCCGATACCGCCCACACCGGCGGCCGCTGGTGGGAGGAGCCCACCGTGGCAGCCGCCATCAAGCAGTTCGTCTGGAACGGCGGCGGCATCATCGGCGTGGGCGAGCCGGGCGGCCATCAGTACCAGGGCCGTTTCCTGCAGCTGGCCAGCGTGCTGGGTGTGGAGAAGGAGACCGGCTTTACCCTGAACTACGACAAGTACAACTGGGAGGAGCACCGGGATCACTTTATCCTGGCAGACTGCCCCGAGCACACGGTGGACTTTGGCGAGGGCAAAAAGAGCATCTACGCCCTGGAGGATGCCCAGGTGCTGGTACAGCAGGACAAGGAAGTGCAGATGGCCGTGCACAGCTACGGCCAGGGCCGCGGCGTGTACATCAGCGGCCTGCCTTACAGCTTTGTCAACAACCGTGTGCTGCACCGCGCGATCCTGTGGGCCAGCCACAGCGAGGAGCAGCTGCACACCTGGTTCAGCGAGAACTGCAATGTGGAAGTCCACGCTTATGTCAAAAACGGCAAATACTGCGTGGTGAACAACACCTACCAGCCCCAGGATACCACGGTCTACCGTGGCGACGGCAGCAGCTTTGCCCTGCACCTGGAGGCCAACGAGATCAAATGGTACGAGATCTGAGCTTATAACAGAGGTTTGTGACCACAAGGGGGGCGCTGTTGGCTGCCTCCGAATAAGAAACCATTGCCCGCCGACTGACGATTTTGTGCA
>OFMH01000671.1_pt1 | contig 22669 bp, 18 predicted proteins | sample 1541761 | NCBI WGS metagenome assembly OFMH01 (sample SAMN04209249, study PRJEB22552) | human gut metagenome | biome: gut; material: feces | host: Homo sapiens | place: USA: Oklahoma
ATTATGTCCGTCACATGGAGAATCTGCGCTATCAGCGCAGCGTTATCAAGACGGGATATGATGATGGCTGGCAGAAAGGTCTTGCCGATGGACGAGAAGAAGGACGAGCTGAAGGATTAGCTGAAGGATTAGCTGAGGGATTAGCTGAGGGTGAGAACAAGGCTAATATTGCCACAGCCCAACGCCTTCTTGCTATGGGCTTATCTACAGATCAGGTATCAGCCGCCACCCAGTTGCCAATAGAGCATATTGAGAAATTGAAAAGCTCATTAGACACCAAGTAAAGTTTGAAGGAGCGATATACAAAATCTCCCTATAAGCCAGGTGATAGACACCTGAACTTATAGGGAGATTCTTGTTTTATTTCTTCTCCTCAGGAACCAGGAACTTATCGCCACTCTGCTTGACAAGCTGCTTGGCAAACTTCTCTGGATAACCAGGACGAACTGGAGTAGCACCCAAACCGTATGGAGTCTTCTTGAAGGTACCATTCTTATCGGTTGGCTTGATGATCATATCATTGTACTTCACCACCATGAACTCGAAAAGCTGGTTCCAGCGAGTCAACATCTGCTGAGCCTTCTCTACACTGTAGTCGTTGAGATACTTCACGGCAGCCTGTGGGTTCTGGGCATAAAGCTCCTGAGCCTTCTTCTCAACACCTGCCTGAGCAGCGAAATAGCTGTTGTCCAAGCTATCACGAACCTCCTTCAAGGTTGGGAACATCAGGCTGTAACGAGGATAAACCATGTTGCTGGTCATGTTGCAAACCCAGTAAGCGTTCTTCTTGCTGAAATGCACCGCATCAACACCAGGAGTATTGTAGCACTCAGGACGCTCGGTCATAGAGCAATATACTGGAGTAAACGCAGCCATATTGGCATCGTCGTTGGCAAACCAGAACACGCCACCAATCTCTCTTGGCAACCATGAACGCATCTGGCTCACGAATACGAAACCACTCTGCTGGGTGCTGACAGGACGCTCGTTGAAATACTGCTTGCCATCCACCTTGTACATCAATGGTGTAGGACGATAAGGCATCTCCCAGATACCGCCACCGATATCAGAACCGTCGGCTACAGAAAGAGGAGTACCCTCGTAATGGTCGCGCATCACATTCTCTACATCCTTCACGCTCACCTTCTTATTAGGAACCACCCAGAGAGGCATATCCTGCGCATCAGGATTCTTGCCGAGTGCCCAATCCAGATAAGGACTCATATCATAGAAGTGGTTCAACATCGCCCAGGCACGGGCATCGCAGAAACGACGACCCGAGAAATCAGGCTTAGCATACGCCATCTTCCAGGAGAAATCAGCATCCTTGCCCTTGAACCAGCCCTTGCTGCGGGCAAAAGATACCACATCCTTGGCATACATCACGTTCTTCTTGTCCTTCATATTGAACTTGCCGATGCGGCTCTGGTTGGCATGAGCACAGATGGCATCATCCGGAATGCGGAGAGCTACCCAGACAGCACCCTTGGAACCGGCACCCTTACCCATCATCTCCATGATCCAAGCCTCTTTAGGATCGCAGATGGTGAAGGTCTCACCGCCAGAGTTGTAACCGTAGGTATTGGCGAGGGTGGTCATCACCTTGATAGCCTCGCGAGCCGTCTTACTGCGCTGGAGAGCTACATAGATGAGTGAGCCATAATCCATGATACCGGTAGAATCTACCATCTCCTCACGACCGCCATAGGTAGTCTCGCCGATGGTAACCTGCCACTCGTTGATGTTGCCGATTACGTTGTAGGTCTCGGCAGCTTCAGGAATCTCACCATGATACTTGTTGCTGTCCCAATCGAAAATCTTGCGCATCTCGCCTTTGGCGTGCTTAGCCGCAGGATAATGGCAGAGGTACTGGAACATACCGTAATCGTCGGCACTGTAAGAACACATCACGGAACCATCCACAGATGCCTTCTTGCCCACGATGAAGTTGCTGCATGCCTCAGCCTCAGAGACACTGCCCAACATAGCCACAGCCATCAGGGCTGAAGCAAAAATCTTATTCATAAAATATACTTTATTTATATTAATCACAAGCCTTGAAGCTCATATCCAAACCCTTCACACTGTGTGTCAAGGCACCTACAGAGATAAAGTCAACACCCTGCTCTGCATAGTCACGGATGGTATCGTAGGTGATACCGCCAGATGACTCAGTCTCATACTTGCCAGCGATGATATCTACTGCCTTCTTGGTATCAGGCACAGAGAAGTTGTCGAGCATGATACGGTTGACACCGCCGTGCTTCAATACCTGATCAAGCTCATCGAAGCTGCGAACCTCGATTTCAATCTTCAGATCGAGACCCTTCTCCTTGAGATAAGCATGGCAACGGTCGATGGCGTTATCGATACCGCCAGCGAAATCGATGTGATTGTCCTTGAGGAGAATCATATCGAAGAGACCGATACGATGGTTCATACCACCACCAATCTTCACAGCCTGCTTCTCCAACATACGGAGACCTGGAGTAGTCTTGCGGGTGTCGAGGATGTGAGTCTTGGTACCTTCAAGGCGCTTTACATACTTAGCGGTCATGGTAGCGATGCCACTCATACGCTGCATGATGTTGAGCATGAGGCGCTCTGTCTGAAGCAGAGAACGGGTCTTGCCCTCTACGATCATGGCGATGTCGCCCTTCTTCACGTGGGTACCATCCTGCAACAGAACCTCTACCTTCATGGTAGGATCGAAGCGTGCGAATACCTTCTTAGCCATTTCTACACCTGCCAAAACGCCATCTTCCTTGATGAGCAAATGGCTCTTACCCATGGCGTCCTCTGGAATGCAACACAAGGTTGTGTGGTCGCCATCACCGATATCCTCAGCAAATGCCAAGTCTATCAACTTGTCTTCTAATTGATCTACGCTTAACATATTATTAATGTTTATTGTTTATAGTTTATTGTTTAATCTTTTCCCGTTCCATAGGGCGCAGAGGATGCCTTCCTCATCACGCTCTACCCTGATTTCTCCGCCCAGCCATTCGGTCATGGGCAACTCCTCACGGAACTCATAGTAATTGACTACTCTACCCTCGGCAATCTCCACCACTGCCTGCTGCAGGATGGTGCCATCGGGAAGCACCACGGTATGAGCACCGCATCTTCTCAGCTCCTCCATCGTAGTTTCGTTTTAAATCATGATCTCGCTTAAAACGTTATCTCGTCTTAAGAGGTTCTGCCTTCATCGGCTTCATTTCCCTGAGCGGCTTCAGCGGTTTGCCATCCGGCATTCTGATAGGATGAACCGGCTTTTGGGATGACATCTCGAAGGTCTGCTCTCCCGGTTTTTCACCAGAAGAGGATGACGCAGAAGAAGCACTATCCTTGCGAAGACTATCGGATGATACCGATGGAGAGCTTCCTGCCGGTGCAGCCACAGGCTTCTGCGGATGCATGCGAATCAGCTTGATATGCTCCAGGAACATCAGCTTCAAGGTGGTCTGAGAAGAGACACCCGTGCCGTTATCATCATTCATCAGCATGAAGTATCCCTTCACGCTCTTGATGCCAAGTGAATCAGCATCAGAGAGTTCCACCGAATAATGCTGGGTACTCTGAATCATGATGGTACGCTGGGCAATACTGTCGTTACCAAACTGCACTGCGAGCATCGCAACACCATTGCGCATACCATCCTGGTAGATGAACTGCGCATCGATATCAAGCATCAGGCGGTCGCCCTTATGGAAGGTAGAATCCACCTTGATATCGAAGCTGGTACTATTGAACGGCTGCACAGGCATGAACACCATCGATGTAGCGAGATTCCATACATTAGCCGTATCGCCGGTGGCAGAGAGATTAGCAAACTCTCCTCCCTCCTTGGCACTACCGCCCATGGCTGTAATCTCGTTGTTGTAACGGTCGGTCAGGTCCTTATACACATCCTCCAGCAGTTCGGTATGACGCATATAATAAACCATGGAAGAATCGAACTCGGCAGAGGTGACATCGTGCTTCCTGAGCACCGCCTCGCGATAAGCCAGGCTCTGTCCCTTGTCGCCGTTATCATCCATGTGTGCCATCGCCAGAGCCAGGTGATAATCATAAAGAATATCCGTCATCTTGCCCTTCGACAAGACGCCGCTAGGCAGGGAAGGCTTGCAGGATGAAACGCAGAAAAGCAATGCCATCACTGCCACAAGACAAATCATTAACTTCTTCATTCTCATGCCTCCTTTCTAATTCTTATCTTCCTTATTAGCAGAAGTCTCCTTCTTCTCCCCTTCCTTCTTGTCATTACCTCCGAGCTGTTCCAGTTCCTTGCGGCAGAAGAGCAGCATGGAGATGATACCCACGCTGACGCAGGCATCGGCAAAATTGAATACAGGATCGAAGAATGTTCCCTGCTGACCACCCCAGAAAGGTACCCACTCCGGCCAGGTATAGCTGAAGAACGGGAAGCGGAACATATCTACTACCTTACCCATAAAGAAAGGCGCATATCCATCGCCGAACGGTACCATATAGGATACGTAATAAGGCGAGGATGCAGTGAACATCAGACCATAGAACATCGAATCGATCATATTGCCGATGGCACCCGTAAGTACCAGGGCTACGAGGATGATGTAGAGCAGACGATGCGTACCCCGCTTGACGATGCGATAGAGATAGACGATGAGAGCGACGATGGCTACAGAGCGCAGCAGGCTGAGCCAGAACTTGCCGATAAACGACATACCCCACGCCATTCCGTTGTTCTCAATGAAATCGATAAAAAACCAATCTGTAACACGAACAGACTCGCCAAGGCAAAAGTGGGTCTTGATGTACAGCTTAATCCATTGATCGATGATAAGCAGCACAACCACCATTGCCGTGACGAGCCAGCCGATATGTAAATTCCTTTTTTTCTCCATTTATTATTTCTTTCTAGCCTCCTTGGAAGCTACACTCAATGTGGCATGAGGTACTGCACGCAAACGCTCCTTAGGAATCAACTCACCCGTCTCGCGGTCGATGCCATAGGTCTTGTTCTGAATGCGGACCAGCGCAGCCTCCAGACCCTTGATGAACTTCTGCTGGCGCTGAGCCATCTGGATGATTTCCTCCTTGCTCTGTGCCTCGCTGCCCTCCTCAAGAGCCTTGTAGGTTGGTGATGTATCTACCACATCATTACTATCTGAGTGGTTGAGCTGAGCCATACAGTCACGGTAGGTCTGCTTTGCCACCTTTAACTTCTCTTCAATGATAGCGCGGAACTCCTCGAGTTCTACATCGCTATAACGTGCTTTTTCGTTAGCCATAGACGTTGTTTTGTTATAAAAGTTATTATTAGACTAGAGTTTTAAGGAAAGAAGTTAGAAGCAAGTAGCTTCGGATAACTCCTGACTCCTAACTTCTAACTCCTAACTATTTAATTCTTCTCTACGAGAATGTTCAACTTAAAGTCATCAAACTCGGTCTCAACACCTGCGTTGTCACCGATTTCGATGCTGTCAGCCAGTACCTGACCCTTGATGTAGTCGCCGAATGACTCGATGGCAGCATTGGTCTCCTCATTAGGAGCCACTGTCACCTTGATGCGGTCGGTAATCTCCAGACCCGTCTCCTTACGGAGGTTCTGGATACGGTTGATCAGCTCACGAGCCATACCCTCCTTCTTCAATTCAGGAGTCAACTCTACCTCAAGCGCTACGGTCAGATTGCCCTCGTTAGATACGAGCCATCCTGGGATATCCTCAGAGATAATCTCCACGTCGGCTACCTCTACCACGGCTTCCTGTCCGTCAATATTCAATGTGATGTTGCCTGCCTTCTCGAAGGCTGCAATCTGGTCCTGATCGAGCGCTGACATCTGGGCAGCAACACCCTTCATCAGCTTGCCGAACTTCTTACCCATCACTCTGAAGTTACACTTCACCTTCTTCACGAGAATACCCTGACCCTCAATGAAGTTAACCTCCTTCACGTTCACCTCGTTCTTCAACAGTCCTGCTACTGCCTCGATGTGTGCCTTCTGTACATCATCTACTGCAGGAATCATAATCTGCTGGAGTGGCTGACGCACCTTGATGTTCACCTTGCGGCGCAATGCCAATACCATAGAAGTAATCTTCTGGGCGATGGCCATACGCTCCTCCAGGTCGGCATCGATAGCTGCCTCATCGGCTACAGGGAACTTGTCGAGGTGTACGCTCTCCAACTCGCCGCCCAAGTCGTGATACAACTCGTCTGCATAGAATGGAGCAAATGGTGCCAGCAGCTTAGCCACTGTCATCAGACAAGTATAGAGAGTCTGGTAAGCACTCAACTTATCCTCGCTCATCTCCTTACCCCAGAAACGTTTACGGTTCAGACGAACGTACCAGTTAGAAAGGTCATCGTTGACGAATGCGTCGATGAGACGGCCTGCGCGGGTTGGATCGTAGCCAGCCAACTCTCTGTCAACGCCCTTGATGAGGGTATTGAGTGAAGAGAGAATCCAGCGGTCAATCTCTGGGCGCTTCTCGAATGGCACCTGAGCAGCCTCTGCATCGAAACCATCTACATTAGCATAGAGGGCGAAGAAGCTGTAGGTATTATATAAGGTACCGAAGAACTTGCGACGGGTCTCATCCACACCGTTAGGGTCGAACTTGAGGTTGTCCCAAGGCTCGCTGTTGGTCATCATATAGAAACGAACAGGATCGGCACCATACTTGTCAATCATCTCGAATGGGTTGGTTACGTTACCCACGTGCTTACTCATCTTGTTACCCTTGGCATCGAGAACGAGACCAGAAGAGATTACGTTCTTGAAAGCTACGCTGTCGAATACCATGGTAGCGATGGCGTGCAGGGTGAAGAACCATCCACGGGTCTGATCCACGCCCTCGTTGATGAAGTCGGCTGGATAGAACTTAGGAGGAATAGCATATCCCTCGTAGGTGCTGTGGATGAGTGCATCGCGGTCTGCCTCTGTGCCACGGGCCATCTCACCCTCGAATGGGTAGTGGAGCTGGGCGTAAGGCATTGAACCTGAATCGAACCAAACGTCGATGAGGTCACTCTCACGATACATTGGCTTGCCCTCCTCGTTAATCAATACAATCTTGTCAACGTATGGACGATGGAGGTCAATCTTATCATAGTTCTCCTGACTGTAGTCGCCAGGAACGAAACCATTCTCCTTCAATGGGTTGCTCTGCATGATGCCGGCAGCCACAGACTTCTCTATTTCAGCATAGAGTTCCTCAAGACTGCCGATGCACTTCTCGCCACGGTTCTCATCACGCCAGATAGGCAATGGAGTACCCCAGAAGCGGGAACGTGAAAGGTTCCAGTCGTTCAGGTTCTCGAGCCAGTTGCCGAAACGGCCTGTACCGGTGCTCTCAGGCTGCCAGTTGATGGTCTTGTTGAGTTCTACCATGCGCTCCTTGCGGGCTGTATCCTTGATAAACCAGCTATCCAATGGATAATAGAGGATAGGCTTGTCGGTACGCCAGCAGTGAGGATAGTTGTGCACGTGCTTCTCGCTCTTGAAAGCCTTGCCCTCCTGCTTCAACTCATAGCAGAGCACGATGTTCAGGTCTTCAGCCTTATCAGAAGCCTTCTTGTCCCAGACACCATCCACATTAAACTGTGGATCGTAGGCATTCTTCACGTAGTCGCCTGCGTGATGACCGTATGCCTCCTTGTTGACGCAAGCGTTCACGAAGTTGGCATCGAGGTCTTCGATGAGATAGAACTTACCCTGGAGGTCAACCATAGGGCGGGTCTCACCCTTCTTATTAATAAGGTAGAGGGCTGGGATGTTGGCATCCTTAGCCACCTTGGCATCATCGGCACCGAATGTAGGAGCGATGTGAACGATACCGGTACCGTCATCGATAGTAACGTAGTCGCCGAGGATTACGCGGAAAGCCTCGCTGTCCATCTCAACGAACTTATCGCGACCATCCTCAGAAGCGAATACCTTCTCAGGATGAGCAGCAGCATATTCTGTAACGAAAGCTGGAGCAAAAGCATCTACCTTCTCGCATGGCTTCACCCATGGCAGGAGCTGCTCGTAGTGCATGCCTTCGAGTTCTGTACCCTTCATGTGGTCGATAATGCGCCATGGGCACTGCTTCTTCTCCTTGTCGAATGGCAGGAGATCGCTCTCCTTGCACTCCTGGTCTGCCTTCAGATATGAACCTACCAGCGCCTCAGCCATCACGAGTGTCATAGGCTCGCCATTGTAGAGGTTGTAGGTCTCGATAGCTACATAGTCAATCTTAGGACCCACACAGAGAGCCACGTTTGATGGCAAAGTCCAAGGTGTAGTGGTCCATGCGATGAAGTATGGCTTGCCCCACTTAGTCCACTCAGCCTTAGGATCCTTGATGAGGAACTGGGCTGTGGTGGTGAGGTCCTTCACATCGCGGTAGCATCCAGGCTGATTCAACTCGTGAGAACTCAAACCTGTACCTGCGCCTGGAGAGTATGGCTGGATGGTGTAACCCTTGTAGAGCAGACCCTTGTTGTAGAGCTGCTTGAGGAGCCACCAGAGAGTCTCGATGTACTTGTTATCGTAAGTGATATAAGGATGATCGAGATCTACGAAGTAACCCATCTTCTCGGTCAACTCGCGCCACTCAGCGGTGAACTTCATCACGTTCTCGCGGCACTTGTGGTTGTAATCCTCGGTAGAGATATACTTCTCAGAAGCCTTGTTGTCGATATCCTTCTTGGTGATGCCGAGTTCCTTCTCGACACCGAGTTCAACAGGGAGTCCGTGGGTATCCCATCCCGCCTTGCGGTGAACCTGGAAACCCTTCATGGTCTTGTATCTGTTGAATGTATCCTTGATACTACGTGCCAACACGTGGTGAATACCCGGGTGGCCATTAGCTGATGGAGGTCCCTCAAAGAAGATAAACTGAGGGCAGCCTTCACGCTCATCAATAGACTTGTGGAAGATATCATTTTTCTCCCACGCTGCTAGTACGTCATTGTTTGTCTGAGTCAAATTCAGACCATTGTGCTCGGCAAATTTCTTAGCCATATTATCTATTTAAATTTTATATTGTTTTTACTTTTGGGCGCAAAGTTACAAAAAAAATATGTTTTTCCCTAATAAAGGGGTAACAAATTAATAATTTTTCTATTAAAAATCCCGATTTGAGCACCAAAATAGTATCGAATGCTCAAATCGGGAATCAATATTCTGTTAAGGCTGGCTGGAAAAGCCATTAGCCCAAACGCTATAATCCAAAACTGTTGAGGGTTGGAAATCAGTCCAGACTACGGAGCCATTTCTTACCCCATTTGGTAGAAAGCCAAATATTTATAGCAATTGCTATTAATGCAATAATGCCAAAAATCAAGGTCATACCTGTTGTAAAATCCAACTGTTTCATAAATTATTATTTTATTTTTAATTTAATTATTTTAAACGCAACGTAAGCTAAAGCCACTGTCCCAACAACACCTCCGACAAACATACCTAATAGTCTTTCAGGATTACCAGAATTCATAACCAAGGCCATTCCACTTCCAAGTACAGTCGTTCCAAAGCACATAGCTGCTAAGTTATAGAAGAACTTTCCTAGTTCCTCCCTACTTGTCCTTGCCCGTTGTTTATCTTCTCTTTGCGTCATAACTCTGATTTTTAAATCAATATTCAGTTTGACTTTGCAAATATAAGAAAATATCCGGCAAAGTGGGATAATTCTGCTCTTTATTTAACAGTTTTTACACGAACCCTACAGGTTTTCCGCCTCCTGCAGCCAGATGGTGGATGCGGCATCGCTAGGCATGCGCCAGTCGCCACGAGGACTGAGGCTCACGCTTCCCACCTTCGGACCATCAGGCAGACAGCTTCGCTTGAACTGCTGGTTGAAGAAACGGCGAACAAATGTCTTGAGCCATTTCTTGATAGTCTCCTCATCGTAGGAATCAGGATCGTTGTCGCTGATTTTCACACGCTCCAGCTGGGTATCGATAAACGCCTTCTTTGCCAGCATGTAAATCTTGGCTGGTCGGAAACCGAAACGCAGGAAGTAATAGAGGAAGAAATCGTGCAGCTCGTATGGTCCCACCAGGTCTTCTGTCTTCTGCTTGATATTACCATTTTCATCGGCAGGAATCAGCTCCGGACTGATAGGTGTGTCGATGATGTCGCGCAGGGTGATACGGCTCTGCTCATCTACCCCACTCTCGGCAACATGGTTCACAAGATGACGGATCAGGGTCTTAGGGATGCTGGCATTCACGCCATACATGCTCATGTGGTCGCCATTATAGGTGGCCCAGCCCAGAGCCAGCTCAGAAAGGTCGCCGGTGCCTATCACCATACCGCCCATCTTGTTGGCAAGGTCCATCAGAATCTGCGTACGCTCGCGTGCCTGCGAATTTTCATAGGTTACATCATGCACGCTGGCGTCATGACCGATATCCTCAAAATGCTGGGTCACTGCCTTGGCGATGCTGATTTCCCTGATGGTGATGCCCAGACTCTTCATCAGCGAGATGGCATTATTATATGTTCTATCGGTGGTTCCGAAACCTGGCATGGTAACACCCATGATGCCTCGGCGGTCCATCTTCAGCTTATCGAATGCCTTCACGCAGACGAGCAGGGCAAGGGTGGAATCCAAACCGCCGCTGATACCCACTACCACCGTCTTGGCATGGGTATGTACGATGCGCTTGGCAAGACCCATCAGCTGGATATTGAAAATCTCCTCGCAGGAGGCATTCATATCGCTGCTGGTAGGAATGAAAGGATGAGGATTCACCTCACGCTCTAACACGAACTCGCGTTCGTTTTCGGTAGGATCAGCATCGATGTTACGGATGTTGAACTGTCCGCCGAGAACCGAATATTTGATGTTACGCTGGGCGTTGACATAGGTGGAATTGGTGCGACGCTCTGAACGGAGTTTCTCCACATCAACCTGCGCAATAACCATCTGAGGTTCAAGGGAGAAACGCTCACCTTGTGCAAGTAAAGCTCCATTTTCATAAACCAGGGCATTTCCGCCATATACCACATCCTGCGTGCTCTCGCCAAAGCCACAGGAACTATACACGTATCCCGTCATGGTGCGGGCACTCTGCTGGCTCAGCAGACTCTTCAGATAGTTGTGCTTTCCGATGAGTTCATCGCTCGCAGAGAGGTTGAAGATGAGGTCGGCACCAGCCAGTGCCAGCTTGTTGCTAGGAGGAGCCGGAGCCCATACATCCTCGCATATCTCTACGCCAAACTGCACGCCGTCATAGGTGCGGAAAATCTGCACATCCGGAGTCAGCTTCACCTTATGTCCGGCATAGCGGACCTCGCAGTCGCGCAAATCCTGGGCAGAGGCAAACCAGCGCTTCTCATAGAACTCGCTGTAGTTAGGGAGATAGGTCTTAGGCACGATGCCCAGAATCTGTCCGTGCTGGATCACGATACCGCAATTCAGCAGCAGATCGCCAGCCACTACCGGAGCGCCGACAATGGAGATGATGTCGAGTTTGCGGGTGAAATCGAGCAGCATCATCACCGCCTGCTCTGACGATTCCAGGAGCATCTGCTGGCGGAAAAGGTCCTGACAGGAATAGCCTGTGATAGACAATTCCGGGAAGGTAATGATCTCTACGCCCTTGCCTTCAGCCTGGGCTATCAGATCTTCTATCTGTTGGGTGTTGAAAATTACATCGCCTACCTTGACGGCAGGGATAGCACTTGCCACCTTCATAAATCCGTACTTCATATTATTTTGAACTTTGAGATTTGAACTTTGAACTGTATGATTACTTTTAACGGATAGTAACCTGTGTGGCACCATATCCATACTCCTGGAAGGAAGCATCCTGATAGGTGCAGTTCTTATAGCGATAGTTCAGCTCATGGATGAGTGCCTGACGCAATACGCCCTCTCCCTTGCCGTGAATGAAGATAATCTTCTGACCCTTGTTCTTCTTGTTCTCCGCCATTGTCTTCTTGAAGATATCCATCTGATAATGAAGGATATCAGCAGAATTCATTCCAGCAGTTGTTTCAAGAACCTCGTCTGCATGAAGGTCAATGATGAGGGTACCATCATCCTTCTTGCTTTTCTTCTTGCTGGTATTGGCAATCACCTTCTCGTCCTTGTACATCTGCTCCTTCAAGCGCTTGGAATCGATGACCAGCGGACGGGCTACCTCGTCGTTCTCCACGATGGTGAAGAGATAGGCTGGAGTCTCGAAGAAATCATTCTCTTCGAAGAGATGGAGCTTGTAGAACTTCACTGGGTCCAGGCGGAACTGGACATCCGTAGCTGGCTTCAGCAGGAATGGCTTGTCCTTCTTGTAGGCAATCATCTGGATGGCAATGTGCTCCATCTCATTCAAAGCCTCACGACCGAATTCCTCGATGAAGAGCTTGGTGTTTGGCTCGATTTCACCCTCCGCCTTCAGGGTCCACGCATTGCCCTCGGCTACGAGATAGGTGTAGCGCAGATAGTAGTTGCTGTCGTTCACCATATATGATTCGAAGCGGGTATTGGTCACGTCCTTAATGTCGATAGGTACGAAGGCGAGATAGGCGCTGAGCTTGTTGCCGCCCGTACGCTCCTGAATCTGCTTTACGAAGGTAATCTCGCGGTCGGCAGCATCATACTCCTCTACGTTCATATCCACATCATTCTCGTGCTCGTTCAGGATAGCCTTGATGCTTCTGCTGTCCTGATGCAGTTCGGTGTTGGCATGCTCTTCAGCCTTCTGCTTGGCATCCATCTTGGCAGAGATCATCTTGCCCATGGCATAGTCATCCTGCTCTACCACTACCACCTCGTTGATCGGCATCGGAATCTCGAAACCATCTTCATCCTCTACCAGCACGATATTCTTGCCCTGGAAGCCAGCCACCTTTCCGCCGCCCACTTCGCTCAGGAATCTTACTTTATCACCTTTCTTCATATTTCTATTTAATTTTTTATTTTTATCTAATCATCTATCTATCCTTAACTCAAAATCTATTTTTCCTCAAGCGGAAACACTCTTTCTGAAATGAGGATACACTTTGCAAAGGTACAAAAGATATTGCAGAATATGGATGTTTTTAATATTTTTAATGCAAGTAAGAAAATAATCTTGATGAAAAGCACCGGGTTTGGGATATTTTTTATATCTTTGCAAGTAGATTGCATATAGATTGCACATAATTAATGTATCACTCTTAAACAATGATTGATTATGATTACATTTCCATGCGCCAAGATCAACCTTGGCTTAAATATAGTAAGCAAGCGCGCTGATGGTTACCACAATCTGGAAACCGTATTCTACCCTATCCCCCTGACTGATGCCTTGGAGATCAAGCTGATGGGAGATGAATTTCCTAGCGAGGTAGCCTGCGACCTGAAGATTACAGGCAATGCCGTGGATTGCGATGAACAGAAAAACCTGGTGGTGAAGGCATATAATATGCTGGCTGCCGACTTCAAGATTCCCCGCATTCATACGCATCTCGTCAAGCGAATCCCATCTCAGGCTGGAATGGGTGGCGGCTCTGCGGATGCTGCCTATATGATCCGTCTGCTCGATGAGCGTTTCCGCCTGAACATCGGTATTCCTGAGATGGAGCGATATGCAGCCAAATTGGGTGCAGACTGTGCCTACTTCATCAGTGCGGACCCGGAAAATGGAGATACTGCCTGCTATGCTGAGGGTATCGGCGATGTACTGATGCCGGTAAGCGGTCCTGGAGATAACATGAAGGGATATTACATTGTGGTGGTGAAGCGCGACGACATCGCCGTAAGCACCAAGGATGCCTATGCTGCCATCACTCCTAAGAAGCCTGCGAAATGCTGCCGCGACATCGTTCGCCAACCTATCGAGACCTGGAAGGATGAGCTTGTCAACGATTTCGAGGCGCCTATCTTTGCGATGCATCCAGAGTTGGCAGAAATCAAGCAGAAGCTCTATAATCTGGGGGCCGCATATGCAGCTATGAGCGGTAGCGGCAGTGCCATCTTCGGCATCTTCAAGCATAAGCCAGCGAATATCGAAGAGCAGTTCGAAGGAATGTTCTGCAAGGTATTAAAACTTTAGATTTTAAACACGACACAATGAATGAAGAAACACATCAGAAACTGATGACTATCAAGCGAAGCTTTCGCTTGCTGATGAATGGTCCGGGTTCGCAATCCATGCGAGACAAGGGCTTGGGATATAAACTGAATTGGGGTGTACCCTTCTATGAATTGAAGAAGATGGCGCAGGAATACGGCAAGGATTACGACCTCGCCATCGAACTCTGGAAGGAAGACATCCGAGAGTGCAAGATTCTTGCTACCCTCATCATGCCTGCCGACAAGATGCTGGCAGAAATCACGGATATCTGGATGGAACAGGTACAGAGCCAGGAAATGGCTGAGATGCTTGCCTTCAATCTGCTGCAATATGTGGAATATGCGCCGGTGATTGCATATCAATGGATTGCAAGCAATAAACCGCTGTATGAGATTGCCGGTTTCCAGCTTCTTGCCCGCCTCTTTGCGAATGGTAAGGAGCCTAACGATCGTGGAATCAATGAATTCCTGGATCAGGCTGCCGTGGCATTGCAGGGTGATAATATGGGAGTGAAGCATGCTGCCGCCAATGCCGTGATGCGCTTCTGCGATTTCGGAGAGGATTTCGAGAAGATTGCTCAGGGAGCACTCAAGGGTATCTTTGAGATATAATAAATCCGCAGAGCATATTTTTAGCTCTGCGGATTTTTTTCATTGATTCCGCTAGGCGTCTCTCCGGATTTGAAATTATATTCCGCCAGGCGTCCCGCCGGATTTGAAATCCGGCGTCAAAAAAGGTTCGACCTATTAAAAACGGGGGATTTGTAATCCCCCTATCCATCAACAGCATTCTTACTTGCTGCGGATTACAAATCCGCAAAGCTAAAATAGGTTAGGACATTTTTTAACGCCGGATTGCAAATCCGGCGGGACGCCTAGCGGATGCTCTGTGAAATCTGTGGGACATTTTCTTAGCAGTCGAAAAACTTCTGGTATTCGTTTTCGAAATTCGGAGTGAAAACACCCTTGCCGATGTTTTCCTTGATTTCTTCCTTACTCCAGAATCTGCCGCCAGCCAATTCCTCCTGGCTCGGCTTCACTTCACCATCATATACACAACGGTGAACATACACCAGTTCCTTTTCTCTCTGACTCTCAAAGACATAATGTCCTAAAGACTCCGGTTCGAAATCGGTGATACCCAGCTCCTCCCTCACTTCACGATGAAGCGTCTGATTCACACTCTCGCCTAAATCCATATGTCCACCACAGGCAGTATCCCACTTATCAGGCTGGATATCCTTCCATGCCGGACGGTGCTGGAGATACAGTTCTCCCTTACTATTGAATACATGCAGATGAACCACAGGATGCAATATCTTGCATCCATCATGGGCATGACCTCGGGTGATGGCACCCAAGATATTACCCATTTCATCTACTATCGGAAATTCCTCGTTCTTATTATCTGTCATTATCTATTATTATAACGTTATTTATTGTTTATAACGTTCCATACTCCTCAGAATAGCGGAGCATCTGGTCGGTATAGCTCTCCTCATAATCGAGATTTACGTCGATAGGATTACCCTCCTCATCATAGACCAGCGTCATCTTAGGATTGATGAAACCCTTGTATGGAGCCAGGTTCAACTTCTTGTATCTCGCCAGAATCTCGCGATGCAAGTCGGGATTGATATTCACGGCATACTTCTCTACCAACTGGCGTGCTGCCTCGAAATCTCCCTCGCTCTTGATTCGCTGAATCTCAGCAAGGAGTTCTCCGAAGAGATGACGGAGCTTCCCGTAATCATTCACCTTCACATAGGTGCGGGTGGTTACGATATTTCCCTCAGCATCCTTCAAGGCATCCTCGGCAGAAGCATAGCTTACTTCTTCCGTAACCAGTTCCACGGCTCCCTCGGCATGCTCCAGGGTCCACCAGGCAATGAGGGCACGATTTCTCATGTGCGCCTCCTCTATCTTGTCACCCTCCTTGATTCGGATAGTCTGGGTGAGCAAACCGTTCATCAGATAGCTGTAATACTGCGCCTTGTAAGCTTCATCATTCGGAGTCAGCCCCAACTCAACCAACTTATGGTCAGCCACATAGTACAGACCGAAGAGATCGGCTCTCGCCTCCTCTATCGTGTTGCCATACGCCTTCAGGGCATCAGGATCGGTGCCAGGAAGAAGCTGACCGCTGCCATGTCCCAGACACTCGTGAAGGTCGGTATGCAGGTCGTCTGTAATATCAGCATACTGATTCATCAGCGCCACAGTCTCCTCATCGATGACAAACTCATTTCTGAATCCATTGCCCTGAGCCGCCTTGTTGTAGGCATCAGTCAGGTTGCCGATGGTAACGCTCTTCGAACCGTGCTCCTGACGGATCCAGTTGGCATTAGGCAGATTGATGCCGATAGCCGAAGCAGGATATTCCTCTCCGCCGAGCATCGCCGCACAGATAACATTGGCGGTAACACCCTTCACCTCCGGTTTGCGGAAACGGGGATCCACAGGCGAATGATCCTCAAACCACTGAGCATTCTTACTGATGGTCTGGGTTCGCTGGGTAGCCTCCAAGTCCTTGTATTCCACGATACCCTCCCAAGTACCTTTCAATCCCAATGGGTCGCCATATACCTCGATGAATCCGTTGATGAAATCCACCATGCCTTCGTGCTGCTCTACCCAGGCAATGCTGTATCGGTCGAAATCCTCAAGATTACCGGTGCGATAGAACTTCACGAGCAGGTCGATGACATGCTTCTGTCCCTCATTTTCAGCGAATTTCTGCGCCTTGAGCAACCAGGAAACGATTTCCTTGATAGGCTCACTATAGAGTCCATCCTCCTTCCACACCAGCTCAATCATCTCGTTGTTGCGCTTGGTGAGCTTGGAGTTGAGTCCGTAAGATGGCGGTGTCGGGTTAGAGGCATCCTTCAATCGGGCATAGAATCTCTCCACTTCCGCCTGAGTCACATTCTCATAGAAGTTGCAGGCAGAAGTCTTTACCAAGTCTTCGCCATCGGTCTGGTTCACTCTCTTCGGCATCACCTCCGGATCGAAGATGACAGGTACGAGCTGAGCGAGGAGATCTTCCTTGCTCTCTCCTCTCTTGAGGGGCAACTCATCCTCAGAGATTTCCTCCATCAACTGATAGAAGAATTCCTCAGAGAATCCCGGCTTGAATTTCTCGCAGCCATAATGATGATGGATGCCGCTGGCAAACCATACGCGCTTCAGATATACTTCGAAAGCCTTGAATTCTTCGGAATCGCATACAGAAGGAGTTTCGATTTGAGCAGTAGAATCGCTTGCTGTCTCTGTGTTTTCGATAGCCTCTCCGATTATACCCTTGTAATGGCGATAGATTGCCTCCAGGGTTTTGCGAATGCGCAGGTTGTACTTTCCCTGCTGGTCGAACGTGATGTCACGTCCCATCAGGGTAGCCTTTGCCAGGCAGTAAATATACAATTTCTGATTGAGCGACAATGCATCGAATCCCTTCAGCTCGTAACGCAGCATCTGGATGTCGGCAAAGCGCTCGTGGGTGTTTACATTACAATTTGCCATGTTCTAAACCTTTATTTCTAGCGCAAAAGTACGACAATTATTTGGATTTTCAAACTTTTCAGCCAACTTTTCTTATTTTATTGAAAGAAATGTAATAAATCTCCCGTTTTTTACGTAACTTTGCAGGAATATCCAATGTAAAAGAAGAAAAAATAGTTAAGAAATATGCAAATCAACGAGATATTGAAATCTTACTTCGGATACGATTCCTTCCGCCCCAACCAGGAAGCCATCATCCGGGAAGTGATGCAAGGTAACGACTGTCTGGTACTGATGCCGACGGGCGGAGGAAAGAGTCTGTGCTATCAGGTTCCGGCGCTGGCGATGGAGGGAACAGCAGTGGTCATTTCGCCACTCATCAGTCTGATGCACGACCAGGTGGAAGCCCTCAAGGCGAACGGCATTCCAGCCGAAGCTCTCAACAGCGGCAACGATGTAACCGATGACCTCATCATCCGCAGAAGATGCGAAGCGGGCGAACTGAAACTGCTCTATGTTTCGCCCGAAAAACTCCTCAGCGAGATACCTTATCTGTTCAGCAACATCAAGATTTCGCTCTTTGCCGTAGATGAAGCCCACTGTATCAGTCAATGGGGACACGATTTCCGTCCGGAGTATTCCCAGCTCGGACTCCTGCACGAGAAATTCAATGGCGTGCCAGTGATGGCGCTCACGGCTACAGCCGATAAGATTACCCGAGAAGACATCATCAACCAGCTGCATCTGAACGGCCAGACCTTCGTGAGCAGTTTCGACCGTCCGAACCTCAGTCTTACCGTGCGCCAGGAAAGTACGAAGAAGGAGAAACTGAAATTCATTTACCATTTCATCGCCCGTCGCCCAGACGAGGCAGGCATCATCTACTGCCTCTCGCGCAAGAATACGGAGATGGTGGCAGAGGCCTTGCAGGAGCATGGCATACAGGCAGAAGCCTATCATGCCGGACTCTCCGCCCAGCAGCGAGCCTCTGTACAGGAACGTTTCAAGATGGACCAGATAGAGGTGGTGTGCGCTACCATCGCCTTCGGAATGGGTATCGATAAGGGCAACGTGCGATGGGTGATTCACTACAATATGCCGAAGAGCATCGAGAGTTTCTATCAGGAGATAGGACGAGCCGGAAGAGACGGCGCTCCTGCCGATACTGTATTGTTCTATTCGATGGCAGACATCATCACCCTCCGTTCTTTCTGCGAAGAAAGCGGACAGAAATCGGTGAATCTGGAAAAACTGCGAAGAATGGAAGAATACGCCGAATCGAGAGTCTGCCGAAGAAGAATCCTCCTGAATTATTTCGGAGAGACCTCCAGCAAGGATTGTGGTCATTGTGATGTCTGCAACAATCCTCCCCGCACCTTCGATGGTACCGTGCTTACCCAGAAGGCGCTGAGTGCCGTGGTCCGTGCGGGTGAAAAGATTGCCGTGGGTACCTGTATAGAGATATTGAGGGGTATGCAGACGCCTGCCATTGCGAGAAATCACTATAATGAGTTGAAGACCTTCGGAGTGGGCAAGGATGTAAGCGTTCGCGATTGGCAGACCTATCTGCTGCAGATGCTCCAGATGGGTTTCTTCGAAGTGGCGTACAACATGCATAATCAGATGAAGGTTACGCCATTGGGCTGGAAGGTTCTCAAGGGAGAACACCAGGTTTCGCTGGCGATTATGGAGAATGAAGACCTACAGAACCGGACTCAAGGAAGAGGAGCAAGAGGAAGAGCAGGAAGAGCAGGATATGGAAACAGACAGGAATCAGGCAGTCATCTTCCTTTCGGAGATCATAACATCCCAGTGGTTCATGCCGAGCGTGTGATTTTCGAGGATGAGATGGCGGGTGTAGAAGATAAGAAGCTCTTCGAGTATCTGCGTAAGATACGCAAGAATCTTGCCGATGAGCAGGGCTATCCTCCATACATCGTATTATCAGATAAGAGTCTGCACGAATTGACGAAGATGAAGCCAACCACCCTCCAGGCATTCGGTCTCATCAGCGGTATCGGCGAATTCAAGATCAAGAAATATGGCGATACTTTTATCAAAGCCATCAAGAAATATACAGGCAAATAGCCTATACTCCACTCGCCCTGAAAGGGCGTGTGGGGATAACAAGAAAAAACGAAACATAAAAAAAGAGGTAACCTGGGCCAACAAGTTACCTCTTGATTCAGAAACAACGGCTTGGAAAGCTAATTATTCTAGCTTCCTCCCATAATATCTAACGTAGAAGCTTAATTATTCACGCTTCCACCCACGATATCCAGCAATTCATTCGTAATGGCCTGTTGACGACTCTTGTTGTACTGAAGATTCAGTTCACGCAAGAGTTCATCGGCATTATCCGTAGCAGTCTGCATGGCAACCATACGGGCAGCATGCTCACTCGCCTGACTATCCAACAAAGCAGTGTAAACCATCAGATGAAGCTGCTTAGGAATCAAAACTCCCAAAACAGTCTCCAGGTCCGGCTCCACGATGAAGTCATCGTTCAGAGGATGCGCCTCTGCACGCTGTCTTTCATCCTCACTAGCCTGCTTCTTGCGCAGATACTCCTGAGCCTTCGCCGTAGCCACATTCGATGTGAGGTCACGGTCGTTGTCCTCTCCTATCGCCTCCGTACTGAGGTCGATAGGCAGGAAAGTCTTCTGGGTCAGGATCTGCGAACCGGCACTCTTGAAGTGGTGATAGATCATCTCCACCTTGTCGAGTTCACCAGCTGCATACTGCTTGGCAAGCTTGCGGGCGATGTCGGCACAAGCGCCTGAATTAGGATGATCGGCAAGATCCAAGAAGTTACCGCCAATCTTCAAACCCAGCTTCTGTGCCTTCTCAGCCACCTTTCTGCCGATAGGATATACCGTGATGTCGTCAATGCCATGAGCCTTATACTCGTCCACCGCCTGAATCATCATCTTGATGACGTTGGAGTTGAAACCACCGCACAAGCTGCTGTTAGAGCTATATACGATGAGAGCCACACGCTTGATTTCCTTGTGCTCCACCTGCAACTCATGGTCCACATTCGGAGTACTCACCAGGAAGCTCTTCAGGATATGCTCCAGCATATTCTCATAAGGCAGCATATTCTGGATAGCTACCTGAGCATGATGCAACTTGCTGGAAGCCACCATCTTCATCGCACTCGTAATCTTACGGGTACTGTTGACGCTGGCGATGCGAGTCTTAATCTCTTTTAACGACGGCATAGGCTATTACGCTTTATATTGTCCTGCTACATTAGCCATGGTATCCTTGATCACCGCGATGCAATCGTCGGTGAGCTTACCATCAGCCAAAGTCTCGATTACGTCGGCGTGCTGGCTGCGCATAGCGTCGAGGAACTGATCCTGGCAATCGCGAACCTTGTCCATTGGCACGTCGTGCATCAATCCGTGCACACCACAATAGAGGATAGCCACCTGCTCGCCCACTGGCATAGGGCGATACTGAGGCTGAACCAGCAACTGGTCGTTCTTTCTACCACGGTCCAGTGTCATGGCTGTTACGGCATCCATATCGCTAGAGAACTTAGAGAAAGCCTCCAGCTCACGATACTGAGCCATATCAATCTTCAGTGTACCAGCCACCTTCTTCATACTCTTGATCTGGGCAGAACCACCTACACGAGATACAGAGATACCTACGTTGATAGCTGGGCGGAAGCCCTGGTTGAAGAGGTCGGTCTCCAGGAAGATCTGACCGTCGGTGATGGAAATCACGTTGGTTGGGATGTAGGCAGAAACGTCACCAGCCTGGGTCTCGATGATTGGGAGGGCTGTCAAAGAGCCACCACCCTTCACCTTGCCCTTCAGGCACTCAGGAAGATCGTTCATCTGCTCTGCTACCTCCTGCTGGTCGTTGATACGAGCGGCACGCTCCAACAGACGAGAGTGGAGATAGAACACATCACCAGGGTAAGCCTCACGTCCTGATGGACGGCGGAGGATCAATGATACCTCACGGTAAGCCACAGCCTGCTTACTCAAGTCATCATATACTACGAGGGCTGAGTAACCGCGGTCGCGGAAGTACTCACCGATAGCCGCACCGGCGAATGGTGCGTAATACTGCATAGCTGCAGGATCGGCAGCGGTAGCACTTACGATGATGGTATATGGCAGGGCGCCGTGCTCCTTCAGGTTCTGTACCAATGCAGCAACGGTAGATGCCTTCTGGCCGATGGCTACATAGATACAATATACAGGCTTACCTGCCTCATAGAAACTCTTCTGGTTGATGATGGTATCCACTGCGATGGCAGTCTTACCGGTCTGACGGTCACCGATGATCAACTCACGCTGTCCACGACCGATAGGAATCATGGAATCGACAGCCTTCAAACCTGTCTGCAGAGGCTCCTTTACTGGCTGACGATAGATCACACCAGGAGCCTTACGATCCAGCGGCATCTCGAAAGCGCCGGTGAGATCGATATCACCCAGACCGTCGATAGCCTGACCCAGAGGGTTAACGACACGACCTAAGAAGTTGTCGTTCACGCGGATAGAAGCGATACGGTGAGTACGCTTCACGCTCTGTCCCTCCTTGATGCCAGCAGTAGGACCTAAGAGGACACAACCTACATTGTCTTCCTCAAGGTTCATGACGATGGCCATCGTGCCGTTCTCGAACTCAAGAAGCTCATTAGCCTCTGCATTGCGAAGACCGTAGATACGAGCCACGCCATCGCTGACGGTAAGCACGGTACCTACCTCGTCAAACTGCTGAGAGCCATTCACCTCCTGGAGCTGCTGCTGAAGCACTTCAGACACCTCACTTGGTTTAATTTTATCTGACATTGTTTATTTACTTTGAAATTTGAACTTTGAAATTTGAACTTGATGATTACCTTTAATATAAAGAAGTAACCCTTTCCGTTCTCTTTTCGTTTTACTTTTTGAGCTGTGTCAGAATGTTGTTGAGCTTTGTCTTCACGCTCGCATCCATTCTGTAAGTATCATACTCAAGGATGAAACCACCAATCAAGTCAGGGTTCACCTCAGTCTTGAACTCCACAGTACCTTGCGTTCTCTGCTCCACCATCTTGCGCATCTTCTCCTCCGTAGAGGCGTCAACGGCAGTGGCGGTGATCAGCTTACCGCGGATGATGTTCTTCT
>OFMH01000672.1_pt1 | contig 22624 bp, 16 predicted proteins | sample 1541761 | NCBI WGS metagenome assembly OFMH01 (sample SAMN04209249, study PRJEB22552) | human gut metagenome | biome: gut; material: feces | host: Homo sapiens | place: USA: Oklahoma
CCGGACCATGGGTTGAGCAGATGTAATCCAGCTCCACGCCAGCCAACTTCTTCAACGCATTCTGAACAGGGATTCCATACTTACCCACAATGTTTGAATAGTAGCGGACCATCTCCAGCCAGAAAGTCTCGCAGTTGATTTCCGTATCGATAATTCCGCCGTTCAGCGCACCGAAGCAGCCGAACGCATCGCCCGAGAAGAGCACCTTGTTCTTCGCATCGAGGGTTACCATAGTTTCTGGCCAGTGAACCATAGGGATGAGAACGAAGCTCAGCTCGTGGTTTCCGAGTGAGAGGGTTTCGCCATTCTTCACCTCTACCACGTCATCAGTTACGCCGTAGAAGCCTTCCAGCATTCCCAGGGTCTTCTTATTGCCCACGATCTTGATGTTAGGGTAATATTTCTTGATGAGGGCGATGGAACCGCTGTGGTCAGGTTCCATGTGGTTGATGATGAGGTAATCGATTTCGCGGTCGCCAATCACCTCGTGAATGTTCTCGAGGAACTGGGTGAAGAAATCTACCTCTACAGTATCTACCAGCGCTACCTTCTCATCATCAATGATATACGAGTTGTAGCTCACTCCGTTAGGCAAAGGCCAGAGGCCCTCAAAACGATGCTTGTTGCGGTCGTTAACGCCTACGTAATAAATCTTGTTTGTAATCTCTGTCATATCCTTATATTTTTACAATTCCTTCTTCTTTTCTTCTCCAAATTCCTTGGAAACATAATTATAGATGTCCTTGCAGCATTCGGTGGAGAATTCCTGGGCACTCTTCAGGAGGCTATCCCATTGCGCCTCTGTCAATCCACGGTCGATGTCCTCGCGGGTGATTCCATCCTTGATTAATCCGAATACGAAACCGGCATTGAAGTTATCGCCGGCTCCGATGGTGCTCACCGGCTTCATCTTCTCCGAAGGATAACTCTTGGCAAAGCCGTTCTCGGCTCTCACCTCTACAGGCTCAGCACCCTGGGTGCAGATAAACTTCTTGCAGTAGAAACTGATTTCGGCATTATACACCTTATCCGCCTCCGGCTTCTTGTAGAGGATTCCGAAGTCCTCGTGGCTTCCGCGCACAAAATCAGCATACTCCAGGTTCTCTATCAGATTAGGCGTAATCTTCATAATCTCATTCTGATGAGAAGCACGGAAATTGATGTCGTAATAGAGGATGGCACCGTGATTCTTGGCGTACTCCAGGAAACCTGCCACCTGAGGGCGAACCACCGGATTCAGGGCGAAGAACGAACCGAAGAGCACGATGTCGCCAGGATTGATTTCCGGAGTGGCAAACTCCAGCTGGTCGTGGGGATGGTCCTTGTAGAAGATGTAGTCGGCATTGTTGTTCTCGTCGAGGAACGCCAGCGAGAGCGGCGACTTCGATTCCGGAAAGATGCTTACATTGTCGGCATTCACCCCATTATCTCTCAGAAACTGAATCACATACTCACCAATACGGTCGTTGCCCGCCTCGCTGATAAACGAAGCATTCACGCCCGCACGTCCCAACGAGATGACTGCATTGAACGATGAGCCACCCGGTACTGCCTCTATCGGCTTGCCGTTCTTGAAGATGATATCAAGCACGGTCTCTCCTATTCCTATAACCTTACGCATTGTTTTATGTCTCTATTTATATTTTTTTGGGGACAAAGATAATTCTTTTTAGCGATAATGCAAAATAAATGCCCAATATTTTGGATAAATTACATTTTCAATGTAACTTTGCACCTTGAAATGAAATATAATACTTATACATTAGACAACGGACTCCGCATCATCCACCTGCCATCAGATAGCCAGGTGGTGTATTGCGGTTATCAGATAAATGCCGGTACCCGCAACGAGGAGCCGGGCGAGGAGGGCTTGGCGCATTTCTGCGAGCACGTCACCTTCAAGGGCACCGAACGCAGAAAAGCGTGGCACATTCTCAACTGTCTGGAGAGTGTGGGCGGCGACCTGAATGCCTACACCAACAAGGAGGGCACGGTGTATTACTCCGCCATCCTGAAGGAACACATCGCAAGGGCCGTGGACCTACTTTCCGACATCGTCTTCCACTCGGTTTATCCGCAGGCGGAAATAGATAAGGAGGTGGAGGTAATCTGCGATGAGATAGAGAGCTATAATGATTCGCCTGCCGAACTGATATATGATGAGTTCGAGAATATCCTCTTCAAGGGTTCGCCGCTGGGGCATAATATCCTGGGCACAGCCGAGCAGGTTCGAGCTTTCAAGACGGAGGATGCGCTGAGGTTCACAAGGAAACTTTATCGGCCGGATAATGCGATATTCTTCGCATACGGGGATATTGATTTCAAGAAGCTGGTAAAGCTTATCCAGAAGGCTTTGGGAGAATGTCCAAAAGGCCGAGAGCTTGCTTGCTCGGCGGATTGCAAATCCGCCGAAACGCCTACGGAAGAAAGGATTGCTGAAGAAACGCCTATTGGCGAAACACCTACGGAAGAAATGGAAGCAGGCGATGCAAATCATAAAGTTCAAAGCTCAAAGTTTAATGTTCAAAGTAAAGTTGCTGGCCAGACAATCGTGATGCAGAAGAATACGCATCAGGCTCATGTGATGATTGGAACCCGGGCTTACGATGTGAACGACGACCGCCGAATGCCGCTCTATCTGCTCAACAATATGCTGGGCGGACCGGGTATGAACGCCAAGCTGAACCTCGCCCTCAGAGAGCACAACGGACTGGTTTACACCGTAGAAAGCACGATGGTGGCTTATGGCGACACGGGCACCTGGAGCATCTATTTCGGCTGCGACGAGCACGATGTGAAACGCTGCCTCCGCCTGGTTCGCAAGGAGCTGGATAAGTTCATGCAGAAGCCATTGAGCGATGCGCAGCTCAAGGCTGCCAAGAAACAGATTAAGGGCCAGATAGGCGTGGCTTGCGACAACCGCGAGAACTTCGCCCTCGACTTCGGCAAGAGCTTCCTGCACTATGGCTGGGAGAAGAACGTTGACCGCCTCTACGAGCAGGTGGATGAGATTACCGCCGCCCAGATTCAAGCCGTGGCTCAGGAACTGTTTGATAAAGACAGGCTCACCACCCTGATTTTCAAGTAGTTTCTGGAAAGGCAGAAGGCAAAGCCCCACACGCCATAAAGCAGAAGGTAAAGCCCCACACGCCCTGGGCTAGGAGTTTTTGGGCTTTCAGCCCGTTTCAACCATAGAGTTAGAAAACATCCTCGAATAGGGGTAGAAACAAAGAAATCGGGCTGTTAACTGTTAACCTGTTAACCAACCCGATTTCCTTTTATATATAATGTATGTCTGATGTTTTAATGTTAAACAAAAAAAGGAGCATCATCTGCTCCCTCATTCCGGAAAGCCCCATTGGCTCTCCTTCTCCATCTCGGAAGCCCATATTGGCTTCCTACTTTGCTTCAATTACTGTTTCTGAACTTTTAAAGTTCCTTACTTCACTGGCAGCTTAAGCAAGCTTGTTGCTAACTGCGCCTACTGTTGCAGCAAATGCTACTACTGCTGCGAAAACAATACCTAATACTAACATAATTTTTCCCTTTCTTTACTTTAAATTCAACATTATCCTTTTCTTAACAATCTTTCAATGTTACCCTATTTTCAATCTTTACCTTATTTCTAATACCTCTCTTATCCTGAAATCAATCATTAACCTTTTCCGTATCCTGACTTTTCAATCTTAATCCCTTATTATCAATACCTTTCGTATCCTGAAATTACTAATCTTTTATCCTTCTTTCTTAATTCCGATGCAAAGATACAACTTTCTGTGTTCGCACACAAACTTTTTAGAAGAAAAGTTTCAAAAAGCCCCGATTTCTTGATGAAGGTCAAGAACCTTTACAGAGATGTTACAAAAAGGCGGTATTTTAAAGCTTTTGCCCTTTCAGGGCGACATTTTGTATTTGTTCTAAAACCCAGGGCGATGCCCTGGGCTAGGAGCTTCTGCCCTTTCAGGGCGTATTGGCTGTGACTTATGACACACCCTCATTTTTGTGTTTATTCGGTCAAAAATAGCGTATAAACAGCCATAAAACCGTCCCAAAAATAAAAAAAAGAGAGCAAAAACGGGGCATTTAACGCTTTTTAATGCAAAAAAAAAAAAATTAACGTTGTATATAATACAACTTACCAAAAAAATGTGTATCTTTGCACCAAGTTCTTAGAAAAGTTAAATGATAGATTAATCGTAAGGCTTCTCTCCTATTTTATATTTTGAGTTAGGAAAGAAGACGAAAGAGTCCGGGGATTGTGAAATTCCCGGACTCTTTTTATTTCACCCAACCATCTATATCCCCCTATGCACCTTACAAATGATAACTCAGGCTATTTTTTTTAGAAAATTTATGCAAACTATTTACTATTTCTAAAAGAAAAATAGTACCTTTGCACAATGATAATGATTCGGCGATAAAGGAACTTCTCCAAAGTCGAAGAAAAAAGGATAGAAATAAACATAAAATTAGATACAAATTAAAAATGAGAACCGTTTACGAATTCTCCGTTAAGGACAGAAAGGGAAAGGAAGTTTCCCTCAAAGAGTACGCTAACGAAGTACTGCTCATCGTTAACACAGCTACCAAGTGTGGCTTTACTCCTCAGTATGAGGAACTGGAAAAGCTCTATGAGACATACCACCAGCAAGGCTTCGAGATACTCGACTTCCCATGCAATCAGTTTGGTCAGCAAGCTCCTGGTACTGATGAAAGCATCCATCAGTTCTGCAAACTTACATACGGCACAGAATTTCAGCGCTACAAGAAGATCAAGGTAAATGGTGATGATGCCGCTCCTCTCTTCAAATTCCTCAAGGAATGCAAAGGCTTCGCAGGCTGGGACGAGACTCATCCACTCTACCCTGTTCTCGACAAGATGCTCTCTGAGGCAGATCCTAACTACAAGGAAAGCGCAGACATCAAGTGGAACTTCACCAAGTTCCTCGTTAACAAGAAGGGTCAGGTAGTGGCTCGCTTCGAACCTACTACCAGCTTCGACGTTATCGCAAAGGCCATCGAAGAGTGGCTTCAAGCATAAAAACAAAAGCCAGCTTACATTCCTGTAGGCTGGCTTTCTTATTTCTTTTTAATCTTTAATCTACCTGAGGTACAGTCTGGAGGAACTTATTGATTTCCTCATCACTCACCCTATAATCATGCAAATCTCCATTGAGATAGCTTTCGTATGATGGCATATCAATGAGACCATGACCAGAAAGACAGAAGAGAATCACGGTATTCTTACCCTCTTCAGTAGCCTTCTTTGCCTCACGGATGGTTGCAGCAATGGCATGACAGCTCTCTGGAGCTGGAATGATACCCTCTACACGGGCAAAGAGCATACCTGCTTCGAAAGCTTCTGTCTGGGCTACATCTACACCATGCATATAACCATCCTTGACCAACTGAGAGATAATCATGCCGGCACCATGGTAACGGAGACCACCTGCATGGATGTTGGCTGGCTTGAAGTCATGACCCAAGGTAAACATAGGCAACAGCGGAGTATATCCAGCCTCATCACCAAAGTCATATTCAAACTTTCCACGAGTCAGCTTAGGACAGCTCTCTGGTTCTGCTGCGATAAATTCGGTATGCTTCTCACCCTTCAGGTTATGACGCATGAATGGGAAGGCAAGTCCACCAAAGTTACTACCGCCACCAAAACAAGCAATCACCTTGTCAGGATACTCACCCGCCATCTCCATCTGCTTTTCAGCCTCCAGACCGATGACAGTCTGATGCAAAGCCACATGATTCAAGACAGAACCCAAGGTATATTTACAGCCAGGAGTAGTTGTAGCCAACTCAACAGCCTCAGAAATGGCTGTACCCAGAGAACCTGGATGATGAGGATCGCGGGTAATGATGTTCTTACCGGCACGTGTACTCATACTAGGAGAACCCTCAACGGTAGCACCAAAGGTACGCATGATGCTGGAACGGTATGGCTTCTGCTGCATGGTAATCTTTACCTGATAAACGGCAGCCTCCAGACCGTAGAGCTTGGCAGCATAGGAAAGGGCACAACCCCACTGACCGGCACCTGTCTCTGTAGTAACATTGGTATCACCCTCCTGCTTGCAGTAATAGCACTGAGGAATGGCAGAGTTGATCTTATGTGAACCCAATGGTGTTGCACTTTCATTCTTGAAATAGATATGTGCTGTAGTACCCAAAGCTTCCTCCAATCCGTAGGCACGAACCAATGGTGTAGAACGGTAGAACGCATACTTTTCCTGTACATCCTCTGGAATGTCTATCCAAGCGTGCTCAGTATCAAGTTCCTGCTTAGAGCACTCCTTATTAAAGATGTGAGACAAGTCGTCTGCACTGAGCGGCTTGTGAGTCTGTGGATTCAACGGTGGCATAGGCTTATTAGGCATATCTGCCTGAATGTTGTACCACTGAGTAGGGATATCCTGCTCCTGGAGAATAAACTTTTTCTGTCTCATGTATATGTTTTTATTAAATTGTTAATTCTAGCCACAAAAGTACAAATAAAAAATGAAATACAGAAATATTCCCTGTTTTTTTAACGAATTTGATGTATTTTGAGCATAAAATAGGAGTAATTATTATCGTGTAAGGATTATTTAATGTTTTATAAGTGTACTTTTATCAGTTTTCGCCCCTACTAACAACAATTATTCCCCCTATGTTTTTCATTTTCTTCGTACCTTTGCATCAGTTAAAACAAAGGCGTTGTGAAACGCTATTCATCATCTTTTACTTATACAAAAATATAAAGCATCGGAAAATCTGATAAGAGAATCAGAATTCCAATGCTTTTTTTTATTGATTTCAGTTCACGCTATTTTTTTCAGTTGAAGCTGAAAAACTTGCAGAAGTTTCACTTCTAGTCGTTCACCTTGATCTGAGAAATGAAACTCAGCAGATTCTTTGCCTGTTCCACACTCTTTATGTCGCGGATACGAAGGTAGCGCTTGTTGTTCTTTTCCTTCAAGGCACAATTCTGGATATGGGTAGTGGCATAAGCGAGTACCCGGGAGAACATCTCGCTGCGATAGAACGGACTATTCACATTGCTCACAAACTGCAGCTGCATGGTACCCTGCTTGAGCATGATCTTCTCACAACCCAGCGACTTGCCCAGTCGGCGCAGACCTACCACACACATCAGCTCATCCGCCTCCCTAGGAACCGGACCGAAACGGTCGATCATTCGCTTACGGAATTCAGCCACCTCCTCTTCACTCTGCAGATGATCGAGTTCGCGGTAGAGCAGCATTCGCTCAGAACTACCCGGCACGTAGGTATCCGGGAAATAAGTCTCGAGATCACTCTCCACGGCACAGTCATCCACGAAGTCATCACCCGTGAGCAATTTTCCTTCATCCATCTCCTGCTGATACAGGTCGTTGAACTCCTCGTTCTTCAACTCGGTGACAGCCTGGGAGAGAATCTTCTGATAAGTCTCGTAACCCAGGTCTTCCATGAATCCACTCTGTTCAGAACCCAGCAGATTACCAGCACCACGAATATCCAGGTCCTGCATAGCCAGATTAAAACCGCTACCCAGGTCACTGAAGGTTTCCAGTGCTTCCAGACGGCGACGGGATTCCGGAGTAAGACATGCCTTGGCCGGAGCTATCAGATAGCAGAAAGCCTTCTTGTTGCTACGCCCTACCCTACCTCTCATCTGGTGCAGGTCGCTCAATCCGAATCGGTGGGCATCATTCACGATGATGGTATTGGCATTGGAAATATCGATTCCGTTCTCTACGATGGTAGTAGAAAGAAGCAGATCATAGTCGTAATTGATGAATCCCATGATGATCTTCTCCAGTTCCTCCGGCTTCATCTGTCCATGACCGATGGCTACGCGGCAGTCTGGCACCAGTTTCTCAATGAGCAATTTCAGCTCGGTCAGTTTGGCAATACGGTCGCAGACGAAGAACACCTGACCGTTACGGCTCATCTCAAAATTGATGGCATCGGCAATCACCGACTTGTCGAAGGTGATTACCTCGGTCTGGATAGGATAACGGTTAGGTGGCGGTGTACGCATGATACTCATATCGCGGGCTCCCATCAGCGAGAACTGCAGGGTTCTCGGAATCGGAGTAGCACTCATGGTAAGGGTATCCACATTCACCTTCAGCTGGCGAAGCTTTTCCTTGGTAGATACACCAAACTTCTGCTCCTCATCAATGATCAGCAGTCCCAGGTCGTGCCACTGTACTGACTTCGATATCAGTTTGTGGGTACCAATCAGGATATCCACCTTGCCCTCCTTCAGTTCTTCCAGAATGCGCCGGGTATCCTTGGCAGTACGGGCACGGCTCAGATATTCCAGGGAAACAGGAAGTCCCTCCAGTCGATGCTTGAAGGTCTGGTAATGCTGGTAGGCAAGCACCGTGGTAGGCACCAGCACAGCCACCTGCTTTCCATCGCAAGCCGCCTTGAAGGCAGCACGGATGGCAACTTCCGTCTTACCGAATCCCACATCTCCACACACCAGACGGTCCATCGGCCTACCGCTTTCCATGTCTTTCTTCACGTCAGCCGTAGCCTTGCTCTGGTCGGGCGTATCTTCATAAAGGAATGAAGCCTCCAGCTCATGCTGCAGATAACTGTCGGCACTATAGGCAAATCCCTTTTCACGCCGGCGTTGCGCATAGAGTTTGATCAGGTCGCGGGCGATATCCTTGATTCGCTTCTTTGCCTTCTCCTTCAACCGGTCCCAGGCACCTGTTCCCAGGGTAGAGAGGCGTGGTGGTTCACCGGTATCGCTTCTGCGGTATTTACTGATCTTATAGAGCGAGTGGATGCTCACATCCACCTTGTCGTTGTTCTTATACACGATGCGGATCATCTCCTGATAGCTGTCGCCGGTAGGCACACGCACCAGTCCGCCGAACTTTCCGATACCATAATCCACATGCACGATGAAGTCGCCATAATCCATCTCCTGCAACTCCTTCATGGTGAGCGCCATCTTTCCGGCTCTTGCCGAGTCTGAACGGAGGTTGTATTTATGGAATCGGTCGAAGATCTGGTGATCGGTAAAGAAGCAGGCATGCTTCTCATGGTCCACGAATCCCTCGTGGATGGTTTTCTCTACAGGGGTAAACCGGATCTGATACCTTTTCAGCTCCTCACTGTCGAAGATATCCTTCAGTCGTTCCTGCTGCTTCTGGCTGTCTGCCAATATATATAAGGTATAGCCCTGGAGCTGATAATCTTCAAGAGTCTGGGCGAGAAGATTGAAATTCTTGTGGAACAGCGGCTGCGGTGCCATATCAAAAGCGATGAGAGCCTGGTTATCGCCCTTGGCTGTCAACAGATGCTCCTGCTTCCTGGCAACATCACCCTCAGACTGCTTGCCGAATTCAATACGCACGTGCTCAACCAGCGCATGCTGAAAATCTGAAGCGGAAACGAGATTCAGCTCAGCCTTCATCTCCTTTCTTATTTTCTCAGCCTCCATCTCGGTGGCACCTTCCAACTGTTCGGTCAGACTCTGGGTAGAGAAACCATCCTTGTAAATCTGCTCTATGCGGTCGTGCAGCAGCGTATAGTCATTCATCACCACGAGTGCATCCGCATCCAGGAAATGGAGGAAGCACTGCTTCACGCTCTGTTCGGCAGCAAGTTCCGGAACGATTTCGATGGCATCACGCTTATCCTTCGAAAGCTGGTCTTCGATGTTGAAGGTGCGGATGGTATCAATCTCATCACCGAAGAAATCGATACGGAACGGATATTCGCAACTGTAGGAATAGACGTCGAGAATGCTTCCACGAACGGCAAACTGACCCGGTTCATAGACGTAATCAGTCTCCTGAAGTCCGAAATCACGTAACTGACGCACGATATCTACCTGTGCTATCTGTTGTCCGACAGCAAGTTTGAGGATTCTCTCATCCAGAATCTGCTTGGAAACCACGAGCTCTGCCAGGGCATCTGGATAAGAAACGATATAGATTTGCTTGCCAGCCGACAATCGTGCCAGCACTTCCGTTCTCAGGATTTCGTTTGCTGCATCCCGCTGACCATACTTGATGGCGCGTCGGTAGCTGGAAGGAAAGAAGAAGACGCTCTCCTGCCCCAGCATCTGCGTAAGATCATGATAGAAATATCCCGCTTCATCAGCATCATTGAGCACGAAAAGCACGGTGCGCTTCATCTTAGCCTGCAGCGAACCGAAGAACACCGAGGCAGAAGAGCACACCAATCCCTGAAGAAAGACAGAATGAACCGACTTCTTCTTCAATAAATCAAAGAGGGCATTCGCCTGTGGCGAACGCCCGTATAGTTTTGCAATTTCCTGTAATGTCACTTTTACTTCAATTTCGGATATTTCTTGAACCATCCATCGAGACGCAGTCTCATCACGCCGAAGAAAGCCTCTCCAAAGATACCGCCACTCATCTTGCTCACTCCCTCACGGCGATTCACAAAGATAACCGGCACCTCCTTGATCTTGAAACCAATCTTATAGGAAGTAAACTTCATCTCAATCTGGAAACCATAGCCCTTGAAGCGGATGGCATCAAGATTGATAGTCTCCAATACCTTGCGGCGATAGCAGACGAATCCTGCTGTGGTATCATGTACCTTGAAACCGGTAACGAAACGCACGTACTTGGAAGCGAAATAGCTCATCAATACGCGACCGATAGGCCAGTTCACCACGTTGACACCCGAAACATAACGGGAACCGATGGCTACATCGTAGCCCTCATCGTGGGTAGCCGCATAGAGGCGAGGCAGATCATTAGGATCGTGGCTGAAGTCGGCATCCATTTCGAAGATGAAGTCATAACCCTGCTTCAGCGACCATTTGAAGCCCATGATATAGGCTGTGCCCAAACCCAGCTTACCCGAACGCTCCAGGATATGGAGACGGTCGGCAAACTCATCGGCCATCAGCTGCTTAACGATGGCTGCAGTTCCGTCCGGACTACCGTCATCGATAACAAGGATGTCGAATTTCTTCTCCAGGCCAAAAACGGCACGGATGATTTTCTCTATATTTTCCTTTTCGTTGTATGTAGGAATGATTACGATACTGTCACTCATAATGTTCTAATTTAATATATTTATTGGTCAGGATTCTCCACGAATCCCTGATGTTCCTTCACCAGTCCACCCATGATGGCATCATAGCTCTTGGTCATCTGGTTCTTGATATTCTCAGGTCCCTTGCCAATCGGCTCAATCGGTTCATGGATAGTAAGCTTCAGCGGATGCCAGAATGCCCAGTAGATATCCTTCATGCGGGGCTTTACGTCGAAACTGCCATTGATGGTAAGCGGGCAAACCGGCAACTGCAATTCGTCGGCAAGCATGAAGGCACCTCGGCGGAACACGCCCATGTGACCGGTAAAGCTGCGGGCACCCTCCGGGAATACCACCAGCGACATACCCTCCTTCAATACCTCGCGCGCCCTGTCATAGGAAGCACGGATCTTGGAAGGTCCACTCTTGTCGATAAAGATATGATGAGCATACTCGCAAGCCAAACCTACCAGAGGAATCTTACGGATGCCCTTCTTCATCATCCACTTGAAGTTACGTCCCAGGAAGCCGTAGATCAGGAAGATGTCGAAAGCACCCTGATGATTGGCAACAAACACATAACTCTGATTCTTCTTCAGATGTTCCCTACCCTCTACCTTCACCGGCAGGAGAAGGAGACGGATCCACAGGATAGACCACCACTTGCCGGGATAATATCCCCAGAAGTGGCCATTGCCCAGTCTGCAGCCTATCACGGTAACAAGACTGGTCAGGATGCTTGCCAGAACAAGAATCGGCAAACATATCAAAAGCTGATATAATCGATATAAGTACTTCATAATCGCAATTTCATGAATTATTGGAAGATCGTAATTTGATCATCTTATTTTCGTTTCAATGTGATGACTACTATTTCAGGAGTTGCCCCGATGCGGATCGGAATGGTTCCTCCCAATCCGGCTGTGGTATAGAGCTGGCATCCCTCGCGCTCATAGAGTCCGTAATCGAAAGCCGAGAACATAGACGGGCGCAAGCCGAGAACAGAAACCTGTCCGGCATGGGTATGTCCGCTCAGGGTAAGCTGCGGAGCTACCAGCACGCTGTCCTTCGAACCATATTTCTCGTTGATACGCGAAGGCGTCATGTCTTTCCACATCTCCGGAATATGCTGGAGCATCAGCACAAACTGTCCTTTCCGAATACCATAGAGTGCCTGTGCCACCTCTGCACGCGAAGGCTTCTTGAAGTTTTCGGTACCGGCTACATAGATGGAATCCTTGCCGCGATGCAGCACAAAGTGCTCATTCATCAGCAGATGCCATCCCATCTCCCGTTCCGTCTGCTGCACCTTTTCTTCTATCCTGCGGATTTCAGCCTCGTCATCCACATTCATATAATAGGTGTAATCGTGATTGCCCAATACGCTCACCACGCCATCCTTCGCCTTCAGACCACTCAATGTCTTCTTGAAAGGAACCAGTTCCTCCGGTCTCACATTCTGCAGATCACCCGTAAAGCAGATCAGGTCGGGATGCTGGGCATTGATGCTATCTACATCCCGCTGAGGCATGTGTCTGCGCCATCCATAATAGGAACCTACATGGATATCGCTGAAATGCACGATGCGGTAACCCTCAAACGCCTCTGGCAGATCGGGCACATAGACCGTGAGATGCTTCACCTGAAACTGTCGTACCCCCATCGTAAAGCCATAGATGAAACTGAAGAAAGCCCATACGGCAAGGAAGATTCCTACCAGTTTTCCCCAGTTGCGTGCCCGATGTACACTTCCTCTAAACCTGCCATCCCCTTTTTTTGCCTTGAAGCAGCGGGAGAGCTTCATACATTCCCATCCCACAAAACTGGTGAAGGCAAAGACAAACTGCGGAACAGCCAGCAGTGCCATCATGCCAAACCAGATGTCTATGAACACCGGATTGGCAGGCAGGAAGTCAGGCTCCAGGGTGAGATAGGCAGTGTATCCTATCACGATGGCAGCAGGCAACCAATATAGTATCTTTCGTTTTCCCTTAGGAATATGCAGGTATTTCCGGTCTATCCAGAGATAGGGCAATACCGTGAGCACAATCACGGGAATCAATAATCTAGCTATCATTGTTAAAAACTATCTTTTTTATCTTCTCTAACTTCTGGTTACTAACATCATCTTCTCACCTTCTATTTCAGCAGGCTCGACTGCAGGAACCTTTTCATCAGTTCCACGGGAACGCCCCTGCGGCGGGCATAATCCCTCAGCTGGTCATCCCCAATCTTACCCAGTTCGAAATATCTAGCCATGGGATGAGCGAACATCAGTCCCGACACACTGGCATGGGGTGTCATCATTCCGCTTTCCGTGAGTCGGATGCCCACCTGCTTCATATCGAGAAGCTGGTCGATGAGGAAATTTGCACTCGTATCCGGCAGCGAAGGATAGCCGATGGCTGGTCGGATGCCCTGATACTCCTCCCTAAGCAGCTGTTCGATGGTAAGATGTTCATCGGGTGCATAGCCCCAGTAAGCCTTTCTTACCTCTTCGTGCAGTTTCTCGGCAGTAGCCTCTGCCAGTCTGTCGCTCAGGGTCTGTGCCATCATATTGAGATAATCATCGTGCCGGTAGGCATCCATGATACCTCCATCTACCGTAGAACAGAACACCCCGATCTGGTCTTTCTCCCCATGTGCCAGCGGACGGATGAAATCAGCCAGACAGAGATTCGGTGCGCCCGGAGCAGAAGGATGCTGCTGGCGGAGCATCGGAAAACGGAGCTGCTGATCCAGAAACAGGATATCATCCCCTTCGCTGTTGGCATCGAAGAGCTGGAAGATGGCATGGCAGTGAAACCTGTCCTCCCAGGAGGCAAGCATATCCAGCGCTTCCTGCTGCATCTTCTCCTTGTCGCTACGTGGTTTTCCGCTCAATCCCCAGGCATGGTAGAAATAGAGCCAGTTGATATAAGGCACCAGTTCTGATATTCTGTATTGCCTTACGATTCTATCTTTTGTCATAAGTCATCTCCTCGCCACGGTAGGCAGCATCAAAGGAACCCTTGTTATAGACAAGGTGACCATTGCAGAAGGTCTGCTCCACCTGCCACTGATATTCATGTCCCTCCATCGGGCTCCACTTGCACTTGCTCTGGATGACATCCTTTGTAACGGTCCATGGAGAATGAGGCTTCACGATGACGATGTCTGCCTGATAACCCTTGCGCAGGAAACCACGCTGGGCTACCCGGAAGAGCTGAGCCGGCTGATGTGCCATCAGCTCAACCATCCGTTCGATGGTAAGCACACCTTCATCTACCAGTTCCAGCATGGAAACGAGCGAGAACTGCACCATCGGCATACCCGAAGCCGCCTTGGCACATCCCCCCTGCTTGTCCTTCCACTCGTGTGGAGCATGGTCGGTACCGATGGTGGCAATGGTTCCGTCGCTGAGCGCCTTGCGCAAGGCATCACGGTCAGCCAGGGTCTTGATGGCAGGATTGCACTTGATGAGTGCCTTCTTCGTAGCATAGTCGGCATCCGAGAAGACGAGATGCGCAATCACCGCCTCTCCTGTAATCTGAGGAAGAGGGATGCCATCTCCGGAATGCTCATTCGCCTTTCCGTTCTGATGGGCGAAGAGCTCCAGCTCCCGGGCTGTCGTAACATGGGCGATATGCAGACGGGTACCAAACTCGCGGGCTAATTCCACTGCGAGCTTGCTGCTCTCATAGCATGCCTCTTCGCTGCGGATTTCCGGATGATGCTCCACGGCAGGATCCTCTCCGTACTTAGCCTTGGCCTCTGCCATGTTGCGGTTGATGATTCCGGTATCCTCACAGTGCGTCATCACCGGCAGGTTCAGATCCTTAGCCGTCTTGAAGACGCGCTTCAGCGATTCCATCTTATCCACCAGCATATTACCGGTGCTGGAACCCATGAAGAGCTTGATGCCAGGCACATGGTGCATATCCAGCTGGGCAAAGGACTCCACGTTGTCATTGGTGGCACCATAGAAGAAGCTGTAGTTTACATGACTCTTCTCTGCGCCCAACTTTCTCTTGTCATTCCACACCTGCAGTTCGGTAGTCTGCGGCACGGTATTCGGCATTTCCATATAAGAAGTCACGCCGCCATAGGCAGCTGCGCGGCTCTCACTCTCGATGTCCGCCTTGCGGGTCAGTCCCGGCTCACGGAAATGAACATGGTCATCTATTACACCCGGCAAAACGAAACACCCCGTAGCATCCACTACTTCATCGTAGATGCCACGGGGAGCCATGCCTTCAAATATATCTGAAATCACTTCACCATCGACAAGAAGATCACCCAGGAATGAGCGACCTTCATTGACAATAGTTCCGCCTTTAATTAACATTTTAGACATAGTATTTCTTTTTTCTAAACTTTGAATTTACTCTTTTGCTTCAGGAATGCTTGGCTTCGCCAGTTCGTTAGGCGTTGGTGCAGGAGCCGCATTCGGATCGGTCTGCGGAGCCTCCATCTGTCCTGCCTGCATGCTTGGATCCATCTGTGCTTCGTGGGTACCGTTCATGATAGCCTGGTTTTCCTGTGCTTTCTGGTAGTAGTCCTTCACGTATGGATCGCTCTTGAAGTGTTCTGTAGCCTTGCTCATGATATCCTCTATCCATGGCGAAAGCATCGGATACTGGTTGCCCATGGTTACGAGGAAGAATACGCCTGGTCCCAAGACATTCTCGAAGTTGTCGGTAATGAAGGTAGTCACCAGCTTGTCCTCCTGCTCGGAGAGTTTCATCGCCTCAGCATTCAGTTGGGCAGTCACCGCCTGCATATCGCTTCCATTCATGATGGCCTGGTCGTGCTTATGCACCAGTTCCCGCTGCTGGCTCTGCAGCTGCTGGTATTTCTTGAAGAATCCGAAGAGCTTGTCGTTGAGTGGCGTTCCACTTACTACCTGCTGTACATCGTCGAGTTTCACGGTAATGCTTCCCGCCTCCAGCACCAGTGGCAGAACAGGCTCATCGTCCATGAATACATTTGCCATTCTTGCAGAATCTACCGTTCCCTGGAAATGGAACTGTCCATGTACCACATCACAGGAGTCGATCTTGCTGAATTCGTTATTCTTTAAGATTTGAAGGTAGAGCATACGGCCATCCAGGGTACTCACGTTGGAAGTACCCGAAATATCGTAGCTACTGGCGCATGAGGTAAGCGCCACCAAGGTGATAAGTGCGTAAAATATCTTATTCATAAGCTTTATAATTCACATTCAGTGAACAAAAGTACAATCATTTCTTGAAGTACCGAAATAAATTGATGCAATTTAATTGAATATTACAAGTATTTATGTTTTATTTGCATTCTTCCCCCTTCATTTCGTGCGAAATGCGGAAGGTGGTGTAGAGTTCCAGGATAGATGCCACCAGCATCACCACGATCCACTTGCCGTAGAAGATGGAGTAAAAGAGCTGCGGATTGCCCAGCCATTTCTCGGTAAAGGTATAGACCGTATCCACCATCGAGATGCCGGCAAAGATAAAGAGGATGTTGGCTACATTCTGGATGCGCTTCAGGCGATGGATGACAGGCGACTTGCCCTCGTAGGTCTGCATCGACTGGATCACGCTGAAGAGCACGGTGCCCAGAAGGAACACCCAGCTCGTGGTTTCCACCAGCGAAGGATAAATCTGTTTCAGCACAAAGCTGCACGCACCGACAACCATCAGCACGCCGCCCAACAAAAACAAAGCACTCTGTATTTTATTCAACTGTTTCATCTTTCTTATTTTCTTTTTCTGTTCGTTCACACCTTATTACATATAGAAAGCGCTATATAGATAGCGTTACCGGATGGAATCCTTGTCCTCCTCGTTTTCATCGATTTCCACCGAACCGGGCAGATCCGTGCTCAGCACGAAGATATCCTCATTGTCAGCCTTCATAAAGTAGCGTTCGCGCGCTATCTTGCCGAAGACTTCCGGTCCCTTGCGCATTTCCTTCAGGATGCGGAGATCCCGGTCATACTCCGTTCTGTACTTTTCTATCTCCGAACGCAGCGTGGCTATCTCAATCTGATACTTGATATGCTGGCGGATGCTATTGTCGTCAATGACACCCACTATCAAAACACCCGCAATTATCACTATAAGATATTTATAGTGAGCGAGATAATTCCATATAATACTTAACTTTTGACTCATTAATTTCCGAATTTGTTTGCAAAGATAATATTTTTTTGTTATCTTTGCATCACAATTAAGAAAAAATAATGTAAGTGAACGTATATTCAAGCAAAAAAGAATGGAAGAATACATAGTTTCGGCTAGAAAATACCGTCCGATGACCTTTGATTCGGTGGTTGGACAGAGTGCGTTGACTACCACATTGAAGAATGCAGTGAAGAGTGGCAAGCTTGCCCACGCTTATCTTTTCTGCGGTCCGAGAGGTGTGGGAAAGACCACCTGTGCCCGCATCTTTGCCAAGGCAATCAACTGCGAGCACCCTCGCGAGGACGGCGAGGCATGCAATACCTGCGAGAGCTGCCAGGCTTTCAATGAGCAGCGCTCCTACAACATCTTCGAGCTGGATGCCGCCAGCAACAATGGTGTCGATCAGATCAAGACCCTGATGGAGCAGACCCGCATCCCGCCTCAGGTAGGCAAATACAAGGTGTTCATCATCGACGAGGTCCACATGCTCAGTGCCGCCGCCTTCAATGCCTTTCTCAAGACCCTGGAGGAGCCGCCATCGCACGTGATCTTCATCCTCGCCACCACCGAGAAGCACAAGATCCTGCCTACCATCCTGAGTAGATGCCAGATCTACGACTTCGAGCGTATGACCGTGCCCAACACCATCGCCCACCTCAAGATGGTGGCTGAGAAGGAAGGCATCCAATACGAGGAGCAGGCACTTGCCGTCATCGCCGAAAAGGCAGACGGAGGTATGCGAGATGCCCTCTCCATCTTCGACCAGGCTGCCAGCTTCTGCCAGGGCAACATCACCTACCAGAAGGTGATAGAAGACCTGAACGTGCTCGACAGCGACAACTACTTCAAGCTCGTGGACCTCGCCCTGGAGAACAAGGTGAGCCAGATGATGCTGCTGCTCGACAATATCCTGGGCAAGGGATTCGACGGCGGAAACATGATTCAGGGACTCGCCCAGCACGTACGCAACGTGATGATGGCGAAGGATACCCAGACCCTGCCGCTGCTGGAAACCAGCGAAGAGCAGAAGGCAAAATACGTGGAGCAGGCAAAGAAGGCCCCAACACCTTTCTTATATAAGGCACTCCAGCTGATGAACAACTGCGATGTGCAGTACCGACAGAGTTCCAACAAGCGACTGCTCGTAGAGCTGACCCTGATACAGATTGGTCAGATTACCCAGCCGGAAGACCAGGATGTGCCTAGTGCGGGGCGTACGCCCCACAGACTAAAATCCCTGTTTCAGAAAATCGTTGCCCAGCTTAAGCCTGCCTCTCAGGGTGCAGGTGCCGGGCAAGAGAGCGGCAGCAAGGCTCCCATTACAGGAGCACAGCCTGTCGCTGCAGCTACTGCTGCGCCTATATCAACAGAGAAAAACGGCTCAGAGGAGGCTGCTTCCGCAGCATCGCCGAAGGCAAAGACCATTCTCAAGTCGCCGGCTCAGGTAAAGCTGAAAGGCATCGGCATGAGCTTCGCCAACCTGGAGAAGACGGAGCAGAACAGCCAGCGCATCTACAATCCTATCGACCAGCTCAAGGAAGAAACACCGGCATCAACCGGAGCTGCCGCCAACCACGACCAGCCTTTCACCCAGGAACAGGTAGAAGGCCAGTGGATCAGCATGTGTCTGAGAATGCAAGGCATCAAGGACTTCATCGGACTTGCCAATCGCATGAAACCGATCGTACCTACCATCACCGACTTTCCGCATATCGAGGTAGTCATCGACAACAAGCTGCTGCTCGACGACGTGGTCAAGATCAAGGGCAGAATCCTGCAGACATTCAGAATCGGCCTGAACAACAGCCAGGTAACCCTCGACTACCGTCTGGCAGAAACGGATGAAGTAACCCGAATCCTCTCCAAGCGAGAGATACTTGAGAATATGATAAAGGAAAACCCTGCCATCGGCAAACTGACCCAGGATCTACGGTTAGTCATGGCATAAACAAACAGAATAGTAAGACAATAATGGCAAGAAGACTTAGAAAGAAGCGTATAGCCGTGATACTGCTCACGTTTACAGCCCTCATCGGATGGACCACCCACAGCTGCGTATCGCGCTGCACCTCATCCGACAAGGAGAAATCTGCAGATTCACTGCCTACGGTACATATCAACGATTCCATCACCAATGCCCTCACCGAGGGAAAGGCATACCAGGAGATGGATTCCGTCATCGAGAGATACCTCAAGAGATGGGAAATCAACGGTGCCCAGCTCGTCATCACCCGCAACGACTCCCTGCTCTTTGCCCGTGGATTCGGATGGGCAGACAAGGAAAGGGGCATCCGTATGGAACCCAACATGCTGATGCGCTTTGCATCCGTATCCAAGCTCATCACGGCTGCCGGCATCATGAAGCTCGTAGAGATGAAGAAGCTACACATGGGCGACAAGGTGTTCGGACAGAAGGGCATCCTCTGCGATACCACCTATAACAACAGCATCAAGGACCAGCGCTACTACAACATCACCGTAGAACAGCTGCTGCGCCACCAGGCAGGTTTCAACAACTATGCCGGCGACCCGGTATCCTCCACCCGTTACATTATGATGCAGAACCACCTCACCACCCCTCCCGACCACCCTACCCTGCTCAGGATTCTCCTGAAGCGTCATCTGGGTTATACGCCGGGCGAGGGCAAGTGCTACAGCAATCTGGGCTATATGATTCTCTCGATGACCGTGGAGAAGAAGAGCGGAATGAAATACGAGAACTTCATCCAGAAGTATGTGCTCCAGCCAGCCGGCTGTTTCGACATGCACATTGCGGGCACCTATTACAAGGACCGCCGTCCTAACGAGACGAAGTATTACATGCACCAGGGCAGCATTCCGGTTTATGAGTACAACAACAGTGGCAGGATGGTAGAGAAGTGCTATGGCGATACCGATCTTCCCCGACTTTCGGGAGCAGGAGCCTGGTGCGGTTCGGCAGCCGAGCTGTCGAGATTCATTGCGAGCATCGACGGCATGCCTCATGTCAAGGATATCCTGAGCAGGAAGAGTGTGCAGTTTATGACGCAGGAACAGCCTAACCATCAGTACTCCATCGGCTGGAACTACACGCCGAAGAGCAACCGCCCTTGGATTCGCACGGGTTCCCTTGCCGGCACCTCTGCGCTGATTCTGAAATATCCCGACGGTCAGTGCTGGATTCTCATCACCAACACTTCCACCTGGAAGGGTCATGGCTTCAGCAACGACACCATGGCATTCTTCGAGAAGCTGCGCAAGAAATATATGCCGCAGATGCCAAAGCGTGATCTCTTCCTGTAAAAAGGACAGAGGGATGTGATCTTCAAAGCAAAAAAACAGCTTAAAATTTGGAGGTTACAAATATTCGGCGTATCTTTGCAAATATGTTTAATTAATTATGGAGGATAGAATATGATGATATACGTAGCCAACCCACTTTACGATGCCGTCTTCAAGTATATGATGGAAGATGAGCGAATAGCCAAGACTCTGCTTTCTGCACTCTTGCAGAAAACAGTGATTGCCGTAGAAATGCGTCGTCATGAATATCCCAACATTTCACGTGATGCCATCTCTATGTTTCGTGTTGACTTTGCTGCAACCGTATTGGAAGATGACGGAAGTAAGAATCTGATTCTGATAGAATTGCAGAAAACATGGCTGGAGACGGAGACCTTGCGTTTCCGCCAATATCTGGCTGTGCAGTACAACAACAAGGAAAATATGCGCAAGGAAACCAAGGGCAAGTATGCCCTGCCAACCGTAGCGGTTTATCTGCTGGGACACTGCGTGGGCAAGTTTACGGAACCCGTGATCTATGCCAAACATAAGATATATGACTATGAAGGAAATGAGGTACACCAGGAGATGCCAGACCCATTTGTAGAGAGTCTGCAGCACGACAGCATCATTGTGCAGATTCCGCTGCTGAAAGGAAGGGTGAACAACAGATTGGAGAAGATACTGAGCGTATTCGACCAGTCGCAGATTTATCCTGACGACCAGCGAATGCTTGAGTTGGATGAAAATAAATATGCGGATGATGCCGAAATGGCACATATTCTCCATCGTCTCCAGTCGGCAGCCGCTAATCCTGACATCAGAAACAGGATGAATGCAGAGGATGAGTTCTTCCAGGCCCTGGAAGACAGGGATACAGCCATTATGCAAAAGGATGCTACAATCATGACGCAGAAAAAAAAGCTTGAAGAGAAGGATGCATCCTTGCGCGCTGCAGTCTTGGCATTATCGAAGTCGGGCATGAATGCAGAAATGATAGCAAAGACTTTGAATATCGGAGAGGAGGAAATACAGGAAATCTTATCCTAACTGATATTCCAAGCCCATTTCAGCACATGAAATAACAGAAAACAACATTCCCCTTCCCGCTTTATTGGGCAGGATGGGGAATTGCAAATCCGCCGGAACGCCTAACGGAGGAAAGGACATATCCGGCACTACGGACACTTTTTATTAAATAATGAATTGTATTTTACGCACTATGAGGATGCAACTTATTAATAATGTTAGCAGTATAAAAGGAATGGCACATAAAAGAGCTGGCAAGAAATCCCACGCAACCAGATTCCAGTAGGAATACATCGGAAGCAAGACCGACATTCCACCCCAGGAAAAGCATTTGAATATACTTACAGGTTCTTTTGCTGGATGTATTCTTTGCCCGCAATGATTGCATTCGGTATAATAGCTTGTTCCATGCCAGAAGTATTTGCTGATTACCCGCAAAGACACCTTCTTGCCACAAGTTGGGCACTTTGCTTTCGAAAAATTTACGTTTACCATATTATTATTTTTGTTTGTTTGAGATCAAATTATGAATGCAAAGATACGTCTTTTTTCTGTTTCAGCCAAATTTTCTTCTATCTTTCGCAATCGGTATGTGAGATATTCCCGTGCCAGTGTAATCATTCTATCGCTCGCTGTTCTCGCTATGCCAGTTGCCATCTTTTCTACTACCTTATTATATATAGTAGGTCCTGCCGTATTGCTTGCCTTGCTGTTCTTCAACCTTACGTTTATTGCTCTCGGCAGCAGTTATATTCCAACAGAAGAGTTATTGGAGAAAAGAAAGTAACTCGAAAATCTCCAAAATAACCTTTTTTCGCTCGTATTTTATGATTATCAATGAAAGGAATAATATTGAGAAATACTCAATTATTTGCATGTTTCGTAAACATTTTGAGAATATTTTACCTTTTTTTGAAATTATCTTCGTACTTTTGCAAGCGTATTTACTTATTTTACTGAAGTTTCGCATGTGGTTCAAGTACGGGCTGAAGGCCCAAAAGCTCCTAGCCCAGGGCATCGCCCTGGGTATAATGGCAATCAGCAAGGCGCCCTGTAAGGGCAAAAGCTTTGTATATTGCCAGGTATTTGAAAGCTTTTGCCCTTACTATTATATTTGCACTTGGAAAAATAAAGAGGTGAAAATCTTTATATCTGCAAAC
>OFMH01000674.1_pt1 | contig 22589 bp, 16 predicted proteins | sample 1541761 | NCBI WGS metagenome assembly OFMH01 (sample SAMN04209249, study PRJEB22552) | human gut metagenome | biome: gut; material: feces | host: Homo sapiens | place: USA: Oklahoma
AAAATACATCATCCTCCACATCCACAAGGATTGGATGATAAAATGCATAAATATTTGCATAGTCTTCTCTTCCGATAAAATCCGCACTTAGCTGATTTTTGTAATAAGAACCAAATAATGCACTCAGCCTGTGGAAATCTTTCCGTTCTACAAGCTCACTGATTTTCAGTCCGGACTCGCTGATGGCCTCTTTCAGGTCCCATGAAACTGTGTGGGCTTTCATGGCAAGTCCCTCCTGGCGCACCTTGTATCTCTTTTTCGCAGTTCGTATATTGTAAATCTTACGGAATACAGATTCTCTGCGCAGTCTGCCTTTTCTGATATTCGGCATGTAATCATCACGCAATTCCTGATAAGATCCACTGTCCAGACACACAGCCACATGTCCTTCCCTGCTGTCATGGGGAGGCATATAAGCCCATTCATCCCCATAATGCCAGATAAGATAATCACTGCATTTATTCGGGATCATTGCCTTCTGTCCTTCAAAGATTCCCTCTTTAACAGGAAACATCATGTCCTTGTCAAACAGAAAGGGGCATCCGCCCCAACGCATTGCATATCTGTCGCATTCTTCCTCTTTGTAAGAGAACATAATCTTCTCCAGTTTTTCCAGTGTTCTGTTCTTTCCCAGAAAGATATAGGAAAAAAGATATTTCAGATACATAGATACCGGTATCTCCCAACGGTCACTGTATACTACCGAGGGATTGATAAGATCAGAATAGATCATCATATGTGTCCGATATTTCTCATATTCTCTGTCATCAGCAGGAATAGGATCCAGCGTAAGAATATCTATGATCTCACCTCCACAGTCTCTGCCGATGATCTGGCTCTTATGGATCGCGCAGGTATCGGTAGATGCATAACGCGGAAATGAATTCGTATAATTTCTATCCACATCTGAGCACTGGATAGCTCTCTCCGGCGGCAGTTCTGTCTTGCATATCTCTACGAATTTCTCCCAGTCCGGACGTGGCATATAGAGATCCACGTCATCATCCCATGGAACAAATCCCTCATGTCTGAGGGCTCCAATCAGAGACCCTCCTGCCAGAACATATCTGAGATTATGCTCTCTGCATATTTCATCAACTTCCCGAAAAAGTTTCAGGAGATATTTCTGTTTTTCAGTCATGAGTTATCCTTCCTATTTATTGATTCTTTCCAGAATTTCTATTATTTTTACAGATTCATCATAAAAAAGTCTGGTGCATTCTGTCCGTTTGTCTCCGATCATGATCATCAGCTCCTGGAGCAGATAACGGAATCCGTTTCCTTCGAAGTTAAAACTGTATCTCTTCAGAAATTCCTTACCTGAGATATTTGCTTCGAAATATCCTGTATTCCACCAGTCATTGGGAATGGTAACTCGTCCGTTGCTTCCGATGATCACAAGCTCATTCTCGATATCTACAGTTGTTCCAATCTCAATGGTCGCAAGTGCATTTTCATACTTCATGGAAATCATGTCATATACAAATTCACCATCATGATTACGGACTGCATTGGTTCTTACTTCCTGGCAGTTTTTTCCAAGAAGTTTGAGAACCGCACAGATTGCCGTGCAGACAGTTTCGTTAAATGTCCTTCCACCGTCAAAATCATCCTGAGAAATTGAGCATTTGACGCTTACCAAATCGCCGACCAGATTGCTGTGAACCAGCCATACTAACTGGTTAAATGCGCGCAGATATACCAGAGTCATACGCTCAATAAGAACCACGTTATTCTCTCTGGCAAGTTCAAACAGCCTGCGGAGCCTGTCCGAAGAAAGTGTCATCGGTGAATCACTGATCACATATTTTCCGTGTTTCAGCGCAGTTTCTATATACTCTGCGCGTTTATTCAGTCCTGTCTTCACATAAACAATATCCACATCTGACAGGAACTCCCCGTAATCATTCCAGCAGGAATCCAGCTCATATTTATCACAGAACCGCTGTGCAACTTCCTGTTCCTCACTGAACACTCTCTCAACATGGATTCCGCTGACATACTTGGATTCCTGTACGAAATCATTATCTTCAATACTGTCTGTCACCACTCCTATATTAAAAATAATACCTTCACCGCGCAGCTTCGTGCTGGAAATATTCTTCGTTCTCTCCAGATAAATAACATCACAGTAATTCTTCAGATAATCAAACTTGCCTCTCCAGTCCGAACCCACTACAAGAATATCAATATCATACTTGATGATATCGCTGACTTTCTGACCCTGATATTCCTCGATGATAATCTCATCTGCCAGACCGGTTTTTCTGACATTCTCAATTCGTGTGATAAGACTGTCCCTGACATTTAATTTTCCACGCTCAATATCAAAACTCTCACTTGTGACTCCTACAATCAGATAATCTCCAAGTGCTTTCGCTCTTTTGATAATATTATAGTGGCCCTTATGAAACAGATCAAAAGTGCCATACGTGATCACTTTTTTCATTTGCCCGCATAACTCCCTTTATAAAATAATTTGTGTACATATAGAATTATTATAACACAGTTTATGTAAAATAAAAACTCTGAAATATCCTGAGACAGATATATCAGAGTCTTTACATTACTGTTCACTGCGTTTTTTCTTCCTTCGTTTCACTGGAAGTTCCTTCTGCATAATCCACATTTCTCATCTCTTTGGTGCTTTCCTCCAGCTCACGTATCAGATCTTCCAGAGAAAGTTCTTCTTCTCCTTCGATAACGTTATCCGGAATATCTTCCAGGTTATCTTCCTCTATATCCAGTTCAATGCCTGCCACATTGCTGAATCCCTCATGTTTATCCGGAAATTCATCCTCCTGTTCATCATCAATATCAATCTTCTTTACATGATCCTCCTGTCCACTCTCTGCATCCAGCGTCGCTGCCAGTTCTGCGATTGCTTTCTTTCTCCTGAGAAGTTCATGCTCATCATCCTCACTGTCGTATTCCTCTTCCAGACCTTCATCCCTGACAGTCCTGTCTTTCTTAAACAGAATAAACGCGATCAGATTCAGAACACTGGTATAAAGAAAATCTACCGGCTTACATCCAAGGATCAGAATAAACAGCAGTGAAACTCCCAACAATACCCATACGTTATTCATCTCCGGAAGCAAAAGCAGATATAAACCGTTCATAATGATCATGATCGGATAATGAAAGAAGTAAATTCCCATTGTCCGTCGCCCGATATAGGTAAGAGGCAGTTTGATGTCCGGTAATAATGCCAGCAGTGTATAAATCAGTATAAAAGATACCAGATACATAAGCAGTCGGATCACAATTCCCTCCGGATCCTCCAGACCGCAAAGCTTATAACTGTGATTTCCCCTGAAGATTGCAACGCCCATTTCATTTGATATCATGTAATTGGGGATTGCCCAGAGCAGTACTGCTGAAATCGGCACCAGAACCAATTTTCCCTTAAATTTACGGACTGCGGTAATATATTCACTCTTCCACAGGTAACCTGCCACAAAGAATGGAAAGAATACCACAATTCTCGATGCAGATAAAAATGTAGTAAATTCCGGTCTGGTTCCCGCCCACAGTGCAAAGATAATACTGAGCGGAACAATAAACCGTATCTTACCAAATGCTTCAATGGTAAGACGATAAATAAAAAGCGCCAGGATATACCACATAACTGTTCCTGTCGGTCGCAAGATCTCATAATCCACTGATTTTCCAAGCCATATCTGCGAATACCAGGTCAGACTGTATCCAAGGATATACGGAATAAGAAGATTCTTAAAATTCTTCAATACGTTCTGTGGTTTCTTTGACAGATAACCCGAAACAAAAATAAACGCAGGCATGTGGAAAATGGTAATTGCGTACCATATATATCTTACCACAGTGTCTACTTTTACAAGATTGAACGCAATAATATGGTTAAATACCACCAAAAAGATAAGCAATGACTTAAAATTATCGATCAGATAAGAATAAGGCACTGCCGGCTTTTCTTTCTTTTCTCTCATAACAGATATTATCCTCTAATATATTTCTTACTCTCAAATCACAACATGCTAAGCATAACATATTTTTATGATTTATGGAATAGAAAGTTAATAATTATCTTATGAAAGTATTTCCATTATATTACTGTATCACTTTCTTACCTGTGACAATATTTCCACACCCCATGTACTGCATAGGAGCAGAAAAAAATACAGCTCCTGATCCTGCCATATCCGGCATATCTGTACACATTATAGGTCATGGCTGCTGATTTCAGCTTATTTCTGGATTTTCCGCCTTCACTGAGACGATATTTCAGATATGGTTTGTTGATTCCGGCAGCACAGCCGTATTTTCGCAGGATTTTCAGCCAGGTGATATAATCCTCATGGCTGTCGTCATGCTCCATGGGAAACTCTCGCGCCACATCCCTTCTGAGTATCACAGAAGAACAGTTGATGCTGTTATGTTTCAGAAGTTCTCTGTAGGTGATCTTCTCTTTTACAGGGATTGTCCGTCCTGTACTGCTTCCGTCTGCTTTCATCAGTTCCCGCCCTGTAGAACACAGCACGTATCCTGTCTCTTCCAGACGTTTCAGCTGTTCTTTCAGCTTGCCTGGCTCCCACCAGTCATCTGCATCCAGAAAAGCAATGTAGGTTCCCTGTGCCAGCCCGACTCCTCTGTTTCTGGAGCCTGCAGCTCCCATATTCTGTTGATTCTTAATATATCGAAAGTCCTCTCTGCCCTCATAGGCAGACAGGACTTCCTCTGTATGGTCTGTGGAACCGTCATCGATCACCAGAAGTTCCAGCGAAACTTCCTGTTCATAGACAGATTCCACAGCCTTTCTAATATATTTCTCTCCGTTGTAAACCGGCATGATCACAGATACCAGCGGTTTATTCATGGTCATTCCTCCGTTTTATTCTCTGACACTCCGGCGTTTTTCCCGGAATCCTTCAACGCATTTACCTGTCTGTCATCTACTCCCTCAGATACTTCTTTCTGGAAAAAGATTTTGACTGTCATAAAGATCAGCTTGATATCCAGCAGGAAGGAATAATTCTCAATATAAAACAGATCCAGCTTTAATTTGTCATAAGGCGTTGTATTATACTTACCATAGACCTGCGCATATCCGGTAAGACCTGCTTTAACTTTCAGACGATAATAGAATTCCGGAAGCTCTTTCTCATACTCAAGCATGATACTTTCACGTTCCGGGCGCGGACCTACCAGAGACATATCTCCCTTAAATACATTAAAAAGCTGGGGAAGCTCGTCCAGATGAAGATTTCTCAGCACATGACCTACCGGTGTGATACGGGAATCATGCTTGGATGCCAGTCTTGCACCGTTTTTCTCTGAATCTACGCACATACTGCGGAATTTACAGATCTTAAAGGGCTTTCCACCCAATGTCAGACGGTCCTGGAAATAAAACACCGGACCTCTGTCGTATGCTTTTACCGCAGTCGCTATGATCAGCATGATCGGTGAAGTGATTATAATGCCGATCCCTGAGATCAGAATATCCATAACTCTCTTTGCAGCACGCTGGTCTACTGCCAGTCCCATATTTCTGGATACCAGAAGCGGTGTGTCAAAAAGATGGATGCGTTCACTTCCCATAAGAATGATGTCCGAAATCTTCGGACTCACATAGCATCGGACAGAATGTGCAAAACAGTATTTCAGATAACGGTTTCTCTCTGTTGAATGCAGATCCCAGATGATCACGCCATCATAATCCTGCATCATCTGATGGATTTTTTCTTCTCCCACACTGATGTGTACCTTGCCGCTGATGTCATATTTGTCCTTTCGGGAATTCATCTTATGGATCAGGTCGTCCCCCGGATCCCGGTCACCGTAAATGACCAGAAGCCGGCGTGCGCGGTAAAGTCCGGAATAGATATACCTTGAACCAAATATCCAGATAATGATCAGCACCAGCTGTATTCCTGTCATCTCGATCATAGGCCATACGCTCAGGAACCATCTGTTGATCAGGGTGATCTCCAGATATTCCACCACATTGGTACACAAAAGTGCCAGTGTCAGCGAATAAAATACATCAATCCTCTTAAGATATCCAACCTTAAGTCCTCCGTACAATTTGGCAAACAGGGCAAACATCAGACCGTAGATTGCGATCAGTACCCAGTTACCTTTGCGCCAGAAAGGCTCGTCGATCTGTCCTCTGTAAACGGAATACCACACCCATGCAAAGACCGCCGCCTGTGCCAGAACCACCAGACTCGCCAGACAAAATACGATAAATCGTTTATAATCTTCTCTTTTACTCACGTGATAACCTCTGTTTCTCTGTAACTGTTCAGTGTTTCACAGTTACGCGTTTCTTCTATAAATTCCTACCTATTATAGCGTAAGAACTATTATACGTCCACCCGTTTCACTTAAATTTGTGAACAAATGTTACTGTTTGCACACCATTATTCAGCAAAGTGTTTTGGCATGAATATGCCAAAATCCCGAGACATACAGGCCAAAATCCTATTGCCGCAGGCAATCTGGAATGAATTTTGGTACATTATAAGCATAATTTACAAATGTCTTTAATCCCCTGTCATGCGATTTGTCTCGATATTTGTATATAATGTATAATTTTTTGTCGATTTTACTTAGTTTGTAGCAAAAATTTTACATATTTTTTTCAGAAACCTATGGAAAAGTGTCAGGAAAAAATGTATAATATTACATAACAAATGAAAGCGAGGGTTCACTATTATGAAACAAAATAGTATGTTGGCCATGATCCTGGCCGGCGGTCGTGGCAGCCGTCTGCATGATCTTACCAATAAAGTGGCAAAGCCGGCCGTTTCATACGGCGGTAAATATCGTATCGTAGACTTTCCTTTAAGTAACTGTGCCAACAGTGGCGTTGATGTTGTAGGTGTACTTACACAGTATGAATCTATCCAGCTGAACAGCTATGTAGCAGCCGGCGGACGCTGGGGTCTTGATGCTAAAAACAGCGGTGTTTACGTTCTTCCTCCACGTGAGAAAGCAGATGAGAATCTGAATGTATACCGCGGAACAGCAGATGCAATCTCCCAGAATATTGATTTCATTGATAAATTTGATCCTGAATACGTTCTCGTTCTTTCCGGTGACCATATTTACAAAATGAACTATGACAAGATGCTTGCAGCCCACAAAGAAGCAAAGGCAGATGCAACCATCGCAGTTATCGGAGTTCCGATGAAAGAGGCAAGCCGTTTCGGTATCATGAACACTGATGAATCCGGACGTATCGTAGAGTTTGAGGAAAAACCTGAGCATCCGAAGAGCAACCTTGCATCCATGGGTATCTATATCTTCACCTGGAAACTCCTCCGCAAGATGCTGATGGCTGATATCAAGAATCCTGATTCCAGCCATGACTTCGGTAAAGATATCATCCCTACTATGCTTAACGATAACAGGACTCTTTATGCATATAAATTTGAAGGATACTGGAAAGATGTTGGTACCATCGACTCTCTCTGGGAAGCAAACATGGATCTGTTAAGTTCCAAAAATGAGCTTGATCTGGGCGATCCGTCATGGAAGATTTATACAGAAGATGTTGCCGCACTTCCACAGTACATCAGCGCAGAAGCAGATGTTAAAGATGCATATATCACACAGGGCTGTGTTGTTCAGGGCGAAGTTAAGCATTCCGTTCTCTTTACAGGTGTTAAGATTGGTGCAGGTGCCAGAATTATCGACAGTGTACTGATGCCGGGTGTTGTGGTAGAAGAAGGTGCCGTTGTTCAGCGTGCACTTGTAGCTGACGGTATCCGCATCGGTAAAGGTGCCGTTGTCGGTGCCGCAGACAGTGAGCACATTGAGCTTGTAGCGAAACGCGTAAAGGGGGCAGAATAATATGTATAAGGCATTTGGAATCGTAAGCTCTTCCGGGAGAAATATTTATGTAGATGGTATGCAGGATTATCGCCCGATCGGTGCGTTTTCCTTCCTTGGCAGATACAGAGTCATTGACTTCCCTATCTCCAATATGACCAATAGCGACATTGACCGTATTCAGGTCTATATCAATAATAAACCCCGTTCTGTTGTAGAACACGTTGGAACAGGACGTCATTACAACATCAACTCCAAGAGCGGCAAACTTCAGCTTCTCTTCTCAGAGCACAATAATGACAATGATATCTATAACACCGATATCTCCTGCTATCTGGATAACATGGAATCACTCAGCAGAATGTATCATCCGTATGTTGTCATTGCCCCGAGCTATATGGTTTATTCAATTGATTTTGACCAGTTTTTACATACCCACATTGACTCCGGTGCAGATGTTACTCTCCTTTATCACGCTGTTGATAATGCAAAAGAGGCTTATCTTACCTGTAATGTTCTGGGGCTGAACCGCCAGAAAGGTGTGGAATCCATCGAACCAAATCATGGTAATAAGAAGAATCAGTATGTTTATATGGATACCTGTGTTATGAAAACAGAGCTTTTCATCAGCCTGATCAAAGAAGCCAAGAATCTTTCTTCCATGTACACACTGACAGACATCCTGAATGATAAATGTGAAACTCTGGATATCCGCGGCGTTGCACACAAGGGATTCTTTGCAAGCATTACAGACTTCCCAAGTTACTATGCTGCAAACATGGCTCTCCTTAACTACAAGTCAGCTCAGGAACTTTTCCATGAAAACTGGCCAATCTATACACGTACCAATGATTCCTGCCCGACTCAGTATTTCAATACTGCAGATGTGAAGAATTCCGTAATCTCCAACGGCTGCCAGATTGAAGGTACTGTTGAGAATTCTGTAATCGGTCGTGGATGCATCATTAAAAAAGGTGCTGTTGTAAGAAACAGTGTTGTTCTCGCTGAAGCTACTGTAGGTGAGGGTGTTCACGTAGAGAATGAAGTAGTCGACAAATGGGCGAAACTCGTTCATAAAAAAGAAATCGTTTCCCCGACTGAACAGCCTAGTTATATCAGAAGAAATGATACTCTGTAATTAATGATTAATTAGATTAAATGCAAAGCCCCCCCGGAAGCGGTCACTTCCGGAGGGCTTTGTTTGTGTTTACTTAAATTTCACAAACTCTTCACATTTTCCTCTTGCATTTCATTTTTAGCGTGTTATAATACAGCTGTAACAAAGATAAAGAACAAACAACTGAATACTTAAAAATACTTAACACCACCTGGAGCATTTCGGATGCTCATAAATTGAAGATAGTGTCAAGCGTGTCACCTCAGCTGTAAAATGGAGGAAAAGTCAAATGAATACTTTAAAAGCTGAAAAAAGAACAATGGACACAAAGGCCAAAAGATTAAGAAGAGAAGGCTACGTTACAGGTAACGTATTTGGCAGAGAGATGGAAGGTTCTCTTCCTGTTAAAATCGAGAAATCTGCTGTCGAGAAACTTCTCAAGACAAATAACAAAGGAAGCCAGATTATGCTGGATGTAGATGGTCAGTCATATGACGTACTGATTAAAGAGATCCAGTTCAATCCGTTAAAAGGACAGGTGGATGAAATAGATTTCCAGGCACTGGTAAGCAACGAGAAAGTACATTCCGTAGCAGAGATCGTACTTGTAAACCACGACAAACTGGAAGCCGGTGTATTACAGCAGCATCTGGAAGAAATCTCCTTCAGAGCTCTCCCATCAGCACTGGTAGACAAAGTTATGGTAGATGTCGGTGACATGAAAGTCGGCGACGTAATCAAAGTCAAAGACCTCGCCATCGCCCAGGACAAAGATGTAGACTTAAAGACAGACCTTGAAGCTGCAGTTGTATCCGTAGCCGCCGTTCATGTAGACCCGGCTCTGGAAGCTGAAGAAGAGGCTGCTGCCGAAGAAGAAGCTAAATAACATAATATCTCTTTTAACATTTATTCAGGTACGCTTAAGCGTACCTGAATTTTTTTATCAAAACATCTCCCTCTACAAATAATTGACCTTTCCAGATATCTGCACTATTCTGTTCCCGTACTATTCTTTCTCTTGCTCCTGCTCCAGCAGCCTGAATGACAATTCCAGATAAAAAATCTCCTCTGGATCATCCAGCTCCGACTGCAGGATTTCCTTAATCCTGTCCAGTCTGTAAAGAAACGTACTGCGGTGGATAAACAATTCCCTTGCCGCCTGGGTTGCACTGAGATGCTGCTCCAGATACACTCTCAATGTTTCCATATACTGAGTCTGATTCTCCTTATCATGTTTCTTCAATTCCAGCAGCCCTTCATGACAGATCATTGTTCCCGGCAGTCTTCTTGTTGCCTGTTCCAGAATATAAGTCAATGCCACCTGACCGAAATAATGAATCCACAGATAAGGCTTCTTACGGCTTCCTACATCCAAAGCCGTCTTCGCCTGCACATACTGCCGTCTCAGATTCATATGTCCTGTCATCACCCTGCTGTATCCGGCTTTCAGATAAGTATCCCTGATAAAATAAACCAGTTTTCCGGCTACTTCCTCCTGGCTTTTTCCAAGTCTGGTAAGGTCAAAAAATGCCACAATTTCATCCTGATAAAGAAAACTCACAGAATCCTCAAATTTCTTCTTAATATATCGGCAGATTGCCTTTGTGGAAAGATTCTGCTGATTCAGATAGGTAATCTGCAGGATCAGGCACATATATTCATGATTCCCACTCCATCCCAGTTCACTCAGTTCTCTACTCACCTGCATATAATCCGCAGTTCTGTCCGACAAAATCCTGACAAAAATCTGCTCCATATCCCTGTCCGGATCTTCTTCCTCCGCTTCATGCGCAAGCAGATACTCCAGTTTCTCCACCAGAATGTCCAGTACACAGATAACTCTCAGTGTAATCTCTGATCTGCACTCAGTCAAAACCAGCCTGTGAGTTGCTTTCCCATCCACAAACAGATTTCTGTTCATCGAACGACATCCACTGATGTAAGCCGGAAACATTACATATTCATGTGTATCTGCCATATCTCGATAAGCTTCATTCTGCAGAAGCGCATTTACATATTCCATATTCAACCCGTCATCTGTATACAGCCGCGCCCTCGGCGGCAGATACTCGCTTCCCGCTTCCGCCACGAAGGTAAAATCCAGTCCTGTTACAGTCATCGGATTCTGCAGAAATTCCGATGTCACCTGCAAAAGCCTGTCCATTCCGGCATGTTCTAACATCAGATCATGAATCTTCCGTTCCCATTCATCAGCCGCATCAAAAATCTCCTGCACATCATTCATAAATTCTGCTATTTCTTCCAGACTATCAAGTGCAATATGAATATACGGAATCTGCTGAAGCTCTTCTGATGCAGCATCAATTTCCTCTCTCCCACAAAATACCCAGAGTATATTTTCAGCAGTCAGAACTGCCGATTCCCACTCTTTGTCATATCTCTGTACCACATAAACATGCCCATGTCGAAATGTTTCTTTTTTTTCATAACACAAAAAGGGGCGCAGATATCCGTCTGAACCGGATAAAGTTCCCCTTTCCGTAATTTCATATTTCTCTTTTATTTTTTCATATAAATAAACTGATGACAGCTGCAAGTCTACAATCCTCCTGTCACATAATTGAAGCACCTATTTTACCAGTCAATTCTATAGCAATTTAACTCACATTATGTCTTTCTTATACGTACCTGTCAGCCCGGTTCTCACACAATAAACGTCTTCGCAACTTCCACAGCCTCAATACAGTTCTCTGTATAGGCATCTGCTCCCATATTCTTCGCCAGCTGCTCCGTTACTGCACCTCCACCAACCATAATCTTAAATTTATGCTTACTGCTGCTTCGTTTCAGAGACTTCACCACCTGCTCCATCTCCGGGATTGAAGTACTCAGAAGTGAAGAGATACACACGATCGACACATCCGGATTCTGTTTCACTGCACGCAGAAACTGCTTCTCAGAAATATCCACTCCCAGATCGATCACCTTAAATCCGGCACTGCGAAACATGATTGCAACCAGATTCTTACCTACATCATGCAGATCACCTTCCACCGTTCCAAGGATTACAGTTCCGATATTCCTCCTGCCAAACTGCGAGTCCTGTTCCTCCAACAATTCAAAACCCTTGCGCACACTTCGGGCTGCTGCCAGAATTTTAATAATATCCGCACCATTGGATTTGTAATTCTCCCCCACTGTTCGCATAGCCGGAGTCATGGCCTCTTCCACAATCCGCCCTGCAGGAATATGCTGCTTCAATGCCTCCCTCACCAGCTTCTCTGTCTCCCCCGGATGTCCGTCTTCAATTGTTTTTCTTAACTGTTCCAGTACTGTCATATCCTCAAGCCACCCTTAATACCTTCTGCCAAAAATCCCCCGCCCTGCGGCGAAGGATTTTTTGTTTTTTCAAACACGCTCTGCGCTTTCAATATCTGTATTTTATCATAGCTCACTGTTATTTACAACGAAAACTGACTTACCTGATTCGGCTAAAATGTTATTCCGTTACTGTTCACACACCACTGTCCCGCGAGGTGTTTTGGCATGAATATGCCAAAATCCCGAGACATACAAGCCAAAATTCCATTGCCGCAGGCAATCTGGAATGAATTTTGGCTACGTTACTGAGAACGGAGTGAACAGTAACGTTATTCCAGAAGGTAACAGCTCGTATAAGCAATCGTACAATCCCCATAATAATACTGTAGCTCATTGGCCTGGCAGACCTGTGTTACCAGCATCCCGTAAGCCTCCATCGATGAGAAAGCCTGTTTCGGAAACCTGCATGGAGCATCCGGATAAGTACAGACCTTACATTTCGTACAGCATCCCGCACCAATCGCCAGCATATCCGGATAAATCTCCCGAAGTTTCTTCTCAAATTCCACAAAATACTCCTTATGTCTGGCTTCCGTTTCCATCATTCCCTCGCCATCAAAAACATCCTCTAATTCACCAACTGTCTGAACAATAATCCCATACTTATACTGCCGGACTTTCGCTTCACATTCCTCAAGAGAGCCACATCCCGGAGGACAGCTCCAGCACTTATCATACTTATGACAGGTATCTGCTGCACACATCTGTCGAACCTCCGGCTTCAGCTCAATCGTATCACAATCCAGCAACACCACATGCGAAAACCCCTGCTCCATTCCCATTTGCTCTATTTTTTTTATATCCATAATCTAACCCCTTACTCTCTTGTATAATCTATAGCAACCTCATCAGGCGGATAAAATCATTCACCTGTCTCAAATCCCAGTTCATCAATAAAATGATCCTGAAAATCAGCCGAAGCAGCCAGCTCAACGAATTCAATCTTTCTCACCAGCTCATCCATCTCCAGCATTTCCTTCTCATTCACAAGTGCGATCTTCGCACCCTCACCAGCAGCGTTTCCCACTGGTTTCACTTTCTTCACAAGCGTCGCCGGAAGCAAGCCAATCTTCCCGGCACTGACCGGATCCATATAGTTGCCAAAAGCACCTGCAATATATACCGAACAGATATCATCTTCTGTAATCCCAATCCGCTCCATAAGCATCTGAATTCCCGCTGCAATCGCAGCTTTCGCAAGCTGAACCTCTCCGAGATCCTTCTGCGTCAGATAAACTCCTCTCTCATTACCGCCCCGCTCTGGCGGTACCAGACTAAACACACCTTGCTTCTCCTGTCCGCTTCTCAGCACACCATTCTCATCCAGCATTCCAGCATCCAGAAGACCCGCCACCAGATCGATCAATCCCGAACCACACAAACCAACCGCCGGCTTATTCCCAACAGTTGTATAGTTCCACTTCCCCTCCTCATACTTCACATGATCCACAGCCCCGGCCGCGCCACGCATTCCACACTCAATCTTCGCACCCTCAAAAGCAGGCCCGGCCGCAGTAGAACAGGTCACCAGCCGCTCCCTGTTTCCCAGAACCATCTCACCATTCGTTCCAATATCGATCATCAGAGAAATCTCTTCCTGCTGATCCTGCCTGATAGCCAGCAGACATCCACAGGTATCCGCTCCCACATATCCTGCAATATCCGAAAGCATGATCAACTCTGCACGCTCCTGCACAGCCAGACCATAATCCCCCGCATTCAGCACCAGCCTCTCACTCACAGCCGGAGTATAGGGCGCATGTACCAGCGAAGCCGGAGAAATCCCCAGAAACAGATGATGCATACAAGTATTTCCCACAACACACACCTGAAAAACATCCTCTCTCCTTATCCCTGCATCCTCTGCCAGACTTCCCAACATCTCATTAACCGCTTTCCGAACACACATACTTAACGCTTCTGTTCCATGCTCCAGCGCATAATTCGCCCGCATGATCACATCCGCACCATACTGCGCCTGCGGATTCATCCTGCTCTCAACTGCCAGAGTCCTCCCATCCGCACCATCCAGCAAATACCCCGCAATGGTAGTCGTCCCAATATCAAACGCTGCCAGACACCTCCGACCAGCTTCCTTCCTCATTTCCAGAATCCGCCGTCTACTGTAAATCACATACCATTCATCAGAATCCCTGCGCATCCCATACAATTCACCCGCCAGCTTCAGATCCACCTCCATCTGCCCCGGCTCAACCTCACCATCTGTCTCCGCCAGCGTATCCAGCAGCCTCTGCCAGTCCGACCGCTTCTCCCCTGTTTTCGCCTTCTCCAGCTCAACCTGAGCCATCCGTAGTCCCGGTTCAAACACAACTTCTCTGTTAAATCCATCCGTTAAAATCTTCTCATTGCCAGCCCTGTCCAATGTCTCCACTACACAAGTCTCACCTTCACCAATCCGAATCTGACACGCCTTAACAACTTCACCATTAATCTTAACCAGACACTTCCCACATTTCCCCAGACCGCCACAAGGCGCATCCGGCCTCAGTCCTGCCTGAATCTCCGCCTCCAGTACCGATATCCCATCCTCCACCTCTATCTCAATATCCTCACGCACAAACTTAACCCAAGCCATAAAAACCTCCCACATATCCAATCCAAACATCACAACAACCAACAGCCAGCTCAGAAAAATATTTTATTTCATGTGCATTTGCAGGGGTCTTAGATATTCTTAGCTCTCAGAAATCTGCGTTATGAGCAGACTGTATCACTGTCTGAGCGAAGTTTGCAACGGAGCGAGTTTGAGAAGGCTGCTCATGCCTTTAGCAGATTTCTGAGAACTTAGAATATCTTAGACCCCGAAACCGCACATGAAATAAAATATTTTTCTGAGCGTCCCCTTTTTCCCATTATAACACACTCCAAAAAATCCCAAAATACACGAAAGGACCACTCCCCAGAGCAGTCCCCTCATAATATTTTCATGTTATACTAAACCCGCACAAGCAATCAGATCAGGCTGCCAACTTCTTAGCCAGTGACGCCGCACTAGCCGCATCATCAGAATATCCGTCAGCACCAATTTCCTCAGCAAAAGCTTCTGTAATCGGCGCTCCGCCAACCATAACCTTAATATTACCTCTGAAATCCGCCGCATTCAACGCCTCAACAGTCTCCTTCAGAGCCGGCATAGTAGTAGTCAGCAGCGCAGAAAGAGCAATGATCTTAACATCCGGATTCTCTTTATAGCACTCAATAATCTTAGCCGCCGGAACATCGACTCCAAGATCGATCACCTCAAATCCGGCACTCTCGATCATCATGGCAACCAGATTCTTACCAATATCATGAAGGTCACCGGAAACCGTAGCAATGATAACCTTACCAAGTGCACCTGTAGAACCAGATGCCAGATGCGGTTTCAGAACCTCAACACCTTTCTTCATAGCACGAGCTGCAACCAGCATCTCCGGAACAAAGATCTCACCATTTTTGAATTTCTCACCAACTACAGACATCGCACTGATCATACCATCATTCAGAATCGCAACCGGATCATCACCCTCATCAATGGCTTCCTGTACAGCCGGTCCTACTAATTTCGCTTTCCCTTTTTCAACTAATTCCGCAACTTCATTTATCTTAGACATAATCAAATCCTCCTGTTATTTCTCAATTTCAGATTCCAACCACTTAATTCATTTACACAGTTTCTGCAGATTCAACTTACTTCTTCTTTGTTGTACCAATTAAGCCTTCTCTGTAAGCCCCTATATATTCCATACAATAATCATCCAGACCAAGTAATGCTTCTGTTGCATAAACCAGTCCAAGCATATCCTTATTTGTCGGATCCATAATTCCACTGTCCAGTCCTGCATTCATTGCCAGTACCAGGAACCCGTAATTAATCAGCTTACGAACCGGCAGATTAAAGGAAATATTACTGATTGCTGCCGTAATATGAATGGTCGGATACTGCTCACGTACACTTGTAATCGTCTCAATATTCGTTGCAATACCATCCTCAGAAGTACAAAGCATCTCAACCAGCGGATCAATGTGAATCCTGTCCGGAGCAATTCCGTACTCTTTCGCTTTCGCCATGATCTTGTCAAAAACTTTCAGACGGTCTGCTGCACATTTCGGAATACCTGTATTGTCACTCAGCAGCGCAATTACCTGCCATCCCTCATTTCCCGGCTCAGCCATGATCGGGAAAATCGTATCAATCTTATGTCCCTCTCCTGATACAGAGTTAAAAATTCCAGGTTTCTTACAGAACTTATAAGCCTGTGCCAGAACATCCGGACTTGGACTGTCGATAGAAATCGGAAGATCTGTAACCTCCTGAATACAATCGATCATCCATTTCAGGGTTTCCACTTCCTCTGCCTCCGGAACAGAAGCACAACAGTCAATATATGTAGCTCCACTATCCGCCTGAAGTTTTGCTCTCGCTTTGATAAACTCTGCGTCTCTTTTCGCGATTGCTTCTGCTACTGACGGAATAGAACCATTAATTTTCTCACCAATAATAATCATTTTGCAAACACCTCCAGCTGTCTCTTTCAACTCTTGCCAGACTAAAAATCAGTCCATTTATTTAATAGTCCCCACCCGCTGCTTATTGCACCTCGCAATTGAAGCAGGGGGACTTGCTTGATTCAGTTAAAACATAATCTGCCATGGAAGTCTTGTAGACTCAGAAGCCTTAATACCAAACTTCTCTTCATTCAGCTTATCAATAGAATCACAAAGGGATTTGTAAACTCCCGGATAAACAGAACCAGGACCACCCTGCGCAATACAAGGAATAAAGTATTTATTACCGCATTCCTCACATACACGACGTACAACTGCATCACAATTCTCATCTGTCCAGCCTTCGAAGTCTACTGCGCGATTCTCAATACCACCCATGAAACTGATCTTGCCACCATATTTCTTAATCAGTTCCGGAAGATTATTTGTCTCCATACATCCCTGCCATACATCAATTCCCATCTCGATCATAGACGGAACCAGTGTTGCAGCATAGCTGTCAGAATGATGGATAACCAGTTCAACTCCATGGCTGTGATAATATCCATAAATCTCTTTATATGGCTCAAGTAAAAATTCATCAAACATTGCCGGACTCATAAATGTGCTGTCCAATCCGCCCCAGTCATCATGATGGAAAATTGCATCTGGATGAAGATTAGAACAGATACCTTCTGCCAGCTCCAGCTCCCATTCTGTCAGATACTTGATCAGATCATGCATTTCATCAGGATTGGTAATATAGTAAACCAGCGCATTGCTGATCTCACAGAGATGATGCGTCTGCTCAAATAATCCCGGTGCTACGAAAGCTGCTTTAAAAGCCTGCTCACCATCAACTGCATCATACTGGGCTTTCACCATATCCCACTGATCCTGAGTAAATTTCAGAGACGGTGCATGAACATAATCTTGCCAGTCTTCGATATCCTTTACTACGATCTTATCAGGAGTATGTACAGGGAAAGAACCCGGAACTCCTTTCGGGAAAGTATTTGTTACGCCCCATGCATTTACCACATTTTCCTGACCCGGCTCAAGAAGCGGGTTAGCAAACATAAATGGATGAAACAGAAGCTGCACTGCTTCATACTGATTGACAAATCTGTCAGGATTACCGCCTTTTATTACTTCAAGCATATTCTGTTTTGGTGTTAACATACGATCTACCTCCTCATATAATTCAGGAAACGCCCCCACATTTCCATATTTATTTAGTTAAATTGTCGCTCTTTATCTTGTTTTCGATGATTTTATTGTATCATTTGTATACTCCAAAATATATAAGCAGATATGTGGAATTTTTCCATCCGGATTCCTACAATTTGTATGAACTATCATTGAAACTTACTACTCTATAAACTCTGTTTTCATATATCACATTTCAGTACTGCTCAGTAAATGACCACTAAACATTCAAAGATATAAAAAGAGACTGTAGTTTCAACATTATCCATAAATAATAGATATCATTGAAACGCTACAGTCTCATTCATTATAGTTACAATTTTTAATTATAATACAAACTATTTCTTCTTAGTTTTGACAGTCTCTGACCATTGGCTAAATACCTTGGTCTCATCTTCTGATGTACGATTCCATGCATGTAAGCCAATATAGTAAGTACCTGCTTTTACATTTGTAAAGGTTACAGTTACCTTGTTTCCCTTCACCTTCTTTACATACTTACCGTAATCAGTTGGACGCTTTTCACCATTTGCTTTCATGTATTTTGTTCCAAGCACAACATCATATCCCTCTGCATCTTCACATGCAGTATAAGTTACTGTTATCTTAGAACCTTTTGTGACTACTTTCTCAATCTTCGGTATCTCTGGTGTAATAGCTGTTACTTCTAACTTCTGAACCTCAGACCACTGACCAAATACTTTCTTTCCATCAGCATCTCGAGTCCATGCATGGCATGCTACATACCAGGTACCCTTATCTGTATATCGGAATGATGCTTCTGCTGAAGACTGATTTTTTATAACCTTTTCATATTCCCTTGTCTGAAGCAGATCAGCAGATTTTCCAATAACATAATCATAACCTTGTGCTCCCTTGCACTCTGTCATTTTGACTTTTGCGGTATTTCCGGAATCCTGTGTTTCATTTACAACTGCTTTTGCAGGTTTTGTATAGGTTCCTTCACTGGTTCTGACACTGCCATCAACATCATATACATTGCCTTCTGTATCAGTTGCAATACCCTCTTTGGTTACTTTCCAGCCGGCTCCGGTTTCAACATCTTCAAGGCCAGGTCTGCTGATCACACTGCCTTCTGCTGTGATAACAGCACCTTCACTCTGTATATACTGTGGTCTGACGCCATCCTTGCCTATAGTAACAGCAATATTATCGGTTGAATCATTTAAATCTGCACCCGGAAGCGTAATATTTCCATTTACATCTACAGTTGTTCCATTTGTATCTGTGACAGTTCCTTCCTTATCAATAGAAGGCTTCTTACCCTGATCATCAGCCTTGAGTACACTACCATCCGGAAGAGTGATGCTTCCGTCATTCTTAATAACTGTACCATTCGGAGTTGTAAAGTTTCCGTTCACATCAGATTTTGTTCCGTCTGGATATCCCTCTGGTACTGGTGCCGGAGTAGGCTGGGATGGAGTGTCTGGTTCTGGATTCGGGCTCGGTGTTACTGTTGGTTCCGGATCTGGGCTCGGTGTTACTGTTGGTTCTGGATCCGGACTTGGTGTTACTATTGGTTCTGAAGACTTCTGTAATGCTTCTATAGCTTCATTCAAATCTACAATCGCCTTTGCCATCTGATTTTCTGAAATATCCGTTTGTGCTAAAAGTTCTTGGGCATTTTTTAACTGTGCTTCTAACTGCGCCCAGCTTTCTCCCGTATAATCAGACTTGTTAAGCTTTGCACATTTCTCACATAATTTTTCTAATTCTTCTTTGCTTACCTTTGTAACTGTAAAACTTTTCGCATTTTTAGCCCATACAAGCAATGGTCCTGGTGAAAATTTTCTTACATTATATGTAAGCTTCATCACGCCACCCATATCATTATATGAATGCTCTCTCCATTGGCAAGCCTTAAATTCATTCTCTCTTATATTTACTGTATCTTTATAATTAATCTGCACTACATAGGTTCCTGCTGTCTTAATTGTAGCACCGACACACATAGAATCACTATATGGTTTTCCCTTATCGAATTCCACTGTAAGGCTATTATTTTCTTCTCCTACCGGGTTTTCATTTCCTTTGTAGTAATTATGATAGCTTACCAGTTTCAGTTTATTATCTACATCAAACACTTGTCCTGGCAGAGAACCAAAACTACATGTTAATGAGTATTCTCCTTCTGGTAAATCCCATATTGTTCCTGTAGTAGCACCTTTTATTGTATAGTTTATTCCACCAAGCTGTGAAACATTATTTCCTACAAAGTAATCAGTTTTTCCATCAATCTCAGCTTCTACTCTTACAAATATATTATCAAAATTGTATAAATATTTTCCATCTTCATCGCCAAGATCCTTAAACATTTGTGTTGTTAATAACTGTACACTCTTAATAACCAGATTCTTCTCTTTAATATTAACTGCGTCAGCAAAACCGCTATATTCAACATATGCTTTACTTCCTGCCTCCAGTTCAACTAAAAAAGGCTGTGCACTGGTTACGCTTTGCATACGTTCCGCTCTATTTCCATCTATAGAAACCAATGCACTATCAATGACATATTGGCTGTTAAATTTAATCTGAAAAGTCTTTTTCGTATCAGATGTATTTTCGAAATAAAATCTCTTAATATTTAATCCATCCGCAACTGATTTTACAGGAATAAATGCATCATCGGACTGAACAGATACCTTATAATCCTCAGGCATATTTTTTACATCCTGAACAGAATAATTATAATCTGTATCATATTTTCCTGCACCAATCTTTAAGCTCAGAGGATGAGAACCTTCCGGATAATTTCTATAGCCATCGTATGGATCATCAATAGAAACTGTTCCATATCCTTCTACTTCGCCCAAACCTGTTACTGTTTTACTTTCACCATTTGACAGGTTAATATTAAACGTGGTATTTTTTACTGCATTTTTCAAATCCAGTTCACCGGTATCTCCAAATGACTGATCCAGAAACTGTTTGTAAAAAACGCTCGGAATACTTTCCGGATTGCTTACAGTTACACCGGTAATTGTAGTTTCTTCGTCTCCATCTGCCAACGCACTTACAGACTCTCCTGAAGAGAATGTCACTGTATCTTCATTTTCTGTAACATTTTCTCCTGCTTCATTTACCAGACTGCTAATTTCTTCGGAAGAATCCGAAAACTCCGCTGTCTCGCCTGCATCAATACGTTCCACAGAAATCATACCATCCTCTGCAGCCCATACAACGCTTCCAGAATTAATTGCCATCGCTGCAGTCAGCATCCATGCCAGTGCTGCTGATGTCTTTCTCTTTGCCATATTTTCCTCCTTTTGACCACCCGATAAAACTCTACCAGGAATACTTGGTCAACTATTTTAATTCAATTTTCATAATATCCCCCCCGGGTAGTCTGTCAATATATTTTTTGTCTGTGCTTCTACTTGTCATGCCTTATAAAACACGGTATAATTTTGTCAATCTTTCAAGAATATGCACAAACCAGGCGGATATTGTCAATCCGCTTTCGCTATTTGCTTGATTCGGTTAAATTAATTATAGAAAGGACTCCATTAAGTATGAATCCTAAAAGACAGGTAAACCACAACATTCGTAAACATTTTAACAGTATTATCTACAACATTTCCCGCTACACAGAAATCGTGTTATCCATCATTATCCTTGTAGTGATCGCATTGGCCGGAATCCGTCTGATCATGGAAGTCGCAGGCACCGCTGTTCCTGATATGGATACAGAATTCTTCACCAGCTTCCTGTCCCAGGCATTGTCCCTGGTAGTCGGTGTAGAGTTTGTAAAAATGCTCTGCCAGCATTCCGCACAGACTGTTGTCGAAGTCCTGATGTTCGCCACTGCACGTCAGATGGTCGTTGAACATCTTGGTCCAAATGAGACACTTCTCGGCGTGATCAGTATTGCGATTCTTTTCGGCATCCGCAAATATCTCATGACCGACAACGATGACATGAACTCGCATAAAAATAAAGACGCAGAAACGCATTAAAGTTTACTGTATATTTAGCCATGTACTCCATAAGACATTACCAGTAAACATTATAGAACACGAAGTGAACAGAAACACACTTCGTTGGATGACTGTATGCGGATTGACGTAAACAGCAACAAAAAGACTGCATACCCGGTACTATCTGTAATTTTTATAAATAGCACCAAACTATGCAGTCTTTTTTATTTCCACATACTGATAAACAGTTGTCTCAAAAAAAGGTATATTTAAAATATTTTATAGTTAATATTATCAGTAAGATGGTTTCTGTTTAATAATTTATGTTTAATAATTTCCGCTGAAAAACTTACTGTCTTTTGGCAGCTCATAATCTTTAAAATAAGCTCCAAAATCTATCTTCAGATAATTACAGAGATTAGCCAGTTCAACCATAGTATTGTCATTTACCGGAATACCATTTTCCCTGCGTTCTTTTTCTGCCATGATTTCTTTCTCACCATGAGTATAAATCTGCTCTGCACCTTCGGCCTTCGGACTCTGGCGAAGAGTTTCCAGATATTCTGAGAAATGCGCCTTGATATCATCTGCATTTCCGAAGATTGCAGGATCGATTGCTGCAAATCCATGGCAGATACCTGTTTTGTCTTTAAATGTACAGCATTTATCAGAAGTAA
>OFMH01000694.1_pt1 | contig 22079 bp, 15 predicted proteins | sample 1541761 | NCBI WGS metagenome assembly OFMH01 (sample SAMN04209249, study PRJEB22552) | human gut metagenome | biome: gut; material: feces | host: Homo sapiens | place: USA: Oklahoma
GAAAGTGAGTGGATACAACCATCCCGAGTGGGTGGGAATGCTCCGTTTTCGCCAGAAATATTACAACTGGGTGTTTTGGGGCATAACCGATAGGTCTTGTTGGCTTCATGGCGAGGTTGTTTGTTCAATCAAAACGTGACTTGGAGGCAAGGTCTTCTATGCGACTTGTCCTTGCCCTGAAATGAAAAAGTTAAAACGTTAAACGTTAATAGGGTGGAAACGGGGAGCAGCACATCCGTTCCATCAACCGTATTTCCCCCGCGGATCGGTCCTAACTTATGATTATGAGTAATCCTAAGTTACGGCCATGTGCGGTCGTAAGCAAGCCTCGGCAAGGTGTTTTGTCGTTTAGTGAAGATTGTGTTTCGGGCTGTGTCATGATTGGGTGTACATGACGGCTTGCACAACTCAAATTATTCGCCCGAAAAAGTAAGTTAACTTCGTTGGCCTACGAAGTTAACTTCATCAGCCTACGAAGTTAACTTCATCGGCCAACGAAGTTAACTTCATAAAAAGGGGTGAAAAAATGCGTGCTTGCCGCCACGGTAGACTCGGGGGGCAAGGTAGGGCAAGGGTAGGGGCTTTTGGGGCGCGCCCCAATATGACAAGCCTGCTATTTATAGTCCTTCTGTCAGAAACTTGCGAAGATGTATGTGCGTGATGCCGTCATCATCATTCTTGGTGAGCAGAGGGGTCATGGAGATAACGTACTTCGGATAGTTGTCCTTGATGGCACGAAGATTGCCAAACACTCTTTTCTCCTTATTTATATAGATGATATTGTTGCTGCTATCTGATATTTTACGGTCACGAATCATCTTCATCATGCAGCTTTTGCCCACACGACGTTGGCCTACTAAGACGATGATGGTCTCCTTGCCAAGAAACCTTTCTATCTTGTCGATATATGATTGACGAATAATAGTTGCCATGATTTTGTCTTTTGTAGAAGAAACTTTTTGCAAATACACGACTTTTATCTTTTATAGAAGATAAAATGTGGGACGATTGTGCTTTTGTCTTCTATAAAAGATAAAAAACTCCCTCGATTTGCAATACGATAAAGCTGCACTCGGCAATAAAAAAGAATGTGATTCTTTTTGTATTGCTCTCGATTTGCATTATCTTTGTACCATGATATTCTATTTCTCAGGCACAGGAAACACGCTATGGGCAGCACAGACGCTTGCCGAGCGGTTGGGAGATCGGCTTGTCAATATGGCCGACGCGATAGGGGGAGAGGGACGTTATACCCTCGGAGAACATGAGGCCGTCGGCTTCGTCTTTCCCGTTCATGGCTGGCGTACGCCCCGCCTTGTCCGGCAGTTTATCGACCTGCTCTCGATAGATGCTGGTGGAAAGTCCCACTACGCCTACCTCATCCTCACGGCAGGCGACTCCATCGGGCGTACCGTGGAGCGTCTGCTGCCCCATCTGCGCGCCAAGGGTATTGATCCACAGCTCTTTGCCTCGATCATCATGCCCGAGTCCTATGTCGGACTGCCCTTCATGGATGTCGATACGCCCGCCAAGGAGCAGAAGAAGAAGGACGAGGCTGCCCGCCAGCTCGACGCCCTCGTTGAGACCATTGCCCGATGGGACTGCAGACGGCGTGATGACTCTTTTCGCTCGCTCACACGCGGTCCGATCCCAGGGTTCTTCTCTGGTCCCGTGGGGAGCTTCTTTGAGCGTTTCCTCATCACCGACAAGCCCTTTCATGTCGTTGCTGATCGCTGCATCAAGTGCGGACGTTGCGCCAGCGTCTGTCCCGTAGGCGATATCGATGGCGGCAAGGGCCGTCAGCCCCAGTGGCTTCACCACGACGACTGCCTCACCTGCTTCTCCTGCTATCACCATTGTCCCACCCACGCCATCGAGTTTGGCGGACGGACGAAGCACAAAGGACAGTATTTCTATACGCGCAGGAAGTAGGGCGGGGGAGGGTTTGTCCTCCCGCCTTCGGGATGGTCTCGGGACGCCTTCGGGAGAAGACCTATCGCTCCCTCTGCTGGATGTACTGATATGAATCCTAACTTTTCAAGCCCACAGGAGGAATAGGCGTTGTCGAATTGTTGGCCTGAATCCTGTATTCCCAATCCTCGATGGTTCTGGTTGTGGTACTGAAGTTGATATCTATTTTAACGAGCTTTCTGCCATCAGCCTCAAAAGGAACCATATAGCCTTTGTCGTCTATTTCGGCTAAGGCTTCCTGGGCGGACTTGTTGATTTTTATCTCGAAGACGAAGATGGTGCTGGGAGAGAACATCACGGCATCGGCTCTTCCCCTACAACTCTTTACCTGTGTGAGAACAGCTATGTTCATCATCGAAAGCATGATGTAGAAAACGGTCTCATAATAATACTCGTTTTTCTGCATATCTGCCAGTACATCCTTTCCGCCTTCTGGATAAGGTATAGAGGCAAAGTAGGACCTCATCAGCGTCATCGCCTTGTCGATATCTCCATACACCAACGCCTGATAGAATTTTGCCGCAAAGCCAAGCGAAGTGCCATCGCTCAGATTCGTGTAAAGCGGCAGCAGGTTCTCCATCAATCCTCCCTTTACTTCCTTGTTTGGAATACCCAGATAGTATCCATTGGTCAACGGATCATATCTTTTGATAGTAAGATAACCGCTCTGGTAAAGCAGCGGGAGGACATCCGTCATTCTTTCCGTAGGACGGTCGAATGAGGACGGAAAGGCGAAAACCTCATCCAGATTCATAACGTCTGTGTTGAATCTTTGCATCTGATGAATCAGATAAGTAGGAGTGCCTGTGGCAAACCAGTAGCTGCTGATGTAGCCGGCGGCAAAGCAACGCATCAAACTGAAGGGATTGAAGATATCCGGACAGTTGCGGCTGAAATGATAGCCATCATAGTTTTCGGTCAACTCTTGCTCCATTCTTTCAAAAGTCAATCCGTTGGTTGCTGCCAACTGCTCAATGTCCTGTTTCAGAGTCGTGGTGAGTTCTTCCTTGGTAATGCCGCAGATGGCAGCGAACTCTGGGTCCATGCTGATATTGGCCAGATTGTTGATGGTACTGAAGATGCTGAGCTGTGAGAATTTCGTGATTCCCGTGATGAAGGCGAACCTGATGTGGGCGTCATTGGCCTTGATTGGGGCATAAAACTCCTGCATGACGGTCCTGATCGCTGCGAGTTTGTCCTCGTCGTGGAGCACATCAAGAAGCGGAGCGTCATATTCGTCTATTATAATGACAACAGGTTTGCCTGTGTGCTCTTTTGTCGAGACAATCAGGCTCTTGAGTCTGTCTCCGGGAGTTTTGCTTTCTGGACTCTTTCCCCAAATGCTTTCATATTGGGAAAGCAAGACGTTGAATTTAGATTGTAAATCTTTGAGATCGCAATTCTTGAATGTTGACATGTCGAAGTGAAGGACTGGGTATTCCGTCCACTCCTTTTCCAAGCCCTCGATGGCAAGCCCCTTGAACAGATCTTTCTCACCTGCAAAATAGGAATGAAGCGTACTGCTGAGAAGGGATTTTCCGAAGCGACGGGGACGGCTGAGAAATACATATTTGTACTTCTTGGTCATCCGATAGACGAGTGCTGTTTTGTCTACGTAAACGCATTGTCTTGCGATGAGGTCGCTGAAAGTCTGTATTCCCACAGGATAAATTCTTTCCACCATGGTCTTTGCTTTTTTTTCTTTGTGGCAAAGTTACGAAAAGTTTTTGAGTATAGAGCGAATAAAAAGAAAAAGGTTTTTACGAGAAATAGGGTGACAAGGTCGTTCGTGTGGTTTCAATACAACTTTTGGCGTATAAGAAAACCTGTCGGATACTAATAAAAACAGTCGGATACTACTAAGAAACCCCAACCAGCCTGAGGCTGATTGGGGTTGATATGATAGTCTTCTGTCTATTCGGTTGGGCTTTCGGCTATATGACTTGTCTTTCAGACTACTCCATAGGTCCATGAGCCTTTCTGACTACTCCATAAGTCTTTTGACAACCTATTCTTCCGTCGTTCTGCTGTCGGCCAGCACCCGCCATAGCTTTTCGTCGGGCAGGGGCGAGACGACATCGATCGGCTGTTTGCTCACAGGATGTACAAAGGTCACGCGGTGGCTCAGCAGGCTGATGCCTCCATCGGGGTTGGATCGCGGCGCGCCATACTTCAAGTCGCCCTTGATGGGGCAGCCGATATGAGCCAGCTGCGTGCGAATCTGATGGTGGCGTCCCGTGAGCAGGTGGATTTCGAGCAGCACGTAGCGGTCGCTACGCCCGATGACCTTGTAGCGCAGCATAGCCTTCTTGCTGCCCGCCACCTCGTGGTCGTAGGCATAGGTCTTGTTCTGTCGCTCGTTGCGCACCAGCCAGTTGGTCAGCAGTCCCTCCGCTTCGGCAGGCTCATGCTGGACGATGGCCCAGTAGGTCTTGTGGACCTCACCCTTGCGAAACAAATCGTTGAGGCGGCTCAGCGCCTTCGAGGTCTTGGCAAAGACGACCAGTCCGGCCACGGGGCGGTCCAGGCGGTGGACCACACCGAGAAAGACGTTGCCCGGCTTCTGATACTTCTCCTTCAACCATTCCTTGACGGTATAGGAGAGCGGAAGGTCGCCCGTCTTGTCGCCCTGTACGATTTCGCCCACCTCCTTATAGACGACGATGACGTGGTTGTCCTCGTAGAGTGGCTGCATCGTGCCTTACATGTTCATGCCGCCATCGACCTGGATGACCTGGCCGCTGACATAGCTTGAGAGGTCGGAGGCGAGGAAGAGGCAGACGTTGGCGATATCCTCGGTCTGTCCGCCACGGCGAAGAGGAATCTTGGCCATCCAGCCCTTGCGGATCTCCTCGGAGAGCTGGGCCGTCATCGGAGTCTCGATGAAGCCCGGGGCGACACAGTTGGCGCGCACGCCCTTGGGGCCGAGCTCCTGGGCGATAGACTTGGCCAGACCGATCATGCCCGCCTTGGAGGCCGAGTAGTTGCACTGGCCAGCGTTGCCGTGGACACCCACCACGCTCGACATGTTGATGATGGATCCGCCACGCTGGCGAAGCATGATGGGAGCGCAAGCGTGGATGAAGTTGAAGGCCGACTTCAGGTTGACGTTGAGGACGGCATCCCATTGTGCCTCCGACATGCGGAGCATCAGGCCGTCCTTGGTGATTCCGGCATTGTTGACGAGGATGTCGATGCTGCCGAAGTCGGCGTGGATCTGCTTCACGACGGTCTCGGTCTCGGCAAAGTCGGCGGCATTGCCCGCATAGGCGCGGCAGGTGACGCCCAGGGCCTCGATCTCCTGGCGTGTGGCCTCAAGGCCGGCAGCCATGTCGTCGTTGAGGACAAGGTCGGTGAATGCGATGTTAGCGCCCTCGCTGGCGAACTTCATCGCCACGGCCTTGCCAATACCACGGGCTGCACCCGTAATCAATGCTGTTTTTCCTGTTAAAAGTCCCATAAATCTTTTATTTTGTTGTTGTTACTGTCCTTGTTTCAAAGTCGTCTTGCCCAATGCGCCATAGACCACCTTCGCCACCATCGGCCGCGAGGTCTCCTCGGTCAGCCCGTGGCCCAGCCGCCCGTAGATGAACGGCACCTCCAGGCCCTTGATGCAGTAGTGGGTGATGTCGGCGACCAGATAGACGTCGTCGATGTCAAACTCGCCGTCGGCCTTGGCTTCGGAATAGACCTTGCGGAAGAGTTCGATCTCGTCCTCGTCGAAGTTCTTGCGCACCTGCTCCACCTTCCAGATGTTGCGGAAGAACTCCGCGCGCAGGTTGCCGTTGCGGATGACGGTCTCCTTGATCATGCTCAGATGGGTGTAGATGAGCTCGATGATCTTGTCCTGGGGACTGATCTTCTTGTTGGCCACTTCGTCCAGCTTGTCCGACAATCGCTCCAGCTCCGACTCGATGACGGCGGAATAGACGTCGTCCTTGCTTTTGAAATAGGTATATAGCGTGCGGCGACCCTTGCCCGAAGCTTTGGCAATGTCGTTCATCGTAGTGTTGGCTATGCCGTTCTTGGCAAACAACTGCCGCGCTACGTCAACTAGTTTTTGTCTCGTTTTCGATATGGACATAATCAAATATACCTAAATACTAAAATAACAGGTTGCACAAGAACCCTTTTCGTGTGCAAAAGTACCAATATTATTTGACAGCACCAAAACTTTCCCCTACAAATTGCACACTTTAACACGCTGTGCATGATACGGGTAGGTCTTGGCCCGTCGGCTCCTTGCGGGCGGGGGAGGATAGGCGCGTGGGGCAAGAATTCTCTTCGTCGTGGTGGTCCATGACGTCGCGAGGGAGAAATCCTTTGTGATATTTACCGCCTTAAATTTGCCGTTTTGAAGAAATAATTGTATTTTTGCACAAACTTTGAATATGGCAGAGGAAACAAAAAATTATTGCGCTATGTTTCAGTCCTTTAGCTTCCGACGCGATCAGGACGCGTTCGGAGGAAGGTGGCGTGTTGGCCCTATTCAATCACTCATTAGAAAACACTTTTAAGCTTAAAAAATTATGTGCGGTATTGTAGGATACGTTGGAACGAAAAGACAGGCTTACCCCATACTGATCAAGGGGTTGAAGCGATTGGAATATCGTGGTTACGATAGTGCCGGAGTGGCCTTGATCAATCCCGATGGCGTGCTGAGCGTCGATAAGGAGAAGGGCAAGGTGGCCGATCTGGAGCGCTATTGCGCGGACAAGGACACACGGGGGACGATCGGTATCGCCCACACGCGTTGGGCCACCCATGGCGAGCCCTCGGCGCGCAACGCCCACCCCCACTACTCGCAGTCGCGCAACCTGGCCATCATCCACAACGGCATCATCGAAAACTATGCCGAGATCAAGGCACGCCTGGAGGAGAAGGGCGTCCGTTTCCGTTCCGATACCGATACGGAGGTGCTCGTGCAGCTCATCGAGTACATCCAGGAGCGCAAGCAGATCGAACTGCTGCCTGCCGTCCAGCTGGCCCTCCATCAGGTCGTAGGCGCCTATGCCATCGCCCTGCTCGACAGTCGCCATCCTGACACCATCATCGCAGCGCGCAAGCAGAGCCCGCTGGTGGTGGGTATTGGCGAGGGGGAGTTTTTCCTCGGATCGGACGCCAGCCCCATCATCGAGTTTACCGACAAGGTCGTCTATCTCGAGGACGGCAACATCGCCGTGATGAAAGCCGGCGAGGAGTTGCAGATCGTCAATATATATAATGAGAAACTGCTGCCCGAGGTCAAGACCGTCGATATCGACCTCGGACAGATCGAGAAAGGGGGCTTCCCCCACTTCATGCTCAAGGAGATCTTTGAGCAACCCGAATGTCTGGAGAACTGCATGCGCGGGCGCATCAACGTGGACCACAACCACGTGGCCCTCTCGGCCGTCATCGACTACCGCAAGGAGCTGCTCGCGGCCAAGCGCATCATCATCGTGGCCTGTGGCACGAGCTGGCACGCCGGTCTCATCGGCAAGCAGCTCATCGAGTCGTTCTGTCGTGTGCCCGTCGATGTGGAGTACGCCTCGGAGTTTCGCTACCGCAACCCCGTGGTAGGACCAGGCGACGTGGTCATCGCCATCTCGCAGAGTGGCGAGACGGCCGACACGCTGGCAGCCGTGGAACTGGCCCGCGAGCGTGGCGCCTTCATCTATGGCGTTTGCAACGCCGTGGGAGCCAGCATCCCCCGAGCCACCCATACGGGATCCTACATCCACGTGGGCCCCGAGATTGGCGTGGCCTCGACCAAGGCCTTCACGGGCCAGGTCACGGTGCTCACCCTCTTCGCCCTCGCCCTCGGTGCCGCCAAGGGCACGGTGGCGCGCGAGGAGTATGTGCGCACCATCGAGGAACTGGCCAACATCCCAGACAAGATCCGCGAGGTGCTGAAGCTCAGCGACCAGCTGGCCGAACTCGCCCGTACCTTCACCTATGCACACAACTTCCTCTACCTCGGCCGTGGATACAACTATCCCGTCGCGCTGGAGGGAGCTCTGAAGCTGAAGGAGATCTCCTACATCCATGCCGAGGGCTATTCGGCAGCCGAGATGAAGCATGGCCCCATCGCGCTCATCGACTCCGACATGCCCGTCGTGGTCGTGGCTACCCACGACGCGATGTACGAGAAGGTGCGCTCCAACGTCCAGGAAATCAAGGCACGCGAGGGACGCGTCATCGCCTTTGTCTCGAAGGGCGAGCAGGACATCACCCAGATGGCCGACGCGACAATCGAGCTGCCCGACACGCTGGAGTGTCTGGAGCCGCTCATGGCCACCGTTCCCCTGCAGTTGCTGGCCTACTACATCGCTGTCTGCAAAGGCAAGGATGTGGACCAGCCGCGCAACCTGGCCAAGAGCGTGACGGTGGAATAATAAAAAAGCAATAATGTCTAAATAAGCCCGTCGCCGACGTGGCGGGCGTGAACAAGATATATGGAGAATAACATACACGAGGATTGTGGCGTGGCCATGATTCGCTTGCTGAAACCGCTGGAGTACTACCAGCAGAAGTATGGTACATGGATGTACGGCCTCAACAAGCTCTATCTGATGATGGAGAAGCAGCACAACCGTGGCCAGGAGGGCGCCGGCATGGCGGCCGTGAAGCTCCAGTCGGAGCCGGGTAATGAGTATATGTTCCGCGAGCGGGCGGAGGGCAAGAACGCCGTGACCGATATCTTCGGTATCGTGCACGAGAAGCTGAGCCACTACACGCCCGAGCAGCTTTCCGACGCCAGTTTCGCGAGCGACCATCTGCCCTTTGCGGGCAACCTGTACATGGGCCACCTGCGCTATTCCACCACGGGCAAGAGCGGCCTCACCTATGTGCACCCGTTCCTGCGCCGCAACAACTGGAAGGCCAAGAACCTCTGCATGTGTGGCAACTTCAACATGACCAACATCGAGGAGATCTTCCAGAAGCTCACCCGCCAGGGCCAGTGTCCGCGCATCTATAGCGACACCTATATCCTGCTGGAGCTGATGGGCCATCGCCTCGACCGCGAGGTGGAGCGCAACTTTGTCATTGCCCGCGACAACGGACTGAAGGACCAGGACATCACGCGCTACATCGAGGACCATGTCGAGATGGCCAATGTGCTCAAGACGACCATGACCGACTTCGACGGAGGCTATGTGGTCTGTGGCATCACCGGCAGCGGCGACTTCTTCTCCATGCGTGACCCCTGGGGCATCCGTCCGGGCTTCTACTACAAGAACGACGAGATCGTCGTCGTCGCCTCGGAGCGCCCTGTGCTGCAGACCACCTTCGACCTCGAGTGTGAGGACATCCAGGAGCTGCAGCCCGGCGAGGCCATCATCGTCAATAAGGCCGGCGAGTGCTCCATGCACCAGATCGTGCCGCAGCGTGGCGACGCCGCCTGCTCCTTCGAGCGCATCTACTTCTCCCGCGGATGCGACCGCGATATCTACAACGAGCGCAAGAAGCTCGGAGAGCAGCTCACGGATCCCGTCCTCAAGGCGGTCGATTACGATATCAACCACACCGTGCTCTCCTTCATCCCCAACACCGCCGAGGTGGCTTTCTACGGCCTCGTGCAGGGTTGCGAGCGCTGGCTCACGGAGCGCAAGATAGAGCAGGTGCGCCAGTTGGAGAGCGTCGAGGAGGTGGACGACGAGGCCCTCATCAGTGTCCTGCGCCAGCATGTGCGCTCTGAGAAGGTGGCCTGGAAGGACATCAAGCTGCGCACCTTCATCACCGAGGGCAACTCGCGCAACGACCTCGCAAGCCACGTCTATGACATCACCTACGAGAGCATCGAGGGTGGGGTGGACAACCTGGTCATCATCGACGACTCCATCGTTCGCGGCACGACACTCAAGGAGAGCATCCTCCGCATCCTCGACCGCCTCCATCCGAAGAAGATCGTCGTGGTGTCGAGTGCGCCGCAGATCCGCTATCCCGACTACTACGGCATCGACATGGCCCACCTGGAGGAGTTTTGCGTCTTCCGTGCCACGGTGGCGCTGATCCAGGAGCGGGGCATGGAGGACGTGCTCGGCGAGGTCTATAGCAACTGTCTCAAGGCCCTGCGCAAGCCGAAGGGCGCCATCGAGGAAAACCCCGTCAAGGGCGTCTATAAGCCGTTCACGGTGGAGGAGATCAACCGCAAGATCGTCGAGATGCTGCGTCCGCATGGCATGACGACGCCTGTGGAACTGGTCTTCCAGAGCATCGAGGGACTCCATGAGGCCATCCCCTACAACCATGGCGACTGGTACTTCACGGGCGACTATCCCACCGACGGTGGCATGCGCCAGGTCTGCAGGGCCTATATCAATTTTTATAAGAACATAATTCAAAACTCTTAATAATGCGCAAAGTAACCTTACAGCTCAGCGACGGTACTGAGTTTCATGGTAAGAGCTTCGGCTACGAGCAGCCCGTGGCCGGCGAGGTGGTGTTCAACACTGCCATGATGGGCTACCCTGAGAGCCTTACCGACCCGTCCTATGCGGGTCAGCTTCTCACGATGACTTTTCCGTTGGTGGGCAACTATGGCGTGCCGCCATTCACATTTGACAAGCAGACGGGGCTTCCCGACTTCATGGAGAGCGACCGTATCTACGCCTCCGCATTGATTGTATCTGATTATAGCGAGCAGTATTCCCATTGGAATGCCGTCGAGAGCCTCGGCGAGTGGCTCCAGCGCGAGAAGGTGCCAGGCATCACGGGCATTGACACGCGCGAACTGACGAAGGTGCTGCGCGAGCATGGCGTGATGATGGGCAAGATCCTCTTCGACGATGAGCCCAACAACGTGCCGGAGGCCGACTATGAGGGCGTCAACTTCGTGGACTGCGTCTCCGTCAAGGAGATCGTCCGCTACAACGAGGGTGCGGGCCGCAAGGTCGTGCTGGTCGATTGTGGCGTCAAGGCCAACATCATCCGCGAGTTGATCCAGCGCGGCGTGGAGGTGGTCCGCGTGCCCTGGAACTACGATTATACCGACATGGAGTTTGACGGTCTCTTCCTGGCCAATGGTCCTGGCGATCCCGACATGTGCTCCGAGGCCGTGGAGATCATCCGCAAGCAGATGAGCCGCAGCCGCAAGCCCATCTGTGGTATCTGCATGGGCAACCAGTTGCTCTCCAAGGCTGCTGGCGCCACGATCTATAAGTTGAAGTACGGCCACCGCGGCCACAACCAGCCGGTGCGCATGGTGGGCACGGAGAAGTGCTTCATCACCTCGCAGAACCACGGCTACGCCGTCGATGCGCGCACGCTGGACAAGGACTGGGAGGAGCTCTTCGTCAATATGAACGATGCCTCCAACGAGGGTATCCGCCACAAGGAGAACCCCTGGTTTAGCTCGCAGTTCCACCCCGAGGCTTGCTCGGGCCCGGTCGATACGGAGTTTATGTTCGATAAGTTTGTTGAAACATTGAAGCAGTCATGATAGAACAACATATAAAGAAGGTATTGATTCTCGGTTCCGGCGCGTTGAAGATTGGTGAGGCCGGCGAGTTTGACTACTCCGGCAGCCAGGCCCTCAAGGCCCTGCGCGAGGAAAGTATCGAGACGGTGCTCATCAACCCCAATATTGCCACGGTGCAGACCTCCGAGGGTGTGGCCGACCAGATCTACTTCCTCCCCGTGCAGCCCTATTTCGTCGAGCGCGTTATCGAGAAGGAGCGTCCCGACGGCATCCTCTTGTCCTTTGGTGGACAGACCGCACTCAACTGTGGTGTGGAACTGGAGAAGAGCGGCGTGTTGAAGAAGTATGGTGTGAGCGTCCTGGGTACGCCCGTGGAGGCCATCATGAACACGGAGGACCGCGAGCTCTTCGTCGAGCAGCTTGACCAGATCGACGTCAAGACCATCAAGAGCGAGGCTTGCGAGGACATGGAGCAGGCCCGCAAGGCTGCTGAGCAACTCGGCTACCCCGTCATCATCCGTGCAGCCTATGCGCTGGGCGGACTGGGTAGTGGCTTCGCAGACAACGAGGAGGAGCTGACCCGCCTCTGCGAGAAGGCCTTCTCTTTCTCTCCCCAGGTGCTGGTGGAGAAGAGCCTCAAGGGCTGGAAGGAGATAGAGTACGAGGTGGTGCGCGACCGCTACGACAACTGCATCACGGTCTGCAACATGGAGAACTTCGACCCGCTGGGCATCCATACGGGTGAGAGTATCGTCATCGCTCCGTCGCAGACTCTGACCAACAGCGAGTATCACAAGCTGCGTGCGCTCTCCATCAAGATCGTGCGCCATATCGGCATCGTCGGCGAGTGCAACGTGCAGTACGCCTTCGACCCGCAGAGCGAGGACTATCGTGTCATCGAGGTCAACGCGCGCCTCTCCCGTTCTTCGGCCCTGGCTTCCAAGGCCACGGGCTATCCCCTGGCTTTCGTGGCCGCCAAGCTTGGCCTGGGCTACGGACTCTTCGAACTGAAGAACTCCGTCACCAAGACCACCTCGGCCTTCTTTGAGCCGGCCCTCGACTATGTGGTCTGCAAGATTCCGCGCTGGGATCTGAGCAAGTTCCGCGGTGTGGACAAGGAGCTGGGCAGCTCCATGAAGTCGGTCGGAGAGGTGATGGCCATCGGTCGCAACTTCGAGGAGGCTATCCAGAAGGGTCTGCGCATGATTGGACAGGGAATGCACGGCTATGTGGAGAACAAGGAGCTGGAGATCGACGATATCGACGCGGCGCTGCGTGAGCCGACGGACAAGCGTGTCTTCGTCATTTCCAAGGCCATGCACAAGGGCTACACCGTCGATCAGATCCACGATCTGACGAAGATCGACCGCTGGTTCCTCTACAAGCTGCGCCATATCATCGACATCGACGAGGAGCTGAAGCGCCACAACGTCAACACGCTGGGCAAGGACTTGCTCCGCGAGGCAAAGGTCTATGGTTTCAGCGACTTCCAGATAGCACGCGCCATCGGACTGGAGGATGAGTGCAAGAACATGCACCAGGCCAACCTTGTGGTGCGCAAGTTGCGCAAGAGCTACGGCATCCTGCCGGTGGTGAAGCAGATTGACACCCTGGCCGCGGAGTATCCGGCTCAGACCAACTATCTTTACGTCACCTACGCCGGCACGAAGTCGGACGTGGACTTCCAGAACGACCGCAACTCCGTCGTCGTGCTCGGATCGGGCGCCTACCGTATCGGTAGTTCCGTGGAGTTTGACTGGTGTGGCGTCCAGGCCCTGCAGACCATCCGTCGCCAGGGCTACCGCTCCATCATGGTCAACTACAACCCCGAGACCGTCTCCACCGACTACGATATGTGCGACCGTCTCTACTTCGATGAGCTCACCTTCGAGCGCGTGATGGATATCTTCGACCTGGAGCGTCCTCACGGCACGATCGTCTCCACGGGTGGTCAGATTCCCAACAACCTTGCCATGCACCTCGATGCGATGAACGTGCCCATCCTGGGTACGGCGGCCAAGGACATCGACAATGCCGAGGACCGTGCCAAGTTCTCGCAGATGCTCACCGAGCGCGGTATCAACCAGCCCGAGTGGAGCGCGCTGACGAGCATGGAGGACATTGATGAGTTTGTGGCCCGTGTCGGCTTCCCGCTCCTCGTGCGTCCGAGCTACGTCCTTTCGGGTGCTGCCATGAATGTCTGCTCCAACTACGATGAGCTCAAGCGCTTCCTCCAGTTGGCTGCCAACGTCAGCGAGGACCATCCCGTCGTGGTGTCGAAGTTTATCGAGCACGCCAAGGAGATCGAGATGGACGCCGTGGCCCGCGACGGCGAGATCATGGCCTACGCCATCTCCGAGCACATCGAGTTTGCTGGTGTCCACTCTGGCGACGCCACGATTCAGTTCCCGCCGCAGAAACTCTACGTCGAGACCATGCGCCGCATCAAGCGCATCAGCCGTCAGATCGCCGAGTCGCTCCATATCAACGGTCCGTTCAACATCCAGTTTATGGCCCGCGAGAACGACATCTACGTCATCGAGTGCAACCTCCGTGCCTCTCGTTCCTTCCCGTTTGTCTCGAAGGTCCTGAAGCTCAACCTCATCGACTTGGCCACGAAGATCATGCTCGGCGTGCCTGTGGAGAAGCCGAAGAAGAACCTCTTCGACCTCGACTATGTCGGTATCAAGGCCAGCCAGTTCTCCTTCAACCGCTTGCAGAAGGCCGACCCGGTCCTCGGTGTCGATATGAGCTCTACGGGCGAGGTGGGCTGTCTGGGCGACGACACCAATACGGCCCTGCTCAAGAGTATGCTCGCCGTTGGCCACCGCATCCCCGAGAAGAACATCCTGCTCTCCACGGGTGCCGCGAAGCAGAAGGCCGAGATGCTCGACGCTGCCAAGTTGCTCCAGCAGCACGGCTACAAGCTCTATGCCACGGGCGGCACGTCGCGCTATCTGACCGAGAACGGTGTGGAGAACACGCTCGTCTATTGGCCTTCGGATGCCGACAAGAAGCCGCAGGCCCTCGACATGCTCCACGAGAAGCAGATCGACATGGTGGTCAACATTCCGAAGGATCTCACCGTCCACGAGCTCTCCAACGGCTACAAGATCCGCCGTGCGGCCATCGACCTCAACATCCCGCTTATCACCAACAGCCGTTTGGCCTCCGCTTTCATCCGCGCTTTCTGCACGGTGAAGCCCGAGGACATCGACATCAAGCCGTGGGGTGCCTATTAAGTCAGGAATAGACCTATTTCTCAGAACCATATCGGACTTCGTCCGTTTGATGCTATGTTGTCAGACGGGCGAAGCCTGTTTCTCCTCGCGAGGCTGCTGCGCTTCTGAGGGATCAAGTCTTACCTCATCCCAACATTTTCACCCATCCCAACATTTTCACCCATCTCAACATTTTTAACTCATCTCGGCAATTTCACCCCATCCTAATGTTTTCACCCCATCAAACCCCAGTTTTTACGATGCGACAACTCCTCTACACATTCTTTCTCATGGCCACGGCCGCTCTCTTCTCCTGTGGCAACAATACCCTCCATGGTGAGCATTACGACACGACGCTGGTCGATACGATGCTGGCGATGGTGCCAGGCGGATCGGACGATAGCGACGCCACGCCGCTGCAATGGACCTACAATGCCGACTCCACGCTGGCCACGCTCACGAGCCGTGCCAACCACAAGTCGCAGATCACGGCCCAAAACAAGATGACCATCCAGGTGAGGCTGCGCAAGGGCATTGGCACGCAGACCTTCCTCGTGCTTCGCGACGGCGAGCGCTTCGCCGTGGGCAATAGCGATACGGCCAACATCGTCAACGTCTATAGCGAGGGCAAGATGGTGGGCAAATACCGCCACCAGCCCGGACCCAACAATGCGCCCGACACAGCCTTCATCTACGACAAGGCTTTCCTCTTCAACCTGCGCGCCTCCTCCACCATCAAACTTGAGTTCGAGACCTTCACCAGCGGCCGCATGACCTACGACTTCAAGTGTGAGAAGCCCTTGGAATGGACGAAGCAATAGCGTAGGAGCGAAGAAATAGGGTAGGGGCGAAGGAAAAATGGAGGAGTCCGTTGGCGTGGTATAAAAAAATCACGCTGGGGACGGACATTTTTTCTCATATATTTTGCAAGTTCATAGGAAAGTCGTAACTTTGCACGCGTATAGAATCAATCTAACGAAGAGGCGTGCCGGAGGTTGGCCTCATGCTCCTCAGGGAGCTGCGAGATCGGCCTTCAGAGAACCTAAGTACTAACTATCGTGAGAGTAACCTTTTAATGAAAATGGGACAATCATCGGCGGAGAAAGCACGCAAGGCCATCAATGTGGCCGAAATATGGAGCAAAGTAAGTCATTTGCTGAGCACCAAAAAGTTTTGGATGGAACTGCTCGTCATGACGGTGGGCATGTTTGTGGCCTCCTCGGCCGTCCACTTCTTCCAGGTTCCCAGCAAACTGGTCATCGGGTCGTTCTCAGGACTGGCCCTGGTGGTCTATCAGTTGTTTCCTATTGTTTCTGTAGGTACCTACCTGCTGCTGATCAACATCGTGTTGCTCATCCTGTCCTTCATCCTGTTGGGCAATGAGTTTGGGGCCAAGACCGTTTACACCTCGCTCATCGTAGGTCCGATGGTCGATTTCCTGCAATGGCTTTTCCCCATGAAGCAGTCGCTCTTTGCCGTCACCATCGCCGGCACGGGCCAGGTGATGCTCGACCCGTGGTTTGACCTGCTCTGCTTCGTGCTCGTGCTGGGTCTCTCCCAGAGCATCCTGTTCAGCATCAACGCCTCGACGGGAGGCCTCGATATCGTGGCGAAGATCGTCAATAAGTACTGCCATCTCAACCTCGGCTCCTCGGTCATGGTCTGTGGCTGCGTCATCTGCTCCATGGCCATTCTCGTCAACGACATCTCAATGGTGCTCGTGGGTCTGATCGGCACATGGCTCAACGGTCTGGTCATCAACTACTTCATGGAGAAAATCAATCAGAAGACGCGCGTCTTCATCATCTCCGACGACCACGAGAAGATTCAGCAGTATGTCATCAACACCATGCGCCGCGGCCTCACGCTCCATCCCGTCTATGGCGGCTACAGCAACCAGCGGCAGATGCAGATCGAGGTGGTGCTCACCCCCGACGAGTTCTCCGACTTGGTCGATTTCATGCACAAGGAGAAGATACGATCCTTCATGACCTCCGATACGGTCAGCCAGGTGCATGGTATATGGAACAAGCGCCACCTGCTCGACTTCTCGGGCGAATGAGGCTTCCGCTCTCGGCAGTAGATGTGCTCAATGGATTCTGTTGGGCAGGTCTACGGACTCAGTCAGCGTGTCTATGGACTCAGTCAGAGTGTCAATGAACACAGCCAGAGCGTCAATGGACACAGTAGGCGAGTCAATGGACGCAATGGGGGCGGTGCTGAATGGAAACGTGAATCAAGAAAAGAAAAAGATAAGCCTTGGGTGCGGGCAAGCGCAGCGGTTCGGAGAAGTCCGTCCTGCCAGCATAGGCACCCGTTTCAAGACCCGTGAGGGCAAAAGAAGATGTGTATCTATTGTTTAGTTTTATTAGTGTTTTGTGTATCTATTGTGTAATTGTTGGCTCATCAGGTTGACGTAATATTTGGGTATTAAGAGATAAATCAGGTAATAAGAAGAAAGGGCAGACAGGTTGAGAAGACCTGCTGCCCTTTTGGTTTTGATTGTCGGGAGCGTCTTGCGCCTTGGTGGCTCATGCTTCCTTTGGCTTCCTGCGCCTTGATTGCTTTGCCAATCTTGGCTCGCCTTTATTCCACCGTGATCTCGCCCGCGAGGCTCTGCTGCATGAGGCGGCGTATGTCTGCGGGATCCTTGTAGCGCGCCTGCAGAAACATCAGTTTGGTCAGGGCAGCCTCGACGGTGGAGTCGTAGCCGCTGATCACTCCTGCGTCCTTGAGATGGAACCCCGCGTCGTAGCGGCTCATCTCGACCTGTCCGCTCACACACTGGCTGATGTTGACCACCGTGATGCCGCGGTCGTAAGCCTCTCGCAGCAGTCGTGTGAGCCACGGATACTGCGGCGCGTTGCCCGATCCGTAGGTGCGCATGATGATGCTCTTCAGTTCCGGTGCATCCATCATGTGGCGCACGATGTTCTCCTGTACGCCCGGGAAGAGCGAGAAGACATAGACGTCGCTGTTCATCTCGCGGTGGAAGCGTGTCGGCTTCGTGTAGTCGGGCTGCAGGATGTAGGGATCGTGGAAGGAGAAGTTGATGCCCGCGTCGCAGAGGTGGGGATAGTTGAAGGAGTGGAAGGCGTTGAACTCCTCCGCGCTCTGCTTCGTGGCTCGGTTGCCTCGGATCACATGGCCGTCGAAGTAGATGCAGACCTCGGGTATCTTTGGTCTGCCGTCCGCGCCGTAGGTCGAGGCCAGTTCGAGGCTCGACATGAGGTTTTCCTTGCCGTCGGTGCGCAGTTGTCCGATGGGCAGCTGCGATCCCGTGAGCACGACCGGCTTCTGCAGGTTTTCGAAGAGGAAGGAGAGGGCCGAGGCCGTATAGGCCATCGTGTCCGTGCCGTGGAGTATCACGAAGCCGTCATACTGTTCGTAGTGCTTCGCTATCACGTCCACCATGCGCACCCAGTACTCCGGCGACATGTCGGAAGAGTCGAGTGGCGGGTCAAACTGCACGGTGTCCACCTTCGCTGGCAGCTGGTCGTATTCGGGTATCTTCTCCAGCAGGTGCGAGAAGTTGAGCGGCTCCAGCGCCCCCGTCTTCGGGTTTTTGTCCATGCCGATGGTGCCACCGGTATAGACCAGCAGCACCTTTTTGGTTCTCTTTGTTTCAGTCTCCATGATGCGTCAGAAGGTATTGTCGTTGATACATTGGTTGTTCTGTATTTCTATATTCCCGTGTCGGGCAGATGGAAGCGGTAGTGCTTGTTGAACACCTCTTTCACCTGGTTGATCTCCAGAAACGTTGTCCCGTTGCCTTTGCCCAGTGATCCCGACAGGTAGGCGATCTTGTCCTCCTCGCCGATGAATCCCTTCTGTCTCAGCATACGCAGGGCGGCGGTAAACATATACTGCGCCGTGACGTGCTGCTGCTGGTGGATGGCGATGATGCCGTAGCTGAGGTTGAGCCAGCGCTGCAGTTTCTCCTTGTAGCAGATGGCCAGCACGGGGTTGGGTCCGCGGAAGGAAGCCAGCGTGCGCGCCGTCTCTCCCGTCCCGCTGTCCGTGATGATGCCTTTGACGCCGAGATACTCCGTGGCCTCGATGGCGCTCTTGGAGAGAAACTCTCGCTGGTTGATGTCTACCAAAGGCACCTTCAGGTAGCCCTCGCGGTGGGCGTCCTGCTCCGCCTGTTCCGCCACGCGTGCCATGGTCTGCACGGCTTCCAGCGGATATTTGCCGTTGGCCGTCTCGCCGCTGAGCATCAGGGCGTCGGTATGCGAGAAGACGGCGTTGGCGATGTCCGTCACTTCGGCGCGGGTGGGGCGCGGGTTGTTGATCATCGTGTGGAGCATTTGTGTCGCCACGATGACGGGCTTGTGCTTGCGGATGCACTTTTCGATGATGCGGCGCTGTATGCCCGGTATCTGCTCGATGGGCACCTCTATGCCCAGGTCGCCGCGGGCTATCATGATGCCGTAGGAGGCGTCGATGATCTCGTCGATGTTGTCCACGCCCTCCTGGTTCTCTATCTTCGAGATGATCTTGATATCGGAGTGGTAGGCGTCGAGGATGCGCTGCACGGCGTGCACGTCCTTGGCCGATCTCACGAAGGAGTGGGCTATGAAGTCGATGTCCTGGTCTATGGCCAGTCGTATCATGCGCTTGTCGCGGTCGGAGAGAGCCGGCAGGTCGATGTGCTCTCCCGGCACGTTCACGCTCTTGTGCGCGCCCAGCGTGCCGTCGTTGAGCACCCGTGCCGTCAGCGTGTCGCCCTCTTTGCCGACCACCTTCATGGCCAGCGCTCCGTCGTCGAAGAGCACGTCGTCGCCCACCTTCACGTCGTTGACAAAGCTGGTGCACGAGACGCACACGTGGTCGTGGGTCGTCTCCGTGTCGGGATGGCCGCTGATGGCCACCTGTTCGTCCGTCTTGTATGCTATGGGCTCTTTGACGCCCGTTGTTCTCACCTCGGGCCCCTTGGTGTCTATCAGCAGGGCGAGATGTGGCGTGACGGCCCTTGTGTTGCGGATGATCTTGCGGATGCCCTCCGGTGTAGCGTGGGCCGTGTTCATTCTCACGACGTTCATGCCGGCGAAGAACAAATGGCGAAGGAAGTCCTGCTCACAGTGCTGGTCGCTGATGGTGCATACTATTTTTGTCTGTTTCATGCTCTATCCTTTTTTATGTTACTGCAAAGGTACAAAAAAAATGTGTAATAGCCGCCCTTTTTCCTTTGTTTTTACCGATTAATTCAAGGTCGTCCAACGAATACGTCAGGCAGACTTAATCCTTGGATATCTTGGCAAGAACATCTGATGCCAAAGCGCGTTTTATGTTGCCATGACCATCAGAATAGACTATCGTCTCGTTGCGAGAAGCCTTGTCTTGAAGCATTTCCTGTTCGGCTAGAGCAAGGCCTTCGTCCAATCTTTTGATGTATTCTTCAACCTCTTTATCTGACATAGTTCTTGATTTTTTTAAATATATCAATATTATTGACGACTAATTTGATGTTTCTGCCGCCGAAAGCAATTCTCTCACGCTTGTATTCGCTATTATCATAGATTGCCCATACATCTACTTCCTTCGTGAACAAGTTAAAGAGATTATAAAGTTCTTTGCTGTATCTTCGTATCTACTCTTTGTCTCCCGCCTTGAGTTTGATGATGTCACACCACCTTGTGGTGGGATTGGGGCTCTTGTATTCGTGCTTGATGGCGTCGGCGAAGACGCCTGCTTTTCCCTCTCCCCCCTGGCGGGTGTACTGCTGCGCCCCCAGCACGATCGTCTCCGATCCGTAGGTTCGGTTGATGCGGTCGAGGGCCTCGTCCAGGGCCCTTGCCTTGCCGTATTGGTCTGCCGTCACGTCGAAGAGGTCCTGCTGCACTGGGCTCTCGGGCGAGACGCCCATGACGATCACGCCTGCCTTTTTGTATTGGTAGCCCGGCTGGAAGATCCTTTTCAGCACGCCTTTGGCCGTCTGCACCAGCGTGGCGGTGGAGTGGGTGGGCGTGAGGATCCTCGTCTCCTCGAAGTTCCAATACTGGCCGAGGTCTTCCCTGAAGGAATTGGTATGGAGAAACACCCCCACCACCGAGGCCACGCTGTGCTGCGCCCTCAGTTTCTCCGCACACCGTGCCGCATAGTTGGCCACGTGTGTGCTCAGCGTGTCGAGGTCCGCCACCATCCCGTCGAAGCTCCTGCTCGTGCAGATGCTCTTCTTCTTCGCATACTCCTCGTTCGGCACGCAGTCCTTGCCGTTGAGCTCCGCCCATGTGCGGTAGATCACGATGTTGTTGAAATGGGCCCTCACGAAGTCGCCGTGCAGCCTGGCGAAGTCGAGGGCCGTCCTCACCCCATAGGCCGCCAGTTTGGCCGCGTAGCGCCTGCCCACGCCCCACACCTCCTCCACCGGGTAGAGACCCAGCGCCTTCTCGCGCTTCTCCTCGCCGTCTATCAGGCAGCAGTGGTGATAGCCTGGGTATTTCTTTGCAAAGTGGCTTGCCACCTTCGCCAGCGTCTTGTTGGGTCCTACGCCCACGCTCACCGGCATTCCCACCCAGCGTCTGATCTTCCTGTGCAGCTGCTCGCCCCAGGCCTTCAGGTCCACTCCCTCCAGGTCTTGGAAATAGACGAAGCACTCGTCGATGGAGTAGCGGAAGTAGGCCGGAGCCTCCTGCTTGATGATGGAGACCACGCGGGCCGTCATCTCGCCATAGAGCTCATAGTTGGAGGAGAAGACCGCTATCTGGTCCTTCGGAAACTGCTGCTTGAGTTGGAAAAGGGGTGTTCCCGCCTTCACTCCCAGCGCCTTGGCCTCGTTGCTCCTGGCCACCACGCAGCCGTCGTTGTTGGACAATACGACCACGGGTTTTCCCTCCAGGTCTGGACGGAAAACCCGCTCACACGAGACGTAGCAGTTGTCGCAGTCGATGATGCCGTACATGTCGTCGATTCTTTTTCTCTCCTTTTTTCTCCTCTTTTTCTCGCTGGGCTTCTTTTTCCCTTGTTGGGCTTTCTCTTTCCCCCGGGGCTTCTCTTTCCCCCACGGGCCTACGCCTTTTCGAAGGTCCTGATCAGGTGGACCACCACGCCCCACACCTCAAAGTGGTCCTCCTCTCTGATCTTGAAGACGGGGTAGGCGTTGTTGGCTGGGCGCAGTTCGATATATCCCTCGCGCCTGTGGGTGAGGTCGAGATATTTCATCGTAAACTCCCCGTTCCAGAAGGCGACGACGATCGATCCATTGTGTGGCTCCACGGCCCGGTCTATGATCACGCGGTCGCCGTCGAAGATGCCCGCGTCCTTCATCGAGTCGCCCTCCACGTCGCCATAGAACGACGCCTCGGGGTGGCGGATGTAGTCCTTGTTGAAGTCCAGCGTGTCGTGGCGATAGTCGTCCGCCGGCGACGGAAATCCCGCCATGACGGCCGCGTGCTCCAGTTCGAGCTGCGTGTCGAACAATCCCTTTCTGATCTTGATGTTGCTCATGCTTTCTGTGTTGTGGCGGGCGCGCTGGGCGCCCG
>OFMH01000718.1_pt1 | contig 21501 bp, 20 predicted proteins | sample 1541761 | NCBI WGS metagenome assembly OFMH01 (sample SAMN04209249, study PRJEB22552) | human gut metagenome | biome: gut; material: feces | host: Homo sapiens | place: USA: Oklahoma
AAGAAGGCTTGAATAGAAACGACGTCTCCGATCCCGAAGCCTGCATCAAAGCCTATAAATGGGAACCGGCTTATAAATAAGCCGCGATAGCAAGGCAATCGAAACCTAAATAGAAAGATAAAAAGCCATGGATTCATAAAAATCCACGGCTTTTTCACGTCTAAAAATCAGCTTCAAATAAGCGGGAAAACCTTAACACCAGAAATTGTAATGGCCATTACAATTCCACAAGCGTAGCCGTCCCCTTTCGGGGATTAGGGTTCTTAACAGCACCCTTTACAGATGGCATAATTACGCCATCTGTAAGGGGTGCGGGCGGATTTTATATTGAAGGCAACCGAGTTGTTCCTATCATCTTTCAGGTCATTTCTATGATATTTTAACAGACACGGAAATTTCATCCCATCCGGGAGAATGAGCCCCTATGATTATTTCTTCGTAAAGGGCAGGATGATGCCGTCATTCACGGTTGTGTACTGCCCGTTTTGATAGGTCAGGAGAATCCAGGCCGGAGTAGCTCCGCCGCCGGAGCGATGGACGACGAGTCCTCTGTAGCCATTTACGTTATTTTCGGTCATCAGGACCGGGGTCTGGATTAGGGTCCATTTCTGCTGAATCTTCCACTTTCCTTTTTTATCCGGCAAGAGCCAAAACATGGTGTTGCCGCCGCTGCCGGATGTATAAGGTCCTACGGCGAGGACTAAGGCATCGGTGACACCGTCGTCATTGAGATCCATATACCGGTAGTAATAGGAAGTCTGTTTTTGCTGACTGGCAGGTATCTCCAGTTCGCGGCCGATGACGTCCTCGATAGGAGCATTCGATACGGCCGGCACCAGTTCTTTCCGAAGTTCAGCCGGAAAGACCATTGTTCCTTCGGTCTCGTGCAAGGCCCCATTGCCATTGGCGCCGGCAACACCTGCCGACAGGACCAGGACCGTCATCAGGAAGGTGTGGAATAACCGCTTCAAATTCATAGTATCACAACCCTTTTAGTAAATATGCATCTTGATGCAGCACTTCTTATACAGCAACACGAACCGGATGGGCCCCAAATTCCCCTCTTTATCCTGAACATGATTGCGTAAAGCCTTGCTGCAGACAGACCGGATGCATTACAGCCGTCCACGTTTCACACATCAAGAGATGTTTATATGGTCATCAGATGACGTAAAAAATACCTTTTCAATCTTCCAAGTCTTTACGGGATTATCGCAAAAGATATGTCGCCGCTGCTTTTTTATATTCGTCCCACTGTTTATGCCAGTTATCATGATCTTTTTCCGTAATGGGCCGGATGACGCGGCAAGGGTTTCCGGCTGCGATGACGTGACTTGGGATGTCATGGGTCACGACAGAGCCTGAGCCGATGACGACGTCGTCGCCGATGGTGACGCCGGGGTTGATGACGACGTTGCCGCCGATCCAGACGTCAGAACCGATGGTGACAGGCTTGGCATATTCGAGGTTGGTATTGCGCACTTCGGCATCGATGGGATGACCTGCCGTATAAATACTGACGTGAGGAGCCAAAAAGACGTTGTCTCCAAAGGTGACGTAATGCTCGTCTAAAATGGTGAGCCCTGTATTGGCGAAGAAGTGGCGGCCAAAGCGGATGCGGTCGCCGTGGTCGAAGTAGACCGGCGCCAACAAGACCATGTCATCGGGAGCCTCGGCAAAACACTTCTTCAGCTCTTCAAATGCTTCGCGGTCATTCAAGTCATCGGAGGCATTGAAACGGCGCTGTGCCGCATGGACGCGCTCAAAACTCCCGTCCCCTACGGCAAAAGGATTATACAATTTTTGAGCCATCATGCGCTCCCATTCCATCTGATTCATTACCTATCATTTCCTTCCTCATTTTCAGCGCCTTGCAAAAGGATTACAATTTCCCCAAATCCTTCAAAGCATAAAAACCGCAGCTGGCCAGCTCTTCCAGATGAGACGGCTGCTGCACGCCGAAGGCCCATTGATGCCAATGGTCATCGTCTTCCTGCTTCCAAAAGCCCCAGTCCGAATCGGGGCGATTGTCATAGATAAAGGTATAGACAGCGCCGTCATCATCGATGACGTTAATGGCCGAACGGCTGTAGGATTTCACCATGCCGAGGTTGACGGCCGACGTCAGGTCGGCATGATAGGCCGAGGCTATGCTCCCGATCAGTAAGGCCATGGAAAGGATGCCGGCCCGAAGAATGTATCTTATCATAAAATCCCCTCTTTTCCAAAATGTCTGTCCCTGTCCGCATCCGTGCTGCCTTCCGTAAAATCCGGGCAAGCCCGAAACATTGCCGCATCACGGCTTCTGCGTACCGAGATAATCATAACCGACCCATTGATTGGCGTCAGACCACTTCAATTTATAATAGACAGGCGGAACCTGCTCTATCACATTCCAATCGATGAACCACACATAGAGTGAACCTCCCTTTTCAAAGAGGCCTGATTGCAATTGTAACTCGCGGTGCTCCCTAAAATTATCGCTGTTGATATATTCGTTCATCTTGGTCCTGTCTTTATTAAGGCCCAATAGGTAGCTTCGATAGCGGGTATCCATCGAGTTCCAGCACAAGATTCCATAAAAATAGCGGCCCGTCGCTTCATCTTTATACTGAACAATAGTAAAGGCCCTGTAGGCATCAGGAGATTCCAGGGGCGTATCCATGGACCACCAGACGACATCGCCTTTCTTAGAACCGCCCTTATTGATGCACATGAAATGAACGGACTTATCGCCGTATACCCGGCCGCCGGCAAAGCGCACCATCTGCTTGCCCTCATAAAAATCGACGTGCGTCGATAGATTAGCCGTCTTGGGAATTTTCAGCACGGCACGATCCACCTCAACCATATTCCCGGCCAAAACGCTCATACTGTAAAAGGCCAGCATCATCAACAGGAGTACCACTTTCCGAAACACCATCATCCACCTCTTTCGCTAAAAAATAACCCCCTCGTCACGACTCATATACTTCAAACATTTCGACAGTCGCAGAAAAAATCCTGCCGGCCGGCAATGCGATTTACAGATACAAAGCCGCGCCCCTTGTTGTATTCGCAGGGCTTGTATGAGGGTAATCATCAATAATCAGGAAAATCTTCCAGCCGCTGCCAAAGGAGCTTCTTCATGGCTAAACCAAGAGTCCGCGAATATTCCGGAAAAGTGATTTTTAATCCCTTTTACCAAAGAAGACGTGTATCTTCCTTACAATCAAAAAAGCCGATGCAGACATCACTGCCCCATGTCCGTATCGGCTCTTTTTATTGCGTCTCCCTCAAAGGGAAGGATTCCGCTTCTTGAAGGTGTATGTTTTATTTTTTCAGAATTTTTCGTAAAACTCCCTATCGCAAACCTTTGAAATCCTCCGTTTTATCGTATCGCTAATACAGCGATTATTGGCGGCTTTTCCCGATCAGCCACTGAGAGGCTATGATGAGGGCGATGCCGACAAGGTTCGTCAGGTTCAGGATGTCGCCGGTGAGGCTCATGCCCAGGATGACGGCCGCGGCTGTTTCTAAGGAGGCCAGGACGGGGACTTTACTCAGGTCATCGATTTGCTGAAGGCCCAGGTAATACAGGATATAGCCCAGGACGGTCGGGATAAGGGCATAGAAAAAGCCCATTCCCAAAATGGACGGCGTCATGACCATGAGCCCTCCTTGCCAAAGTATCCAACCGAAGAGGCAGATGGCAGCCCAAAAGAAACTCCACAGGCTCATGACGAAGGCGTCGGTACCGTGACCTGCGACCTTGCCGATAATAGCCGTCAGGCCATAACAGAGACCGGCTATGATTCCCCAGCCAAGGCCCCACAGGGAAAGATTGGCCAAGTCGAAGGTTCCGCCGGTAACGGCCAGGACGCAGCCGACGATGTTGATGGCCAGGGCCAATCCCTTTAAGGGTGTAATCTTTTCCTGAAAGAAGAGGGCTGAAAAGACGGCCGTAAAAACGGTGGCCACATTGAGCAGGACGGCGCTGAGGGACACACCGATGGAGGTGACGGCCAGGCTGTAAAAAATATTATAGATACCGTGACAGATGAGGCCTAACAGGGCGCAGTAGGCCATGATGTTAGGCGTCACCTTCATCGAAGCCGGACCGCTTCGCCAACAGACGAAGGCCACTAAGATGAGCCACGAAAAAAATACTCGTAAGAAGCTGATCCATTCGACAGATGCGCCGGCCCTTTCCATATACCAAATAAAGATGCCGATGGTCCCCCATAAGATACCGGCCAGCATGACCTGTCCATTTCCGTTGACCTTCATCAGAATCCCTCCTTCTATGTACATTATTATAGTCAGCTGTTATACTTAAGTAAATCTATAATTCTTTCATGTTTTATATAGTATTACTTAATGAATAAGGTAAGGAGGTCCCATGGATACTGCTCGTTATAAAGCCTTTTTAGCCGCCGCCGAAGGAGGCAGCTTTGCCGCGGCCGCCAAAGAAATGGACTACACCGTGTCCGGCGTCAGTCAGCTCGTGGCCGCCCTCGAAAAAGAACTCGGCTTCCCCTTGTTTCTCCGCAGCCGCCATGGCGTCACCTTGTCGCCAAACGGTGACATCATCCTGCCCCTGGCCCGTCAGCTCCTGGCCGAAGAGAAACGGATTGACGAGGTTTCGTCAGACATCCGCGGCCTGCTGACAGGGAGCCTCAACATCGCCGCCTATTCCAGTATAGCCACGCACTGGCTGCCTCGGGTTATCGGCCGCTTCCAAAAAGATTACCCCCAAATCAAGATCCATTTGATGGAAGGCATCCGTCAGGAAGTCACGGCCTGGCTCGACAACGGCGCGGCCGACATCGGTTTTCTCAGCTATCAAGAACCCATGCCTTACGACTGGATTCCCCTTTCTGACGATGAAATGGTCGCCGCCGTCCCGCCCGATCATGACCTGGCGCCCAACGGGCCCTACCCTCTTTCCCGCTGCCAGGAAGAGACGGTCATCATGCCGGCTCTCGGAAAAGATGACGACGTATTGCACTTGCTGAAAAAAAATAATCTCCAGCCTCGTATCGGTTATACGACGCTGGAGAATGGAGCTGCTATTTCAATGGTCGAAGAAGGGCTCGGCATCTGTATCATGAACCGCCTCATTACCCGGAAACGAGTGACGTCAGCGGTCCTTCTGCCCCTCGATCCGCCAGCATCGATTACCCTCGGCATCGCCGTTCTTCCCGGCAACGCCGCCTCCCCTGCCGTCCGAAAATTTGCCCATTACGCCAAAGAGATTACAAAACGTCTACCAGGAGCTGAATGATGAGATTGGCTTCGTGGGCCGCACAGATGGCAACGCGGGGCGCCATGAGGCCTCGGCCGGGTTTGGCGTTTCTCGTCTGATCGCCGCAGACGTAAAAACGGTCCATGATTTTCTTGGTCTGAATCTCGTTGCTGTCGCCGTAGCCGGCCATGCCGGAAGCGGAGACGATATATTTATCGGGACACTGTTCCAACACGGTGTGGACCAGCATCGTCTTGGCATCGGGGTTGTCGAAGGCTTCACAGACGATTTGGTCATCCCGTAAGAGGTCGGCCGTATTGTCTTCGGTCATGCGCACGAAGTCCGTGCGGACGTTGATAAAGGGATTGATATCGGCAATCTGCCGGGCCAGGGCATCGGTCTTGCGTTGACCGAGGTCGCGGACCATGTAGGACTGGCGGTTCAGGTTGCTGGCATCGACGGTATCGAAGTCGATGAGGTGCAGGTGCCCGACGCCGGTGCGGGCCAAATAGACGGCTGCATTGGAACCAAGGCCACCGAGACCGCAGATGGCAACCCGACCGGCACTGACCTTTTCATGGACTTTCGGCGTATGGCGGGAACACATCATAGCCTCCAAAGCTTCTTTCGGCGGCAGCCGGTCTTTCGGGATAAAATAGATTTCATCGCCGTCTTTTAAAGGCAAATTTTCTGTCGTCGCAAAGCCGTTGACGATGGTGATTTCCTGGCCCTTGCCATGGGCATGTTTCAATTCTTCTAACGAAGACCACGGGCCGTCGACGCGGGCCCCATTCAATAATAATTGCATCGTATCCACCTCTCGTGAGCAAAATAAAAACGCACGACGCCTGACACCTTGAGTGGTGTCCCCGTCGTGCGTTTGCATTCTATGCTTGTAGTGTACTCGTTTTTATCGCAGGTGTCAATCTTTCTTTTCAGCCTTATCTGCCTGTGCGCCTTCTTTCAGCCGTTTCAGCTCGCGCTGTTCTTCCGGCGGAAGGGACACGCCGCAGCATCCGCCTGTCGAATTGCTGGTATAGCCTTTCATAACTTCGCTGACGACATTTTTTAATTTTTTAACGGAATCGACTACCATAATAAGCCCCCCTCAACGTCTGTATGACGTTACTAATGCAAGGAAATAAGAACGTCTATTTATACTTATTATATCAAGAAAGGCTTATGGTGTAAATCATATTAGCCAATAATCATTACTCTTTATGGTAAAAATCCGGAAAAGGCAGATTATCGACCGTCAGGCCATACGAGGGTAATCTCACCGGACTCACGCGTCTTCTGAAGGTCGATGATGCGCTGGTTCGACGAGCCTCTGAAATAGAGTCCCGGGTCTTTCAAAGCGTCGACGAAGGGGCCGTCGACGAGGACGTCGCACTGGTCGAGAAGGGCCTTTTTTTGCGGATCCCCGACGATTTCATCGTAGGTGAAGCCCGAGTAGACCCAAACGGATTTATCCGGCATGGCTTCTTTGATTTCCTTCACTAAGGGCGTCAGGCCTTCCGTATTTTCCATCGGTTCACCGCCGAGGAGGGTCAGACCGCTGTTGGTCGGCGCCTGAAGCCAGGACAGGAGCTGTTTCGTTTCCTTTTCGGTCCACTCTTGGCCGAACTTAGCATTTTGGTATTCCGGGTTGAAACAATTGAAGCAGCCACGCGAGCAGCCCGTCACGAAGAGGGTCGAGCGGATGCCGGGCCCGTTGGCAATGTCATACTGTCTCATCTGTGCATAATGCAAAGAAAGTCACCTCTTATATATGGAGGACACGGTTGTTGATTTCTTGTGTCCGCCCTTCATTCCAGAAATTTTCGCCCAAGTAGCCGCAGGTCCGGCGAATGACCGTCAGTTTGTTGCGGTCCTGATTATGGCAGCGCGGGCATTCCCACTGGTTGTCGTCGTTGAGGATGATTTCGCCGTCAAAGCCGCATTCGTGGCAGTAGTCGAGCTTGGTATTGAATTCGCCGTAGGCAATGTGGTCGTAAATGTACTGGATCATGGTCAATACAGCCGGTACGTTATGGACCATATTGGGGATTTCGGCATAGCTGATGCAGCCGCCCGTCGATTTATCTTCAAAATCGGCTTCAAAGGAGAATTTATCGAAGACGTTGATCGGTTCGCGGACGTCGACGTGATAGCTGTTGGTGTAGTAATCTTTGTCGGTGACGTTGGCGATGGAGCCGAAGCGGGCCTTATCGATCTTGCAGAAGCGGTTGGTCAGGTTTTCTGCCGGCGTGCCGTAGAGGGCAAAACCGATATTCGTTTCCTTCTTCCACTGCTGAATATGGGCGTTGAGGTCATCCATAATGCGCATGGCAAACTTGCGGCCTTCCGGCGTCGTGTGCGAGCAGTGCTTGGTCAGTACCGTCGCTTCGTACATGCCGATGTAGCCTAAGGACAGGGTTGCGTAGCCGCCGTAGATGAATTTTTCGATCGTTTCACCGGGCTGGAGGCGGGCAATGGCGCCGTACTGCCAGTGGATCGGCGAGACGTCGGACGTAACCTTTTTCAGTAATTCGACGCGAAGGAGGAGTGCTTTTTTGCACAGTTCCAGACGTTTGTCGAGGATCTGGAAGAATTTTTCTTCGTCGCCGTCGGCGAGGATCCCGATCTGGGGCAGGTTCAGGGAGACGACGCCCATGTTGAAGCGGCCGTCGAATTTGTAATTGCCCTGAGCATCCTTCCAAGGGCTCAAGAAGGAGCGGCAGCCCATGGGGCTGAAGACGTTGCCTTCATAAGATTCGCGCATCTTCTTGGCGGAAATATAGTCGGGATACATCCGCTTGGCCGTGCATTCCGCAGCCAGTTTAGTCAAATAGAAGTAAGGGCTGCCTTCGCTGACGTTGTGTTCATCGAGGACGTAGATCAGTTTCGGGAAGGCCGGCGTGACGTAGACGTTGGCTTCATTCTTAATGCCCTGAATGCGCTGACGCAAGAGCTCTTCATCGATGAGGGCCGCTTCCTTGGCGTATTCGTAATCGGGCTGGAAATACATGAACAAGGTGACGAACGGAGCCTGGCCGTTGGTCGTCATGAGGGTGTTGATTTGATACTGAATGGTCTGGATGCCGTCTTTGATTTCTTTCTTCGTCCGTTTCCAGGCGATTTCTTCGGCCTTTTCCATATCCGGTTCGATGCCGTAGACTTCGCGCTGTTCTTCGACGACGGCGCTCATGTATTTTTTGAAGGACTTGCGGACGTAAGGCGCCAGGATGCGGTCGATGCCGTTGATGGACTGGCCGCCGTACTGGCCGCTGGCGACTTGGGCGATGATCTGCGTCGTTACCGTACAAGCTACCTGGAAGGACTTCGGCGTGTCGATTTTCTTGCCGTTGATGACCGTACCGTTGGCCAGCATGTCTTCGAGGTTGATAAGACAGCAGTTGAACATGGGCTGAATGATGTAGTCCATGTCGTGAAAATGGATGGCACCGCTGTCGTGAGCCTGGACGATGTCGGCAGGGATCAATTTGCGGCGGGCGATGTCTTTCGATACTTCGCCGGCAATGAGGTCGCGCTGCGTCGAAACGACGTGGCCGTTCTTATTGGAGTTTTCATTCAAGACTTCTAAGTTGGTATTGTTCAACAGGCCGAAAACGTCGCTGTCCGTCGTGTTGGTCTGACGCTTAAAAGCCTGAATGGCTTTATAGTTTTCATAAGCTCTGGCCGTAGCCGGATTGTTGTACTTCAAGAGTCGATAATAGACCTGATCTTCGATGGCGTAAATCGTCATATTCTTATGGATGGAACCGGCATATGCTTCGATTTCACCTGCAATCTTAGCAGCCTGGCCTTCTTCATAAACGCCGCTGCTGCTGTTCATGGCCTTTTCGATGGCAATCGTGATTTTGTCCTTGTCAAAGGGCACTTTTTGTCCGTTTCTCTTGATTACTTCCAGCATATGTCTACCTCCACAGTATATTGTATGAAAATGTCCACAAGTCCCGCGTATCCCACAATATATGCGATTTCGGGGCCAATATTTACAAGATTTATGATACTATATATAGTAGGTCGTGTCAACGTATCAATACTCTATCATGTTGTGGACAAGTATGCTCCGATACTTATCAAAATCGCCGAAATTCCGTGAAAATACCGTAAAAAAGGCTGCGACGTTTCGGTCGCAGCCCTTGTGTATAATATGGGTAAAATTTTCTTTTATGCCAAATCGAGAAGATCGCGGATGACGGCTCCCGCTAAAATCATACCGGCTGTGGCCGGCACGAAGGATATGCTGCCCGGACTGGGACGGACTTCTTCACTGTCCGAGATGGGCGTACGGGGCGCTTCCGTCGAGTAGGCGACTTTGATGCGGCGGATGCGGCGCTTCTTCAATTCGCGGCGCATGATCTTGGCCAAAGGATCGACGGTCGTCTTTTCGATGTAGTCGAGCTGGAAGTACTCCGGATGGAGCTTGTTGCCGGCCCCCATGGAGGAGACGACGGGAATCCCGCTGTGGTAGGCTTCGTCAATGATGGCGATCTTGGCACTGGTCGTGTCGATGGCATCGACGACGTAGTCGGCACCGGACTTGGCAATGAAGCCCTGGTGACTTTCAGGCAAGTAGAAGGTGGCATGGGTTTCAACGTCGATATCGGGATTGATGGTCAAGAGCCGTTCCTTCATGACCTCTACCTTCGGGCGGCCGATGGTTTCGACGGTCGCTCCTAACTGGCGGTTAAGGTTCGACGGATCAAAGACGTCGGCATCGACTAAGATGAGATGGCCGACCCCGGCCCGGCCTAAGGCTTCGACGACGGCCGAACCGACGCCGCCGACGCCGAATACGAGGACCTTCTTGGTATTGAGTTCATCTACTTTTTCCTGGCCGATGAGGCGTGCCGTCCGCTGAGTATATTCTTTCTTCATTAGGAACGCTCCGGAATGATTTCCAGCCAGTAACCGTCGGGATCGACGATGAAGTAGATGCCCATGGCCGGATTCTGATAGACGACGCAGCCCATTTCTTTATGTTTGGCCAAGGCAGCGTCCATATCCTTGACGGCAAAGGCCGTATGGAATTCGTTGTCGCCGAGGTTGTACGGTTCTTTACGGTCTTTGAGCCAGGTCAATTCCAACTGGAAGCCCGTAACGCCGTCGCCGAGGTAGACGATGGTGAAATCGGGATTTTCAATGCGGCGGACTTCGGTCAGGCCCAATGCTTCTTTATAAAAGTCCATGCTGCGCTGGAGATCTAATACATTAAAATTCGTATGTTTAAACGTAAACTGCATGGTGTAACCCCCTTTGTTAAATGCTTTCTTCCTGCCAGCCTTTTGACACGTCGACCCATTCAAGAGCCTTAGAATAGGTCATCAGCTCGTCCAGGGTCAGTTCGATGGCGCTGTTGCCCGTACCGCAGGCCGGAAAGACAGTTTGAAAACGCTTGAGTGATTCATCGAGATACACGTCGACACCGGGATTGATAGCAAAGGGACAAACGCCGCCGACGGGATGGCCGATGACGGCTTCGACCTCGTCCGGTTTGATCATGGACGCCTTTTTATGAAATCGATCTTTGAACTTGCGGTTATCCACGCGGGCATCACCGGCAAAGACGATGAGGATCGGCTGTTCGCCTACCTGAAAGGACATGGTCTTGGCAATGCGCCGGCCTTCGGTATGAAGGGCTGCCGCTGCTTCTTCGACAGTGGCGCTCGACGCGGTCAGTTCCATGACCTTGTCTTCCAGCCCCCATTGGGAAAAATAGTCGCGTACTTTTTGAATGGACATTCCGTCCCCCCTCTCTCGATTATGCTTTATTATATACTTTTTCTGTCGATTCAACAAATATATATTGAACTATAAGGACAGGCCTTAGGAAAATTCAAAGGACGACGTACTGCCCCGATCGGTCTTGTGAATGGCCAGGCGGGCGTCAATCCGTTCTTTTAATTCCGGCACGTGGGAAATGATGCCCACCAGGCGGCCGCCGCTTCTAAGGGACGCTAAGGTCTTTAAGGCGTAATCCAGGGTTTCGCTGTCGAGGGTGCCGAAGCCTTCGTCGATGAAGATGGCATCGAGATGGATGCCGCCGGAATAGGCTTGGACGACGTCAGCCAGCCCCAGGGCCAGAGCCAGAGAGGACAAGAAGGTTTCGCCGCCGGACAAGGTGTTGGCCGGCCGGGCATAGCCCGTATAGTTGTCATAGACTTCGATGTCGAGGCCGATCTGCTTGACCCGTTTATCGTCCCAGCTTTGGGAACGCTGCAGGCTGTAGCGCTGACGGCTCATGGCCTGGAGCCGTTCATTAGCGGCAGCCAAGACGTCGTCGAGGAGGGCCCCTAAGACGTAGCGCTCGAAGTTGATGCCCGTCTGTTTGCCGGCAATGAGGTCGTAGACGGCGCCGACGGTCTTATAGGCTTCGACGAGATCGGCTTCATCCTTACCGAGGGCTAAGAGCTTCTTCTTTTCCTGCTGCCACTGGGAAAAGGTTGCCGACAGGCGTCCCCTTTCTTCGGCAAGGTCGCGGCTCGTCTTTTCGGCATCGGCCAAGATTTTCTCTAAAGCCGAGACGTCGGGGCGGGGCTTGCCGTCAATGGCTGCGTTTTCCTGTTCGAGCTGGCCTCGTACCTGCTGCAGCTTGGTCTCATATTGACGGACTTCGCCTTCCAGGACGGGAATGTCCTTTACTGACGGCTGCACGTCCCGGCAGGCACGAACGGAGGCAAAGCCCGCTGCTAATACCCGTTGGCCCAAGTCGTTATAGTCCTGTTTGAATCGACTGCGCAGGGTCAGGACCTGCTGGGTGAGGCTCCGGGCTTCTTCCTGACGCTGAGCCCCTTGGCGTTCGCAGCTTACCAGATGGTCCCGGCTTTTCTGAAGGGTTTCTTCATAGTCTTTAAGGTGCTGCGTCAACTCGGCCAGACGACGGCTGAGCGCCTTGGGATCGCGATAGGCTTCGGGCAGTTCCGCTTCCAAATGGGCCTGGGTTTCGCCGGCTTTGACGGCCTTGGTCTTCGCTTCTTCCATCGCCTTGCGGGCCGCTTCTTCGCGGCCTTCCCATTGACGAAGTTTCGCTTCAGCATCGGCGGCGTCCTTACGAAGGCGGTCTCCCTCGGAAAGGACCTTTTTAAGGTCCGTCTGCTGCTTCAAGGCCGATTTCAATTGAGCTTCCAAATCTTCTAAGGAAGCTCTTTGCGGATACTGCTGCCGGAGGCGGTCGTATTGACCTTCTAAGGCTTTATAAGCCGTTTCGGCAGCCTTGGTATCGACTTCCAGCTGCTGCCGCTCCTGCTCGCTCTTTTCGGCCGCTTTTTGCCGCCGTTCGACGTCGTCCCGCGTTGGCAAATCATCGATGGGAACGGCCGGCATGGGATGGTTCGTGGCCCCACAGACCGGGCAGGGCATGCCGTCGGCAAGGTCTGCCGCCAAAATGGCCGCCTGCCCCTGTAAGAATGCAGCCCGGACGCTTTCATAGGCTACGCGCTCATCCCGCGCGCGCTGAGCGGCTTTTTCGAAGGCCGACTGAAGGTGCTGCCACTGTTTCAGGCTGTCCTCTTTTTGAAGGGACAAGTCTGCAGCTTCTTTTTCCCGAGAAACGTGATCCGTCAAGGCTTGGCACTGCTGTTTTACCTGTTCAGCCAACAGCGCTTTATCGGCCAGCGTCGAAAGGGCTTCCCGAGCTTTCTCTAAGGCCGCCTTTTCCGTTTCCTTTCGGGCTCTGGCCTTAGTCCATTCCTGTTCGGAAAAAGCAGCTTCCCCATTCAGTTTCTTAACCAGCAGGCAGTGATCGTAATAGGAATCGGCCTTGTCCTTGAGGCCCGTCAGCCGTACCTGTTCTTCACCGGCTGCCTTATAGGCCCCTTCCTGCTTAGAAAGTTTTTCCATCTGCTCTTTGGCGGCCTTCAGGTCGGCAGCGGCCTGCTGTGCCGCTTCATTGGCCTTATCGGCGGCCTTGGCGGCAGCCTTCCCTTCCCGTTCCAACTCATCGAGATGGCGGCAGGGTTCGGCTAAGACCTCGGCTTTTCGCAAGACGTCAATCTTATTTCGCTTATCTTGAAAAACGCCGGCCTGACCGTCGAGATCGGCTACTTCCTGTCGTTTCTGCTCCCAGAGTTTCCAGTGGGCTTCCAAGGCCTGGGCTGCCTGAAATTCTTTCTGCCGAGCACTGCGCTCACCTTCGGCTTTGTGCCACTTTTCAGACACGGAAGCTTCCTGATTCCGAAATTCCTGCTCGCGTTCCGGAAGCTTTTCTTCATCGTCAATGCCGAGATTGAGCAAACATTGTTCCCGATCGCGGGCTACCTGTTCATGGCGGCTTTCCAGCTCGTCATGGCGTTCTTTGGCCAGGGCCTGCAGTTTGGCATACTGCTGCGTATGAAATAAGGTCTGCATGATCTGCTGACGCTCGCCGGAGTTCGCCAAGAGGAGTTTTCGAAAGTCCCCCTGCGGCAGGAGGACGACCTGTCGGAACTGATCGGCTTTAAAGCCTAACAGCCCTTCGACGGCAGCATTGACATTTTTAGCCGCTAAGAGCTTTTCATCGCCTCCGTCGGCATCGGTTTCATACAAAGCAGCCTGAGCTGAGGCCTTCTTCAAGCCGTCGCCTCTTTTCTTGGCAATCTGCTGTTCCGGACTGCGGTAGACGCGGTAGTATTTCCGGCCGATGGCAAAGCGAAAGGAGACGGACGTCGGCTCATCGGGCGTGGCATACTCGCTTCGCATATAGGCCCCGGTACGGACGTCGCCGCTGGTACTGCCGTAGAGGGCGTAACAGATGGCATCGAGGATGGTCGTCTTACCGGACCCGGTCGGTCCGTAGATGAGAAACAGTTTATGGTCCTTCAATTTCTGAAAATCGACGATTTCCGTCCCGGCATAAGGGCCAAAGGCCTTCATTTCTAAATAAATGGGAATCATGATAAGCCCCCTTGTTCACGTTTTTCCAGCTCTTCCCACAACTGGCGGACACATTTTTCTTCAGCCTCAGTCAAAGGCTGGTCGGGCCGCATGGCCTTGGAGAAGCTGTCAAAGAGTTCCTGTCCCGTCGACTGTCTGAGGTTAAAATCCCGCTGCCCGCCGGCTTCGGTATTGCGGTTGGGCATTTCAAGGGCCATGGCGTTGGGATATTTGCGCCGCAGTTTGGCCATGCCGTCGAGGATCGGCTGATCGTCCGACAGCCTTGCCAGGATGAAATCATCGGTCCGGTCGTCGGGAGCGGCCATGAGGTCCGCAAAAGAACCTCTGACGATGCGCACGTCGTGACGAGGCGAAAATTCATGAAAGACGGGATTTGCCTTGCCGGCTCCATCGAGGTCGACGACGACGGCCCCTTTTTTCTGCCGGGCTTCGCCAAAGGAGTATTTCAGCAGGCTTCCGGCATAGCGTATGGTCGGCTCCGTAATCTGCTGGGGTCCGTGGAGATGGCCCAGGGCCGTATAAGAAAAAGGCGTAAAGAGGTCACTGGCGACTTGGTCCGTACCGCCGATGGACAGAGGCCGTTCGGAGTCACCGGCAAGGCCGCCGGACACAAAGGCATGGGCAGCGCAGACCGTTCGCACACCGCGAGGAATCTTTTCACCCTGACACGACAATAGGGCCGCCAAGGCCTCCTGATGGCTGCGAATATTTTCATCGCCGAGGAAATGGCGGACCGTCGCCGGCTCGGCATAGGGTGCCAGTAAGAAGGCCACCGGGCCCGCTTCATCTTCTAACAAGACGGGTCCTGTCATGCGTTCCAATTCGCCGGCAATATACAGCCCTCGGGAAGATAACAGCCGGCTGGCAAAGGACAGGCGGGCCGCACTGTCATGGTTGCCGCTGATGACCAGGAAAGGCACCTTCAGTTCATCGGTAATCTTCGTAGCGATCTCATCGAAGAGAGCCACGGCTTCCGTCGGCGGCAGGCTTCGGTCGTAGACGTCCCCTGAAAGGACGACGGCGTCGATGCCCTCGTCTTTGATGAGGGGCAGGAACTGAGTTTTCAGGACATAATCCTGTTCTTCCGTCAAGTACGAGCCATAAAACAATTTTCCTAAGTGCCAGTCGGCAGTGTGTAGTATACGCATAAAAAGTCCCCTTTATCTACTTCTATTCCGGAGTCTGAAGTGAGCGAAGCAGTGCAATTTCCCGGGCATAGCCGTCGAGCTCATTGGGCGTTTCCAAATAAAAAGGCAGGGCCCGCAGGGCCGGATGATTGACGATGGCCGTAAAGGCTTCAATGCCGATATGGCCTTCGCCGATTTTTTCGTGGCGGTCCTTATGGCTGGCCAGTTCATTCTTACTGTCGTTTATATGGACGGCCTTCAACCGGTCGAGGCCGATGATCTTATCGAAGGTCGAAAGGACGTCGTCTAAATGATGGACGATGTCGTATCCCCCGTCAAAGACGTGGCATGTATCGAGGCAGACGCCGATTTTATCATTCATGACAGCCTTATCGATGATGGCCCCCAATTCTTCAAAGGTCCGGCCGACTTCCGTCCCCTTGCCGGCCATGGTCTCTAAGAGGACCGTCGTCTTCTGACCGGCAAACATGCAGCTGTTGAGCATCTCGGCAATGAGGTCGATGCCCTTTTCCGGGCCCTGTCCGACGTGGCTTCCGGGATGAAAATTATAGCGGCAGTTGTCGAGGTATTCCAGGCGGCGCAGGTCATCGGCCATGGCCTGACGGGCAAACTCCCGGGTCTTCTCGGTCTGAGAGCAGCCGTTTAAAGTATAGGGCGCATGGGCCAATATGGGGGCAAAATCGTGTGCTGCCATGAGCTGATTCAAAGCTTCCATATCGTCGATATCGAGTTTTCTCACCTTGCTGCCGCGAGGATTGCGGGAAAAAAACTGGAAGGTATCGGCGTCTATAGATAAAGCTTCGTCACCCATGTGCAAAAATCCTTGTGAAACCGACAGATGACAACCAATATGTAACATAGACTTTCCTTTCTTTTCGTTCAGATATACACCATTATATATAAAAATACTGCCGCACAAAACCGACAGGTCTCGTGCGGCAGCAGCGAATACGAATCCCACAACATTAAAAATTTACGACTTTTCCCGGCATTTCGGGCAAACACCGACAAACGAAACACTTACACCATTGACCGTAAAACCAGTCTGTTCGGCAGCCAACTGACTCAGATGCTTTTGATCCAAGTCGATATCCATGACGCGGTTGCACTTCTCACATCGAATATGAGCGTGAGGGTTCGTGTTATAATCATAACGATGGGCATCTTCTGCACATTGTAAGACTTGTACGACACCTATTTTAGCAAAAATTTCCATGGTTTTATATACCGTGGCCATACTCATAGACGGGTAGTTCGGCTGTAAGGTTTTGTAAATAGCTTCGGCATTGGGATGCATCGGGTTGTGAATGATCGCCTCATAAACAGCCAGCCGCTGCGGTGTGACTTTATAACCGTTTTTTCGCAAAACTTCAGCAATTTCCATTTTTATCCCCCTTTCTTTGAAAAGTATGGTATAATAAGACATTCTAGCTTTATTCCACATGAACTTACATGAGTAACTTACATGGTCAAAAAAATAGAATATCCTATATTATATTGTAACGGTTATTAAGAAAAAATTCAATGACTTGTGTAAAGTTTCTCTTACAAAATAAGCAATCTTGACTGTACTTTTATGGGAGGGAATGAATCCATGACTGACGAAACGATGATTATTGAAATTGCCCGCACCCTCGGCGTCCGTCCGCAGCAGGTTCAGGCCGCCCTGTCCCTTTTGGACGAAGGAAATACGATTCCCTTCATCGCCCGCTATCGAAAAGAAGCGACGGGAACATTGGATGAAGTCCAACTGCGCTGCATCCAGGAACAATATGCCTATGAACAGGCCCTGGCCAGCCGCAAGGAAACGGTCCGCCAATCGATTGAAGATCAGGGGCGCTGGACCGACGAATTAGAAAAAGCCTTAGAAGCCGCCCGTCAGCTTCAGGAAGTAGAAGACATCTACCTGCCCTATAAGCCGAAGAAGCGGACCAAGGCTTCCATGGCCTGCGACGCCGGCCTCGAGCCCTTAGCCCTCCTCTTTGCCGATCAAAACCCCAAGGGCCCGGCACCGGAAGAAGCGGCAAAACCCTTCCTCAATGAAGAGGTGCCCACCATTGAAGACGCCATCCAGGGCGCAGCCAACATCTTAGCCGAACGATTTTCCGAACGGGCTGACTTTCGCCAAAAACTTCGCCGCAGTCTCTGGCAAAAGGCACGCCTTACCTGCACCCTCCAAGTCGACGAAAAAGAGGCCGGCCCCATGCTGACCTATGCCGACTTCAGCGAGCGCATCACCCAGATGCCGAGCTACCGCATCTTGGCCATCAACCGCGGCGAAAATGAAAAGAAATTAAAAGTTTCCATAAAAGAACCGACGGACCAGCACATCGACATGCTCTGCCATCTGGTCATTGAGCGCCATTCTCCTTATGAAGACATCATCCGCAATGCTGCCGCCGACAGCTACAAACGGCTGATTTTCCCGCAAATGGACCGGGAAATCCGCAATGAACTGACGGCTCAGGCCGAAAAACAGGCCATCGACGTCTTTGCCGAAAACCTCCGTCATCTCCTCTTGCAGCCGCCTTTTGAAGGGCAAATCATCTTAGGCCTCGACCCCGGTTTTCGCACGGGCTGCAAGGCAGCGGTCATCAGTGCCACCGGCCGGGTCCTCGATCACGGAACCTATTACCTGACCCACTCGGAACAGCAGAAACAAAAGAGCGCCAAGGAGCTGGCCAACATGATCCGCCGCCACGGCGTCACCCTCATTTCCATCGGCAACGGGACGGCGTCGTACGAAACGGAACAATTCGTATCCCAGCTCATCGAAAACTACCACCTGACCTGCCGCTACGTCATCACCAACGAAGCCGGGGCTTCGGTCTACTCGGCGTCGGAACTGGCCCGGGAAGAGCTGCCCGACCTGGACGTCACCATCCGCGGCGCCGTTTCCATTGCCCGCCGCATCCAGGACCCCTTAGCTGAATCGGTCAAGATCGATCCCTGCTCCATCGGCGTCGGCCAGTACCAGCATGACGTCAACCAAAAGGATCTGTCGTCGGCCCTCGATCAGACGGTCACGTCCGTCGTCAACTACGTCGGCGTCGACCTCAATACGGCGTCAGCCGCCCTGCTCCAGCACATCGCCGGTCTTACGGCTTCGACAGCCGGCAACATCGTCGCCTACCGCAACGAAAAGGGGCCCTTCAAAAACCGCCAGGAACTGCTCAGCGTCCCCCGTCTGGGACCGGCGACCTTTACCCAGTGCGCCGGCTTCCTGCGCATTAAAGACGGTCAGGAACCGCTGGACAACACGTCGGTCCATCCCGAATCGTATGAACTGGCCGCTCAAATTGCCGGTCAGTACGGCCTGACCCGCGACGATTTGAAGGAGCCGGAAAAACTGGCCGGCCTGCGGGATAAGATCCAGTGCAACGCCGCACCGAAACTGGCGGCCTCCCTCGGCGCCGGTGAGCCGACCATCAAGGATATCCTTGAAGAACTGCGCAAGCCCGGCCGCGACGTCCGCAGTGAATTCCCCAAACCCTTGACCCGCAGCCACATCATCTCCCTGTCGGACCTCAAGGTCGGAACCGTCGTCCGCGGCACGGTCCAGAACGTCGTCGACTTCGGCGCCTTCGTCGATTTCGGCATCAAGACGCCGGGCCTGGTCCACCGCTCTCAGCTTAGCACCCATCCTTTCCGTCACCCGACGGACATCGTCCACGCCGGCGACATCGTCAATGCAGAAATCATTAGCGTCGATGCCGACCGCGGCCGCATCGGCTTGTCCATGAAAAAAGTGAAGCAATAACCAAAAGAGGTTCAGCGATCATCGATATCGCTGAACCTCTTTTTTATAGATCAGTCCTTACAGGCTGTTCCACTCTTTATTCAATTTGTCATAACGGTCAGTCGCTGCCTGGCCGCGCTGGAAGCCCGGGCGATAGTCATTCCCGTTCTGGCTGGCGCTGACGCCGTCATAGAGGCCGCGGAGCCGGTCCTGTTCGGCCTTGAGCAAGGCGTCGAGTTTATACTTCATAGCGACATTTTCGATGGACGAGTCGCTTTCAAGCTGACTGCGGGTCTTGGAAATCTGGACGTACAAAGCATTGGCTCGCGCCGTAAATTCCCGGTTGCCCTTGAAATCCTTGTGGTCCTTCAAATATTCGTTGATATCGTCGGTGAGCTTATTGATATCGTCATTGAACAAGTCCTTGCTGCTGGCGTAGGATGAGAGGATCTGCTTGTCCGGATTTTCCTTGGCCTTCTTTTCTTCCTCATCCTTCTTTACTTTTGCCACGTATTTTTCGAGGTACGAAACAGCGGCATCATCGTCGACGGCTGCCGTAAAGTCGGCACCGGGAATCTGGATCGTCCGGGCGATCTTCTTGGCATTCTGGGACTGAGTGAGCATGTCGTTCAGCTTATCGTTGACAGCAGCATCGGTCGGGGCCTTAGCGATGGCAATGGCCTTGTCGTACAGGGCCATCTGATTGCGCATGACTTCATGGATGGCCTGATCGTCACTGGCATACTGGTCAGGCACTTTCTGGGGCTGGTAGTTCTTGGCAATCTTTTCCACGTTAGCCCGGCTCGTCTCCAAGGTCTTGATCAGTGACTCAGAGCCGCTTCCCTGGCCCTGCTGGCTGAGGAGCTTGGCCGCATCGGTCACCGACTCATTTTCCGTCGTCAGCTGCTGTGAGAGGGCGACGGCGTCTTTCGTATAGTCATCTTGATGGAGGCCGTAAAAATGCATGCCGATGGCTCCGGCAATGACGACAATCAAGGCCAAAATAATGCCTGCAATGGCTTTGCCGTGGCGAACATAGAAGGGCTTTTCCTGAAATGGCGGCGGTGTCGGCCGACTCGGCGGGACAGGCGGCAGTTCGCTGAGATCGATGGCCCCTGCCGGTTCCTGCGCTTCTCCCCGTTCGTGATCAAAGGTTTCCGTCCCCGTTTCTTCGTCGATAACCGGTTCTTCCTCAATAGCCGGTTCTTCGTCGATAATCGGTTCATCAGCGTCCATTTTAGGGAGTTCTGCCCCACAAAACGGACAAAATTGCCCATCCACTTCAACCCATTTACCACATTCCGGGCAAAGACGTTTTTTCATACTGGCACATCCTTTCCGTATACACAAGCAGACTTTTTGTTTCTATTATAAGCAATTCCTGTCAATCATGCAAAAACTTTGCCATGCGTTCATAGGTATCACATATTTCATTATAGCAAATTTTTTCAAAGTTGAGATAGGAATGAACCATATTGTCGTAATTATAGGTCTCAGCCCGAATACCGACGGCATGGAGACGGCGGATATAGTCCAATCCTTCGTCATGGAAGGGGCAAAAAGACGTCGTAACGACAAAGGTCGCCGGCATGTCCGGAGACAGTTCGCCAAAAAGCGGCGATGCCGCCCTTTTATCGTCATGACCGCGGAAAAACTGGTCGAAGTACCACTTCATCTTGGCTGCCGTAAAGCCCGTTTGGTCGCAGCAGTTTTCCTGACACGACGGAAATGAGCCGGTAAAGTCCAGCAAAGGATAGATCAAAATCTGATGGCTCAAGGGAAAGTCTGTATCATGCTGCAGAGTCTGGCTGACAAAGGCCGTCAAACAGCCGCCGGCACTGTCGCCGCATAAGGTCACATCGGCTTCATACTCGATTCCCTCGGCCTTCAAGAAAGGAAGGGCCTGGCGGGCCGCATCCAGGGCATCGTCATAGGCCGCCGGATAAGGATTTTCCGGAGCCAGGCGGTATTCCGGAGCGATGACGATATGGTCCGTCGCCTCGGCAATTCGGCGGCAGACGGGATCATAGACGAAAACGCCGTCGATGGCAAAGCCGCCGCCGTGGTAATAGATGAGAACCGGTAAGGGTCGGCGCCGATGAGGAATATAGACCCGGACCGGCACCGGATAATCCCGGCAGCCGTCAAGGACGCCGTCGACGATCTCTTCCATTTCCACCTTCGGCAGCATCTGCGCGAGAGCCGTCTCGATCGAGCTTTCACGCATCGTCACCGGCGTCATGACAAAATGATTGTTTTGGTGGTCAGCGATAAAGGCTGCCACTTCCCTTTTGATAGCACTCATCATAAGCCTTCTTTCCCTCTGTTATGGTTCATAATTTTATCATAAAAGAATCGGCCTGTGAACAGGGTTTTCAAGCATCTTTTCCTTTTTTAGGCAACAAAAAAAGACTGCCTCATGAATATCATGTGACAGTCCTTCAACGCGTCGTATGGCGGAGAGCGTGGGATTTGAACCCACGATAGAGCGTTCGCCCTATACATGA